>Ga0065711_1002425_pt1 | contig 33982 bp, 14 predicted proteins | sample Hoacrofraction12_FD_59098 | JGI IMG/M metagenome (GOLD analysis project Ga0065711, IMG submission 59098) | Hoatzin crop microbial communities from Cojedes, Venezuela - Epithelial fraction 12 v2 (version 2) | ecosystem: Host-associated > Birds > Digestive system > Esophagus > Crop | place...
ATTAAAAAAAAAAAAAAAAAATATTTTCAGCTTCCTGGGTTTTGGGGGATGACTGTGCAAATCATCCTAAATCCCTGCTGAGTTATTTGGGGCTAGAAGATGCTTGCTGCACATAGTGTTCTGTAACACTTTCATTCTCCTCTTTTATGAAAGCTGGGAAGAAGGAAAAAGGATTAAGTGAATGTGACTGTAAAGAGTGGAGACGCATGGAACTGCAACGCTCAAGAGGAGACTTGGAAGGACTGGGCTTTCCTGGTTCAGGCAGCTGGTACCATGTTTCGGATCACCACCTGTGAGAGAAGACTTAGATCTGAATAAGGAAAGAAGAAACATAACGCATTTGCAGGAGTGAAAGACTGTCATGTTGTTGTAACAGACCACTGTAGAGGATAATTCATGCTGCTATAAATTATCAGTGATATTGGAAGTTATCGATCACCAGTGATTTTTGGGCTCATTGGCTTCCCTCAATCTATAGATGAAAATTGTTTATATAGAATTGCCATTAGGAGGCAGATGTGAGATTTGGTCTTCGTATAGGTCTCATCCATGATGAATATGTGGTTATTGTCTGAAGTCCTACAGTAAGGTAATAGTTTTTTTGAAAATGATGGTGTTATTATTTATGCCACCTCTGGATTGCATTGCATTATCAGACCCCACTGTTCTGTGTTTGCTGAGCTTTGACACAGTGAGACTAGCTTAAAACATTTTAAACATTGATAGGTGGATTCTTATGCAAAAGTAAAAAGATAAAATAGTTTCTAACACTCTCCTTCAAAATTGAACACCTTTCATTTTTTCATTTACTATCAAAGTCTAAAGTTCTTTCATGAAACAGTCATATTTTTCTAGATATATCTTAGTCTAACAACAGTAGAAAGAAAAATTGTGCTTCTAGTAGGGTTTGGTTTAAGAGAAAAGGGGTTTTTTATTATTTTTAATTCAGTTTTTTTGCTTTATTCCTTTTATTCATTTTCCCTGCTAAGCTTTATCTCATTAGAGAAATTAAAGAGCTACCTTTCTTTTGGTTGTAGCAAAGGAATAGAATATCTGAACAGTCAGATTACGGAAAAAAATATTTTTGCTGATGTAAAGCTGTGTAATTTAGATCAGTTATTAGAGTTTTTTTAACTTGACTTGCTTTGTGGCAACTTTGTAGTCAAAGAATTAAGTGAAGTTTATTTATAAACTGTATTCTAAATTTTAAAATTTCACTTTGAATGAAAATCTACAAATGAAGAAATTTCAGGAATAATCTTCTGAAAATGACTCACTGAACATGGAAACATGTGAATAAGAAATGCCAGTCTGCTCCTGGGGGCTGATAATGTTTGTATAGATCCATTGCAGTGCAAGACTTTCTCTGAAAGATTTCCTGTGATCAGAAAATGTAGGCAGACCTAACTGTGGATGAGAAGGGAAGGTATGGAAATCCAGGGCCGCCTTTGTCTCTGGTGCACCTTTGTTCTCAGGTGCATGGGGTAATTTAACATCGCCCAGCAACCACAGAGCAAAAAGTCCTTTGCCTGCACTTCTGCAAACCCTCAGTACCAAATTACTTCACATTGTGTTTTGCTCACATAAATTTTTTCTAAGATAAACTCTTGGGTTCATAAATGGCCTGATATTTTTTTTTTCCCCAGTTATCTTTATATGTGGACTACATTCATAAACCAACTTCATTTTAAACGAAGAAAAATTAGAAACTAGTGAAGTTCTGCATATTAACAGACAGTAGGAATGGCTAAACGAGATGAAGGAAGAATGGATATCAATTCAAAACAGTAGGCAAACATTTAGTTGATTATTAATAAAAGATCGTATTTTTTTAATTGAGCATCTGGCTTCTCCAAAGAAAAGTGTCAGATGAAGAACATGCTGGAGGGGAGTGAGTGTCATCCTTGTCACTTAACTACACAGAGCAGGTGCTCAGGCACCGTCATGTTATTCTTGGTTTTTACTCCTACCAGCAGATTTTGTCAGGTGGTTTGTTGTGTATATTTGGGGTATTTCTCATAGTTCATCTCTCCTCACGGTTAGAAGTATGTTTCTGGTAGGAACAGCTCATAAGAAAAAAAAGAGCAGCCTAAGAGATCTTTAAAAAGTCAATGGGTCTTCAGGATAACAGCTTGAGTGTCAGCAGAGCCTGCTCGTGATGGCGATTTTAACGGAGGAAAGGGGAAAAGGACACTGTGCTTCTGTGACAGATGTCAAACATATCAATGATGGCTAAAGAGCAAATCTCTTGTCTGATAACAGGAATGAGACAAGGCTTAGCAGATTATGCGCAATATCTTTCTTTCCAGTAGCTTTCTGGCAGTTTTATTTTCACAACGCAGGGATGGATGCAACTCTCAAGTAAAGAAAAGAAAGTCAAGCCGCTTCCCCATTTGCAGCTGAAAGCTAATCAACAGGCAGTCAGCAACAGCAGCGGCATCTGTTAATATGAATCATGTGTTGGTGTGACACTGGGTTAAATTTATTGTAATGGAGTTAGAAATATTTTACTGAGCAGAATTTAAAAAATGTAATTGTATGACAGAAAACAAATTTAATCATGAGAAGAAGCAGCTCAAGAACCCTTTGCAGTTTCAACCAGAGAAACTAGATAGAAGAGACTGTCAATCTGATCTTTATTACGATAAGGATTTATAATAGAACTAGCGCTCCTGACTCTTTCCTTGAATTAGCGAGGTTTTCCAAAGCATTCAGTGCCTGGCTGAAAGAAAAGTAGATTCTGCAAAGAACTTTAAAATAAAGTGTTGAAATGTCTTTTCAGCAACAAAAAGGAGATGTTTTAATGCGCTTTTCCCTTTGTCCCCCTCAACAAATCTGGTGCCTGTGTTTGTGAGACAGAGAAATAGATTCAGCCCTTTCTTAATTTACAGAGAAATCCAGCTTTGCTTTTTCTTGCTGAACAACGTAATTCTGCATTTTTAGTGCTGTGTAGATTACACATCTTTAGTACATACTAAAGAAGATAAAACGATTTTGTGTGGGTGTCATTTATCTGATTTTGAGAGGTGCTGCTGTCATAAACCGGACTACCAGGTACTGCTCAGCTCATGTGACCTGAACAGGCAGAACAGTGTCTCATTATTTTCCCCTAATTGTTCAATTAAGTCTACAGTCACTTTGCACCGTCAGAGCAGCAGAGAGAAGTGAGAATGTAAATGCTGCCCTATATCTTGATGTTATAAACTATACAATATCTTTTCTTCTTCAGCTGTGTTTAAGTGCTATTTACAAACCTCGGTTCACTGTTTATATATATTTGAAAGCAGCAAAAGCAAGGTATTTTTTCAGTTCCATTCTTCCCATACTTGATAATCTTGTTTACATAAGCACCATCTGAATTTACAGACAAATAAACCTTGAAAGAACATTCATAAGATTCTCTGTGTGTTGCAAGTTCCAATGATGCCAAACTGTAACAATAAAATTTGGAACAACATTAAATGTGGAATGAATGCTGGCATTCTAATGCAAATTTGAAGCTGATTAGCATTACTAGTTTTAATAATAGCGACAATGTTGGAAGAAATAGAGTGATATTGTTATCTGTGTTCTATGCAAAAGTTCTGTTTCTATTTTTTGATTGTAATTTTGCATAAACTCAGAATCTCTTCAGATTCCCCCATAGCAGAACAATTGGTCTGATCCTTTTCTTACTCTTGCGTTATTTTTCAGTACGATTTCTGAGAGAACAAGCTTGAGAAAGTGTAATAGAACGACATAAATGCCTACATGGAAGAGAGTGTGTATAAAAGTTGCATAAATTAAAGGTAAGAATTTTATAACTAATTTAATGCTTTCTTTTTCTTAAAATTCTCATTTGAAGTAAGTGTTTCAAAGCACTAAAAAACAAGATGCACGGTTTGTCTGTGTTTCTGATTCAGTATAAACTTCTAAGAGACTACATACTTTACTGGTTAAGTACAACTTAAATCCTCTGCAGTTTTATCACCTTTTGTCATCTATGTCAATTTTCTCATTGTGCATCGAACATTATAAGAATGAACTTGATTTCATATTCTGCCATATGAAAATAGTCAATGACTGACATGACTACCTTAATGCATTCATTGTAAAATAAACATTCTAGGTCATTTATAGTTTAATCGCATTTAGGAAGAAATTCATCCCTGCATGAAGCAACAGAAAAAGTCTGGGCTTCACCCTTTAGCTCTAAGTAACAAATTATTTTAACTAGATTGCTAATAATTATGAGTCATGACATGAGCCTAAGAATTTAATGTTGCTATTTAATCACATGTGGATTCTATCTGCTAAACAGCATTATGACTCAGGCTATCACTCTTTCATTTTTTATCCTGCAAGGATAACACTAATCAAAAAAGAGCAACAAAACACAATAGAGAAGTTCAGCTCATCTATGCTTTTTTGCATCTTCCAGCCACCACTGAAGTTGCACTTTTTAATAGCAAGAATCCTCTACTTTCATCAAAGACAAAACTTGTCTATGTTCAAAATATAACCAGCCAATATTAGCCTAAATGGTTAAAACTACCTACACACAGCTTAGTTAAATATTTTGAAGTAAATCTGTTTGGGAAAGAGTCTGGAAAATGCTTAAGGCAGTAATCAGATTTATATTTGTAGAAATGAAAAATTAAAAAAATCATTGAACAGTATAAATGTAAAAAAAGAATATGTAATTAGTCAGCCAAGTGAATGAGAGATGATAGGTAGTGGACTACCTAGTAAGTAACCCATTGAGACAAAACTATTCATTCAAATTTCTAAGTATCTAGATTGCTTTGTTAAGTAGAATGGAAAATTAATTTAAAAATTCAAACAGTCATGACATTTAACTCTATTCAAACTGAAAATGAGGTGAACAAATCAGACATTCTGGGAAAAAATAAGAAAATGAAAAAGTTCAACACTAAACAGGCAAAAATGAAGTACAGAATTAGTGTTTTTCGGCCTCTAGAGTATTTCCAGAGTGATACATCTCATCAGCGGTCTACCTTTTGTCTTGGTCTCTAGCTAATGCCTTAATCACAGAAAAATAATGTTTCTCTTTTCATAGATTTCTGCTTCATCTACTGATCATCTTCAACAAGACACGGCTATGAAAAAAGTGATCATGGAAGTATAAATTTGAACATTCTGGGAAAAATTTTCCTAGTGGGAATGGTACATTTCTCCTTGAAACTAGAATTCTCCCTTCACCACAGGCCCATAAGCACTTTTGTCTTTTGTTTTAACAGGGTCTCTGATTTATTTTCTTCTGCTTTCTTAATATACTTCTTGTATTTGATGTAGACTGTCTAAATACAGGTTCTTATAGATAAAAGGCTGACAGAGATACTAAAGAATGTTTGTATGGCAGGCTGTTATTTCATATATAACCAGAATTTTATATACTTCTTATGCATAAAATTTGTTATATTATAAAATATATGCTTACTGTAAAATATCTAGCTTATAGTGACTCCAATATTGTATTATATTTGCTATAAAGTAAAATTGTAACGTATTATAATTTATATAAAACATAGTATAGAATACTAAACATACTATGAAATTGGACCCTCTGCATGCACAATTCCCATGCCTAGAATCATAGTTACAGTGCTCCATCCCGTATTCTGGGGAGACATGGGAGTCCTTCAATACAGACCATGTTGAAGCCAAAGAAGGGTGAGACATGATCCACGCTCTACCTATGGAAGCATCTATTTCCGTTTATATCCTGATATTTAACAATGACAATTGGCTTATAGGTACAGTTTAAGGTACATCAGGCAGCTCCCACCTGTTTTCCTTCTGAGGAATGTCTTTGGCTTCCAACCACACTGAACTCTATTCCAAGGAATGGAATGTCCCAGAATGGGTTTGAACTACTAATTAATTCTAGGAAGAAGAGAAAAACTGTTCTGATAAACCAAATTGCCTGGGAAGGCACTTCTAAGTACCTTAAAAAAAAAATCCAGGGTAGGAAAATGAAGATTACTTTACTTTCTCAGTGTTAAGTGTACACTTATGTGTAAGGCAGATGGGGAACATTAATGGTCTGATCCTGCTCCCTTGTTCACTCTCACTACAATTCTGACAGGTCAGCCCATTACAGCCAGTGGGACTATTCCACATGGGCAAAGAAATTCTTCTGGTGAGTAAGTGGGACAGAAAAGGCCCTTAGTGGCTGTGCTAAGAAACTTATTTAAAAAGCAGTTAGTGAGAGGCCAGGAGGAGTGTGCCAGAATAACCCCGTATTTCCAGCTAGAAAAGTGCCAGACCCTGAGCTCAAAGGTCTGGAAATATTCTCATCACGCATACTTAAAAAATCATCCTGCATTTTTAATGAAATCTTAATTTATTTATAACTAAGCACAAGACTATATTCCCTCTCCCCAAGTTAACTTTACAGTCACGTGCAGACATAGAAACAGAAATTGTAGGGGTAAAGGTTGAAACATGTTATTTTTAATTACTTATTAAGATTATTTTATATGCTTGTATTTAATGTTGTTGTTTTAGAAGAAATAACCAAGAGAAAATGGACTAATGCTGCCCTGTGTTCTTGATGAAGTAGACAGTGGAAATGAAAATAAGTTGGGAAAACCATACATCAGATCGGAACTTGGGTTTTGCTCAAAAGTTACAAGTAAACAAACAGGAGGAAGTACTGAAAAAAATTTCACATGTACGTATTTTGAAGTCTTTGAGTGCAACCAGTGAGGGTCAGTATGGCTTTTAGGGGTTTTGAAGGGTTTTTTCAAATCGGACTAACTTTTGATCCCAACTCATGTCTGTGAATAATCAGAGGAAAATGGCTTCCATCAAACAAGAGACATTACCCTAGTTTTCCTCTGGGAATAAGGCAAGCAACAATTTAAGCCTTAGTGGAAATGGCTGGGCATTACACTGCTTTTCAGAAAACTGCTTCTGCGCAGCGTTAACCCCAGCCTCGCCTCCTGAAATAGAGGATGAATTAGACCTACTAGGGAAAGAGTGCTTCTTCTCTATGTATTTTGTGAGCTCTCTAGTGCTCCTCAGCATTGGTAGACTAAAAAACAAAAGACATATAGATTATAATTGAGTGACATGCTATGTAGCATTAATGAATAGAGGATATTTACTTCACCGCAACAATATTTTTGTCGTATAAGATACATGGGAGATATACGGTTAGAAAACCTCCTTTATGTCTTAACTAAAACAGCAGCACTGCACCTCATAGTAATCTGTACCTGGTAGAAAATAGTACCAGAAAGTGAGTTTTCCTCAAAATACCCTGCATAGTGTTCTTTGCGGTTGTCCACATATTTAGCAACTACTCCAACCCTCAAGAAGTTTTGGTCCAGAAGCATTTGTTTTTTCTGAACTTAAAAACACAAGGATGAAGTTTGCTTGTTTGAAAATAAGCCTTGTTTCTTTAGACTTGTAGTTGGGTTTCCTAAAGAGATATTAACTTCTGCTTGGCTTAATATTGATAGATAGCTTTCTAGGAAGTCAGTGTCAAGTTGACTGTTGAAAGTTTGAGAGGAAAAAAAAGGTAACGTAGTACATCCTTTTGGTCGCAGGGAAACCTTCTGGGAAAGTCTGAGAAATGAAAAACCATTGATCCTATTTCTCTGTGATTAATAGGTGAGTGAAGAGCTGCAGTTTGGAGCTGCATTCTGGACTATTCAGGCAATCTTGTTCATTGAAGATGAACATTAGCCACAGGCTGAAGTTTTACTGTACATTTTCTGATGTTAGCCTGTAGACAACCAGTTTATTTTTAAGTCAGTGTGCTCAATTGCACTTTAATGACAATGACAGCTAATTCTGATCTCATTTTTGCAATTGCATTTGCATTTGCAATTGTATTTGCATTTACATTTGCACTTGCAAGGAAATGCAATTGCATTTCTTTCAGTGACATGCCATGAGAAATGTATGACTGCTGTAGCACTTGCAAGAAATCCACAGTGAATAATTCACTCGATGAGTTCAGAGTCTGTTTCTCAACATGGAATCATCATGAGTAGATGATAATTTCCTTGAATGTATTCACGATTAGACTGAACTTTTGTGAGTTGTTTTCCTTTGTGGATTAACTGTCAGCAATTAACAGCATGCCTGATTCTTGATATTTAGCATTTGAGGTGTGTTAATTTGTGGTGATAGGCTTTTACTGAATGCCACTTTTTCTGCGTGCCTCCAAAGGGGATAGGCTGGAAGACAGCATGGAGAAAAGAAAAGGTTATTAAACAAATATGGGGATTTGTGAATAAGGAAGGCCTTTTTTTTCAGAAGAAAATATTTCCCTCTTAACTAGAGCGGAACCAGACATCTGCGATGCAAAATAAAGACGATTGTTTTCTCTTAGAAACAAGGCAACATTGACTGAGCACAGAGGAGCCATCAGGGCAGATAAAGAAATCTGCTGGGAACTGTGGGCATGCACGGAGTGGTACACTGAACTGGACAGACTGCTATCGCTGGCAACGAGAGACGAGGGTATCTTGTTTCTGCTTATGTAAGACACTTTAAACATGACATAAATTAAGAGAAATAACTGAAATCTCTGTAAGCTAAGGTGGGCTGCACTTCCATACCCATTTTAGTCTTATCAAAGTCACCATTGGCTCTGGATTTAATGAGAATTAGCTCAATCCTCACACTAACATTTCCATTACTATTTTAGAAAATCAAAAGCAAAGTTCTGCCATGATAATGTTTACTTTATACTAGTGTGCTTGTGTTTAAATCATACATCTTCCTTTGGATCTCCTTCTATGGTCAAGCTTTCTTCAATCCTAACAGAAATAGTTATTCGATTACAGTACTAACATTTTAAAATTCTTTGCCAAAAATAACTTGGTCTTCTCTTTCACTTGGGATTCAGCTGAATTCTCTTCAACCTATATCCAACTGAATTCTATCCTGGTAATACAGTTTAGGTTTATCAGGTACCGTGAAATAAATGTTGCCTTTTAAAAGGCATGCGGCTGCTGTTTACATCATTTCTTTTCACTGGTTGAAGATCACATGTATTTCTTTTCCTTCTACTCTGTGAATTACTTTCTCTGATTCTACTCTGTTATTACTTTCCTTGTGTGTGGAAAACTCGGTAAAATTGCTGAAACCTTTCAGAAACAGAAACACCAGGGAACAGAAGAGTCACGGTGTCTGAAGTGCCAGCTCCGTTGTAGAACAGTCGTGATCTCTGTCGTGATCTGCTCCATAATTTTGCTGCATGGGTGGGTGTGATTTTTTCCCTTTGTATTCCCTGACTCACAGAGTATTTGATAAAGTGTGCAGAGAAAGCAGAGGAGCAAAGGCACAGACTAACCATTAGAGCTGTCCTTGTGCTGCAAGGAAATGCAAGTTCTTCTGTAAGAAATCTGTCCTGAGCGAAGCAGATGGGTTAAGACCCAGCCACAAAACCCCGTGCATATACACTGCATTATGAAAGTCTTTTTATGATAGATGTGTTGTGGGCAGCAGCAGCCAGCAGTGCTGGTGAGTCCGCAGGGAGAACACTGTGTTTAATGTCCTCTGGTGGATCTATCACTTCTCTTAGCTCTTTCTTACCTCATTTAAATTAAATGAGGTAATATGGTTTATCACAGTCAAATATCAGCAGAACAATGAAATAATATGAAACGGACAACTACAGGTGTGGTTTGTTTGCCTGAAGAAACTTCAAACCCCTAGAAAACGCAATACAATAACATAATACTGTAATATAAGAATAATATATAAGAGTGTATAATAATGTATAACAATAAATGATTCTGTATAAAAATCATATAAGATGGGGTTTTTTTGCTAAATATACTGCCTTAAAAATAGATACTTATAATATTGTTGCATATACATATAGACACAGATAGGAAGAAAATACAGAGGAATTTCATTAAAACTAAAAAGCCAAAAGTCAGTAAGAGTAAAGGTCTACTATCCTTTCAAGAAAAAAAGATAGGATGGAATATTTATAAATTCTTTACGGACTCCAGATAATTAAGTTATTCTGCACAGAATAGGGGCTAAGTAGAGAATGGTGAAATGAGACGAAAGACAGTTTAATTGAGTGTATGTCTGTGAAAATTCTTCCTCAAAATGATTGCTGACAAATGACTGGCTAAATCTCTTAATTAATAAATTGTGTAACAAAAACCAGTGTGTCAGACACAATTTCAATTTTTAAAATACTTGATGGGTTTGCTTTAATTGTAAATTTTTTGCAAAAATAAACCTGAAATGTAGATAAACTGGAAATAATCCATGTATGGCAATCTGGAGGTTACAACTACAGTACCTCTAATGTACTTCTCTTTTTCTTGGGTATGTGCAATACCCATTGAAGCAAGAACAATCACAAAAGGAAAATATAATCCATCAAATACCTTAAGATTGTATTAGCATTATGCAGTGGATCAAACATATTCTTGAGGTAAGTTCATTGCCTTTGATGGAGTCACATCACAGGCAAGTTCAGTTCAGTGTATTTAACTTCCACTGTGAGTATTGAACTGGGGAAGGGTGTTTAAGCTCATAATTGGCACACCAATGTATGGAAGAGAAGTAAATATGCTATTAATTAGGAGCTAAATATTGACACATAGCAAGATTAAATTATATCGAAACACTAACTGTAACTTGCTTAATGCAGTATTAAGTATCCAAATATTGTGTATATGGAATTGTAATTATATGCTTGGATTCTGAACAAATTATATAACAAGAAAAAATAAGATTTTGCCAAACACTTGTGGCTGACCTGTCTTTACCCCAACAGAAATCGATGACAGAATTAACCAGCATTGTGTTTTGTCCCAGCTATTACAACTCATCACAAGGAAATGTTGCGTTGCTGCCTACATCTGCAAGCACGGGCTTTCCATTAGGATATGTGGTACTCTATAAAGCTGTCACATTAAGAAAATCAATGATTTATTGTTCAGTGTTGTGCTTCATTACAGGAGGAAACGGTGTCACTGAGCCTCATCTACTACAGATTTAGCATTTGTCTTTTGATTGCTTTGTGCCAGGCATGCAAGATCAAATTCTTGGCAGCAAAACCACAACAAATTCGGTAAGAGTAACTTTTTGTAGCACATAAAGATGTTCCTCAAAAGGTAAGCATCAGAAAAGAAACCTCTGAGCAAAGCAGACTGTAATTTTTCATGCAAGATTCCGACCTTCACAAGAGGTGACATTAGAATTTGCTGCACCATGAGGACTATAAAAATGCTCAAAAGTGTTGGTAGCAGAGAAAACAGAAGCGAATATGAATTATTAGTGCATATCATTGGTTTTCCTATTTCACATTATACTTCTAGAATTCTTCCTGCTTCAGAGATATCAACCCTAACAGAATATATTGATTTCAGTTCCCATCTCAATTTGATAAGATTCATTAAAAGCTGAAAAATTAGAAGGCTGGTTGCCTTAGAACCATGAGATGGAAATAAGTTGATACCTGTGGATACAAGTAGGAGGAAAAACAGTTTTGAAATGAAAACATTTTAATACATAGAGAAACAGTTCTGTCTTTTTTGACAAGAGGCTTGCATTTTTGTGGTTGTGTGGAGTTTTTTGTGGGTTGTGGGTTTTTTTCCTCTTGGGAAACACTATTGAGATATTTTAAAGGATTTTTTACAGGAGATAAAGGATCTCAAGTACTTTGGCTCTTGTTCAGAGTAAATTTTATTCACAGTAGCTGAAAAGTTATGTCATTAGGGCATAACTATGTATAGGTTGTTAGTATAATCTCATTAATAGCTTCAGTTCTTCCCATGTAGCTGCAGTAATAAAAACGCTTTTAATTTAAATATGTTTTTATAGTGATAACTATTATACTGGATATCAAAGTAATACTATGTTAAAACCTATATATATGCTTTAATCATATCACGGGTCTATGTAAATATCTGTCTTGAAATATCATTTAATAACTACTTTAAAATACTTCTACTTACAGATGATGATTATGCATGTAAAATAAATAAATATGCATGTATGCAGGTGAAGATGAAAATAATTAGGATAAATAAAATAACTTACACAACAAGGGTAGACATAAGATTACGGCTGATCCATTAAAGTCTATGAATATCTGCCCATTGACTTCAATTAGCTTTAAATTAGGCACTTAAACAGCAGGAAGCAAATGGAATATTCTATTTGATTATCCTGGTCAGTGAGCAATGAATGCACAAAAATAACCGTCCATAGACCCCAACAGAATTGGTCTCTCTAAACTAAGCTAAAGAACAGCAACTTTTCATTATGTTATTCTTACTGATTTTTTTCCTGCACAAAGCATTCTGGGTATTTCAGAGGTAAAGAAAAACCAGCTTCTGTGTCTACTATGAATTTAGGTGCAGTTTCAAGATTGCAGAAGAACAGGGGCCCACAAGAACACATTAATATTACTGAAAATTTATTTTAAGGGGATTTTTTTTGATGGTTTCAAATCTGTTTTCACTACAAAGCCCAGAAGTTGTGCTAGATGCTCCTGAACATAGCCAGCAGCCGGTTCAAATGGAAAAGTAGACATAGTGACATTCAGCAAACCCTGCAGGGAGTCACCACCACCTTCTGCAGTGGTTAACCGAAGTGGCGGGTGAGTGACCATCATGCTGAGGATGAGAGGAGACCCAAACAGAACCTGGCCCAAATAATGATTAATTGTCTGAGACAGACAGTGTTTGGGTAATAAATGTATCAATTTACCAAATTTACTAGAAGTAGGTCAGTGGTCAGTGCCAACCACAGCCAAGGTGGTATCTCACACAGTTTCCTTGACCAGCCACTTTGCTGTGTTCAGGGCCAGCGGTTGATGCCAAAAGGTTAATTCATCGAGATACTTCCCTGCTGCTGCCTCTAGCATCAGCGGTCGCTGCCCCAGAACAGCCATCCACAATAAAGCAGGAGCTTTCAGGCTGATGGAGACGATCTTCCTCTGTCCTCTGGGCTTCTTATTCTGTATTTCTTCTCAGACTAATTCTTCGCTTATTTCTCTGCCTCTTACCCTCTTCTGAAGGGGTTTTATATTTATCCTTCACTTTACCAAGCAGTTTGGACGTCTCTGGATCTGAAAAATATGATCAATTACTTTGTGTCAGTTGCTGTACATCTCTAGCAGGAGGAAAAACATTAATTACTGCAAGCAGACCATATTTTTTGCCTTTCTTAATCCAGAGTTGATCCAAACCATACCATTTTGGTCATGGTTTAGAGATATGTTGTTTTGATGCCAGCTGGAAGGAGGAATACTGGAGGACCTCTTTGTTTTCCACTGCTGAATATAACTGAAGGTATAAGAAATGGCAAGGACTCCCAAGGAACATTTAAAACTAAGTAAAATAGAAAAGAACCTTGGTTATCGTTCATAACTGTGTTATATCTAATCTCACCAAAGAGGAAGTGTGCAAAACAGTGATTAAACTGCAAAAGAAACTTGCTTGTGGAAGTTGAAGATACTGTACAGTATTTTGATACAATTACAAGAGAAAATGAGACAAGAGATCTTGCTACATCTAAAATATTAACTAAAAAAAATTAAGAACTGGAAACTTTTAAATTATATTATGCCTTAATGACTGTAGTATAGGAAACTGCAAGATTTGGTTTATTATTGTTAAGGTAACAAGTAAACTGAAAATAAAAAGTCGATACAAGGTGAGATGGCTGCTGGGGTAGATGAGCTAAAAGACCCTTCAAAAGCTCAGAGCTCTAGAACTAGCAGTCTCTGTGGGAGACAATGCCAAAGGAAAACAAATACGGTTAGGTGCTTTTGACCATCAGTCTTACAAAACACCGAGATAAGCACTCCCTACCCATGCTGATACCGACAAACAAGGATGCTTGAGCAACGGGAGCAAGCAGGAGAAGTTACAGGCTGTGATTAACCTAGTGTTAACCGTTGGGATTCTCCAGCCACAGAAGTTGGAGGGTTTTTGCACCTTGCTTGTTTCAACTATGTTGGCCTGAGCAACTATACGGAGTAAGAGATCCTCTAAGTAGAGAACGTGTAGATAAAGAAGAGTAACACCAGAAACATGGGCCATTAGGGTGACAAGTAGTGACTAACATCCAGATCTGAACTAACACCTGCAATATCTGAGGAATGATGGGCCAGCTGGAGTAAAATATCATTGATATATTTTACAATAACAATTTGCATATTGATTAAAACACATAGTTTAGATTGCCTCAGATTTGCTCTGAGCTGTTATACTGATACCTGGCAGCCTCTTAGCTGTGGAAGGAGGAAAATTACTCGTACTGTCAATAGCTGTTTACCTGTATTAAAATAATTAGCAATCAGAGTGTACTCCACTGCCTTGCACACAGGGAGCCTAATTAACTTTCTCCTTTGGATTTATACATCTGCTAAGAAATAAATGGAAACCCATCCCATGTCCTTCATCATGGGAATGTGCCTGTCTTTATTATGGAAAGGCAAACACCAGTTCAAACAAGGACACACGTTATGTCAGAGATTTGTCATTGTATCTTTCCAGCGCATCATACTGTTATGCTGCCTTATTCAACACAGAGCATTATTCAACATGTTACACTGAGTGATGTACTGCAATGACAAAGTGTTGATCTCCATTTAAAATTTAAAAGACATACAGCTATTTTCATCTGGGGAAGCTGCTGATGATTCATCTGCGGCCCTTCCCAGCTGAGGCGAAGTGGCAGCCATATCTCCCAAGCTATTACAAATTACTGGAGAATCATCCTTCAGTTAAACTTCCAGCAGCAGAAGCTGGAAAGTACAATTGCTTCATAAAAAGATGAAGTCCAGTGCTCTCTTTTGCTACTCAATATATTACTAAAATGAAATAGCATGACTTTCCTATTGTTTGCAGATGATTGTCAGAGGTTTAAGTACACTTGGCACCATTACAATCTCAGACATTATTTTACTCTGAAAACACATCAACATGTTTACATCTTTCTGTGAGTGGGAGGCTTCCAACTAATTCTGTAGCAGTTTCTGCTCATCTGCTTGGGGGTTTAGGGAAGCTGGCGTACTCCTGCAGAGAGCAGAACCAGGGTTACAAATGAGTGTTGAAGGCTGAGAATAAGATAATGTCATCTGTGGCAATTATCATCTAGATTTGCAATACCTGTTTGGAAGATACAGAAGAAAGTGATGCCTATAGCAATATAACTTAAACCCAGCTTTATTTTGAAAGCTGTGGAGACCAGGCATAGCCCATTAATGACATCACATAATGCTGCAAAGGTATCACAAGCCAGTAGGCTTGAATGGGTTGCAAGGAAATGTTGGTTTCTTCTGCCCCGCAATGGGTGGATTGCGTTGCCTGGCACCTTTTCCCTCACACGGTTACTGAAACTTTTCTGATGGCATTGAATTCATACTCATATAGCCTTTAATAATGACGCTTTTCACTAAGAAATTTAATCCACTGTTTATATATTAATCTTAATAATGGCAGTATGAATAAAAGGAAGAGAGGGAAGAGGATGATGGGAGAAAGCTCAAGGAGGATGGTGCAAGTGCTCATGACTACGCTGATCGTGCGTCTTTTACATCTTTTATTGTCTGTTTTCAAGAAAGATGCAATTTAGCTTTAAAATGAAGACCCTTCTCATGCTTTTACTTTGTCATGGGTCATAAGACATGGTGATCACAGACAGATCACAAGTTCCATGCAAAATTGGGAACTGTAGCTAAAAAAGTAGCAGTTAAAACCCAGCGAATCAGGTAGGCTGAAGGCACATAGTCCATGAGAAATTATGGACACTCTGACACAAAAAAATCAAGACCACTAACAAATACACAAAAACGGAGGGTAAAAATTGAGTCTAGAAACAAGAAAGCTCATAAAAAATAAAAATGGAAAAGCTTTTATTATCTCAATTGAGAAAGCTTATGAGAAATGATGGAAAACATTACCGTGAGTAATGTCTGAAAACCATATAAAATGGTAAAAATATTTGATGGGTAACACCAATTATATTGAAGAGAAACCATTTTCTTAATCAGAAATAGAAGAAAGAAAGCAAAACAGTGAATTTCTGTTACAGATCTGAGCACTCAGACATTCTCACGTAGTTATAAATAGCCTGTTTAAAGAGGGTAGTTTGTGGGACACGTAATTCCAGCTGACACGAGAAATTGTTGCAAAGTGAGAGGAAACCTGCCTGTGCTGCTTGTTAAGAGTAACAGCTTGTGACTGCACTCAGAAACAATTCTCCTAAAGATCCAGTCTCCTTCTGTTACAAAGAGCACAACTGGTTTTTGACTATTATGGGGAGTGTCATAGGTAATTACAATAATGGTAAGCAAATATTAGTCCACTGTCTCAATAAATTTAAGTGTAAAGAATCGAAGAATGAGTACGAAATAACACCTAAGGCAGATGAAGCAAGGTAAATATTTTTTCAAATGTCATTTAAGAAAGTATGCAAAAATAAATTAAAATGAAAAAACCCAGAGCGTTCTGATTTGTTTTCTAAACCTTGTTCTTAAAAACCATAGAAATCCTCTATTTCAACTTCCTCATGTGAGAAGATAAAGATCCTGTTCTGGGCTGTGCTGACACTGAACTGAACAAATACTTCATGACTCCGTTAGCACAATGACAAGCCAAACTAATAATTAATTTGGGCATAATACTAGCATAGATACATGACTTTTGGTTGACTTGATGCATGAGCCAAGTCCTGTGAGAATACACCATGCATTTAAACACAACAGATAAACATTGCCAGAGGCAACTAGCACTTTATAGCGTTGTTTATTATGTTCGTGAAGGTGTAACATCCTTCAGCATCTACAACATATTTGTAGGTGGATATCTGGTTTTTACACCATTTTATAGAAATGAAATTCATGTCATTATGGATTTATAGACTTCCTTCCTAGATTTTGCCTGTGCTTACATACTGCCTAGCAATGCAGCTTGCAGGTGCCACCATAACATACAAATTGAATAAATAGGAGAATAATGGTATTAAGAATCAAGTACTTTTACTTTTGATTCACATCATATTTTAATTGTAGTTATTTTCCTATGCAAATGCTACTGCTGAGAAGAGAGTTATGGGAAAGCCTAGAAAAATCCATTATATTAATTTTAACTCTATATGCATTCCCAGCCCTGAAAGTAGTAAGCAAATATATTTCATTCATAAACTAGTAACTGTATGTGTACTTATACATAAATTTTTATAACTTTCAGGACAGTGCAAAAATTACTGTGATTTAGAAATATGGAAGAGAAAACATAGGAGTTTTGCTTCAGAAGCAAGGAAAGCTGAGATTGTAAACTAGAACTGATGCCCTGGCCCTTAACAAGCTGACTGAGACATCCTCTGGGATCATCTGTGGGACCAGGTGTATTCGTCTCTGGGGAGGCTATAAACGTGGGTTGTGGGAGACTAGTCAAGGGATTTTGTGGAACTGATCAAGCAGGTGCCCTGAAGTAAAGCCAGAGGATGAGGGTAAGAAAATGCTGCGAAGGAGAGCTGCTGGGGTCTGGAGCATAGTGTTGGTGGAGCACTTAGAGCATCCTCTGCTCTGGGAGGTTATGAGAGACCGTTAAAGGACAGAAAGTTTTATGCTGACAGACAGAGCTACAAGGGAAGGCATGGATTCTTCTTGTGGCTCTGAAAATTTGCAAAAAAGTGAAAACATAGCTTCACTTCTTTCTTCTAAGCCTCTGTTTATTGTCTTCTCATATCTGTTACAAAGCTTGCATCAAACTTGTGTTTTCTTTTCCTGTAGCAGTTATCCGCAGTCTGTATGGCTGAGTGATCCTTCTACTTTACTGTGTCACTGACTTTTAGGGAAACAAGAACCAGAAGATGACAAATAAGTTCTTAATAAGCATGATCTCGACCCTATGAGGATTAGAGTTTTTAAGCAAAATTCAGCTGTGTTATTTGGCTGAGTAAAGAGTGGGCAAAGTTACACAAGAGTATAACTTACCAGATTTTAAACAGCACTTGATACATCCCCTGAAAATTTACTGGAATATATAACCTAAATTAGCACAGCGCCAACCTGTCTCCTGAAAACAAGCTAAATGCAAGCAGCAGGCAGCATTGGACCCTGTTGTGTTGGGAGATGTCCTGTGAGGCATGGCAGGCTTGAATTTAAACTTGTGCATTTCATGACTCTTCTAGGAGTGGGAGTAAATGTCAGCTTGTTGAATTTCTAGCCTGATTATTAAACTAGAGAACTCCTGCCCAAAACCAGGGACTTAATATAAGAGAGGCAAGGATATCAGACATATGGGCTAAAAGCACAAAATTACATTCTTCTGCTATAAACAATTTACAACATGCTCTGAATCGGTGGTAGAAACCTGAGGAAGAGTAGTGCTGAGAGTGTGGCTCAGAGAAACCTAATCTGCAAAGTGGTTTAAAAAATAATCCCAATACTACCCCCAAAGCCCTTGTTTACAAAGGACATCAGAACAGTGAGCAGAGAGAGAAACATCTTCTCTCCAGAGCATCAGCCTCAGCTGCATCTTGATATAGTAGTATTTTCTAGGTGTAATAAGATAAAAAATGAGTCATTCAGAGGGTGTCCAGAGAAGGCTAAGTTCAGAAAAAAAGAGGCTGTGAAAAACCTCTCAGAAAAGACAAAAAGAGCTAAGTTGCTTTCTCTGCTTTTTTCTTTGTGTACAAGTCCACAGATGAGGTTGAAATCCAGATTTCTGGTTCTGAGCATGCACAGCATTTGCCCAGTTACATACTGCATCGCCCTGCCTGCTGAACAGAAGAGATACTCACGTTTGTGCTTCTCATTAACTACGTTACTTGCCATATACACATGTGATCATGTATAGGAAGCATTTGAAGGAGTAAAGAAATAGATTACATGGGTCTTTCCCAACTATACACTCTCCAGTTTTCCAGCTGCTGAAATCAACTTTTATTTTCCTTATTGACAAGGCCCCTCCTGACTGTAATGACAGCAAGAGAAATAGAAGAATCTTATAAAAACACCTGGAAAGTTGCTTGCCGATTCATGTGACAGCAACTGGTGTCTGAAATGGAGCTAATTAATATTCCTATTATGATAATCACCTTCAACATTTCCCTTTATTTTTCCAGGCTCTTTCCTTAGCTATCTGTCTCTGAGATAAGAAAATTATCAGCGTATCAGCCCAGTTATGTTTCAGGGGAAGAATGGTAAGAATTAATTCTGGCCTGTCTGAGGAGAGTACAATTAGGAAGCCTTCATGATGAGACTAAATCTCCCGATTGTTGAATCAGGTATCCTCGATTCAGACTGCTCTGAAAACCTAATACCCCGTTCACTTTCCAAAATGCACTTCAAAATAATTACCACTGTAAAGAGGGTGAGGAAGGGAAATGGTACCTGTGAATGATTTCAGAGCAATCATAATCATAGAAACTTGTTTGCAAAGTTAAAGCTAACATATATTTTTTGCATTCCTGTAAATATTCATTTTATCGGTATGGTGCAACAGTTCTGACATGTTAAAATTACTATCTTTCAGAAGTTATCCTTGACCCCCTAGTTTTCACATGTATTTTCTGTTCTCCTTGGACCTATGATCAACACACTGATAGCTCTGAAAGAATAGTTGTAATAGATGGTACTGCTTGAGTTTTTTTCGCTGGAAACCCATTTGGGTAGCATTATCGAAGCTTTGACACACCACTGGCTTGTTGTGTGTTTTGCAAAGAAATCAGGAAGAAGGAAAAAAGCAACTTCAAATTTGATTAATGTTTTTCACAAATATAAATGAATGTTACTCTGACTTCCAACTTGTCTTTGGTTCTTGAACTGTATGAATTCTGTGTTCCATGTCCTCTGGAGATCATGACCATAACTAAAGAATATAGAGCGTTAAAACATCTCACTATCCAAAATTTGGGAAGGGGAGGGAACACAAACAAACAAAATACTCCCAGCCAGATTCTTCATCTACATCAATGAATGGGAGCGCAGCTTAAAAGGAGATAGTCATATCTCAGTGTCCTTTCCCTTCCTAGTGACTTCTTAACTTACTTTTGGAAAAAAAATAGTCATCAAATAATTCCATTTATGGTGCTTGGAGTGTTTTAGCACAAGGTCTTCACTTCTGGAGCCATGCTTAGTAGATAAGTCTAAAACTGATGGTTTAGTGGGCTTGAAATTAACCTGGAAGCAACAGAAAGACAGTCAAGCCATAGCAGATGAGTGTTTGCTTTTATATTGCATAGATTTTCTTAAAGTCTAATTCTTTGAAATGAAGTTGGAAGATTTCATTAAGGTCTGTCAGATGAGGTCTTGCTGGCATGAGATACCACCACAGCTACCTGAAAATCTGATGAATAAAGTCCCAAGTCTGATAAGTATTAAAAGACAACCAAAACAAAACCCATACACATTTGACTGAGACTCCACTGAGAAACTCATCACTTCACCAGGGCCTTTCTCTTCTGCAAGTATTAGCCAATTTTGTGGTTCACATTTCTTGCTTTGTTTCATGGTTTATGTCCTCTTGTTTCGCTTCAAGTTCCAGATGTAGGCAACCCCCAACATGCAACAAGCAGCTCCCAGGCTCTACTGGGTTTCCTCATCTCATTCAGTTAAGAAACTGAAATATTTTTCTGGCTTTCGAGTAACAAGCCAGCAAATGCACTAGCTAGTTTCTGGTGAAATTTTCAGCTCCAAAACAGAGGAAAAAGGAATCCACACAGCAAAAGCTATGGCAAAACTCTCTTGCGCTATCCATGCTTTAACTCCAGAGGGAGAATCAAAGAAGTCTTACTATTACAAGACTGTCCGTATATCTTTGTCTTTAAGATTAGGATCTGCTTTCAACTCATTTATTCACCTGTTACAACCTTCAAGATCATACCAGAATTTAAAATGTTTCAAGACATGAATAACCTTTCCTGCAACTGACAAGCTATGGGAAAAAATGCTAGAATGGTATTTTCATGTAACCTTGTGCAGAATTTATGTTTATGATCAAATATGCCCACATAAAATTTAATTTCATCTCTCAACCTGAAGTCCTGGTGTTTAGATTACTTTAGCTGAACAAGAAGTAGTCTCTTAAATTATGTAATCAAGGGAGTAGTCCGTAAATAATAGGAAGCAGAGACTTTTTGAGGATGCTAGGTTACGTGATAAAGATTTTTCTATCGTTTCATAAAACTGGTCACTGTTTTGCAGTTCAAAGAAGAAAATATATGAACTGGGTACTCAGGAGTGGAACAAAGCTTTGTTGCCAAACTGAATATTTTTTTAATGGCCTGAACGTTTCATTTTCTTCATTTTTTTTCTTTGTTTTTTTAGTGAAATGTTTGCATGAAGTGAACTTTGGGAATTACTTTTTCTTGTGTATGTAGATTAAATCTAGCACTAATCTTGACAATTAATACATTTATTAAATAATCATATTGTGATTATTTATGTAAATGTATTAACTGTAGGACTGGCAAGAAAAAGGGAGTGGCTGGGCAAGCTTTCATTGCCAGTTAAGTCCAAATACTAATCTCAGGCTTTATCTGTGGATAAATGTTGCTTAAGACAAAAGTATCATCCAAAGTGAATCTCCCTCGGGTATCATGCAATAATTTCATCATTAAGGATCTCACTGACTAGTTAGGTTTGCTCCTGCTGCTGAGACAGCTCCTGGCTGGATTAACCACCCATCTAGATCCGCTTTGCGGTGTAGCAGTGGTGGGAAAACTGTCAGGATGCCCAGTGGTAAGCAAGCAACGAATGGGGAATAGAAGTTCTACATGTACAATCAGCCTAATTCACAGGGAACAGAATGGAAATAATAGAAAAAGGAAAAAACTTCAAACTTCTGAGATACTTCAAAACAGAGTAATGGAGTAGCTAGATGACAAATTTACTGGAGATGTTTCTGTACAGTTGAGTCATAGCCTTCTATTATGAACACGTCTTTCATTCTTTACATTTACTGAGAATGCATGCTGGTCTAAGGACTTATTTATAGCCTTAATAAAAGGAATTCCTCTTCTCTCCTTTTTTTCCATGGGTTGTTTATTTGCTGTCTAACAATTCATCAAAGCTGGAAACTACCAGTGTTGATGGGAAGTAGTCTAGTTTTTAAGACTTTTTGTGACAATGCCTATTTTTAATTAAACGTTCTCAAAAACTTTAAATCTACTTCCTCTGTATCTGCATCGGAGAAAACGCCCTGTACTATTCTTTACCCTCTATGTCACACCCTATACTCTTTCTTTTTCCTTCCTCCCATGTATGCACCTGACCCCCAATAGAAACTTGAATATGTTTTTATCTGTTTTTGTTAGACTGGTCCATAGCTGAGCACTCTGACTACAACATTAGATTCTGGATGAAATTACCTTTAAGTCAAGTACTTGGACTGGCAATTTAACCAATATTACTTAGAGTAGTTGGTAGCAGCTTTGGGCAGTAACAAGCGAATGTTGCAAGAGATGTGGTGACTATTAGGAAAAACTAAAAAAATGTTTTCAAAGAGTTTTGTTCTTTGTGGGTTGTCTTTCACCCAGGTATTTGTACAGTCAAGCTGTCCTCTGGGAAATTCTTACAGTAAGACTAAATTTGTCCAAAAATCTTTGTTATGATTGAGCATTTGTGGAACTTTCACAGTGTAGTCTAGCTAAGAAACAAAGTACAGAATGATTTAACCCAAAATGAATTTAAGCTCATGAGAACAGAAGAAAATATATTTTAACACTGTTAGCACATGATTTACCACAACAAGTGGGCAGATCCTAAGATCCCTAGCCATGCAACTACACAAGTAGAAAAAATCTGCTCCTTTCTTCATACCTCAGTGCATGCACCCATATGACCATGGAAAAAAGAAAATTAAATTCTAATTCTGTAACCAGACAATAAATCTTACATTAGCCTGGTGGGAACTATGACTCTGAGGCCTCAGTGAGCCAGAAAGAAAAAGCATTAGCATTTTCTATCATTTCCTAACCCACTTATCTTCCAGTCCTCTCTGAGTGTTTCAAAGCCCTTGAGACAACATCAAGAACTTCTCCTGGTTTAGAAAATCATATTCACCCAATTAAGGAAGAGAAATTACATGAATGCAATTATACGATTAATCACAGCTGACCAGTGAAGATCCTGTGCGGATGCTGAGTGCAGAACACTATGATGATCAACAAGCAAAACACATTGGAGTCAGCAAATATCACATAAGCCCGAATAACAAATTTAAAGGACTCAAGATCTGCTCATGAATAATTCATGAACTGAAGGTGAAGCTAAGTTTGACAAATTATTGTTTTTCCATTTCTGATAATAAGCATTTTCATTTCAGGTTTCATGAGATTTTTATCCCTGAACTGTAATAATGTATTTCTGTATTAAGAAATTTTGGGGGAATTAATTTATCCATAATGCATGAAGAAGGGAAAAAAAGGACTTGCCTTTGGGTTTGAAAAATAATTTCTGATTTCTTGGTAGACCTTGGTAGATTTGATTTCCTCAAAATCACCTCTCCATGTCACTATAGCCCTGTGTGGAAATTAAATCTAATTGTTACATTGCTGTAAATATGTAACTATGATGTTAGTTTAAAAATTCCTTTTAAATATACTTGATTTCAGTGTTGTCTTCTACGCTGCTCAGAGTTCATAGAACAGGGCTAGGATATCTGTCCTTCCCACTTAACTGTAACTTGTTAAATTAAGTACTGCTGCCCTTTTTGACCTTAACAATTCACCAATATTTGAATTCTAGCAGGATTGATCTCTGCTGAAAATTTGTTTGCTTAGAAATTGATAGCTTGTTAATGATGGAACAGTCCTTATATGTAATGTAGTTTTCAGAAATTCCTGTTTCCTGAGCCTAATGGGAGACAGAATACTCCAGATCTGGTGGGTTATGGATGGTAGTGCTCAACTGCCCTGTAACCCAAGGTTGCGTCGTAAATATTTTTCTACTTTCCGTAACTTTCTCCTGGCGCAGAAGCCCCTGAGAAGGGAAACCCTTTCCACGTGACCTTGTTCCATGGTGTTCTCCCCAAGCCGACACTCTGGTGAATAGAAGAGCATGTCCATTGCACTCGTAGGCTGTAACGTGGCTGAGTCCTTGGCAGCAAACATCGTTCTTGCTGCATACACACAATTTAATGTATTCCAGCCCTTCCTTTCTTCTGCAAACTCTAGTAACTGCATGTTTTTCTTTTTAATTCTCAAGGTGTATTTTTTTCTGTTATTTTATTGTGGACAATCTTCCTTTCTTTCCTTTTTTCCCCTCTCAAAAAACAAAAGGGAATATCTGCTCCACCTGGATATTTATAACTTGGGAGGAAAGTTAGATAAAACTGGCCTGTGAAGTGTGTGCTTCCAACAGCGGACTTGCTCACGCTGTCACAGAAAAGATTGCAGAGCAATGATTTGTGTAAAGAGAGAAAGACCTTCTATGGTGCTGCTTATGAGTGTCTTAAAACAAAAGCTATACCCTTGAGGGCAATGAATAGTTGTTTTCATCTCAATTTTGTTTTATGCTGTTCTTTGATCTAACATGAAAATCATTACAATTTATGAGATAAGGCAGCAGACAAGACCCCAGGGAGTTCTTTGTTATGTAACGCTACATTCAATTCATTATTTTGTGACTATCTTCCTCAAATAGCTTTCTGAAAGATCAAGTTAGTCAAAGCTACCGTGGGTTTTTAGCTTTGCTAAAATCTGCTGTATTACATGCTCAGTGAATTTCCACAGCTTTTGTTCGACTCACTGACAGCACCTGTCATTTGCCTTTTTATGTCTAGAAAGCTGCTGGTGGCAGCATAATCAAAGATGCTGAGTAAAAATATATATCCCTGAGCAGCAGACCATAAAAGAAGGCTACTTATATTTTACCATAGACTGTATGTGTCATAACCTTTAGTTTTGTGGGTTTTTTTTTTCTTATATATATCAACATTTTATTGCACAATCAGGTATGTGGGTGAGTTAGTAAAAAAGAATTGCTGTTAAGGTAGAAAATGGAACTAAAATTTTATCCTTTTATATTTTATAGAAATGAGGACAAAAAATTTGTTTCACCAAATAAGTATTATAGCCAAAACAAGAGTCGACCATCTCTTTCAAGATGTTAGCTAAATGCTGATATTCAAGGGTTTATTACTTAGATCTAAGTTCTCAATAGTTATAAAAGTGCCAAGATGAAGGGCCTAATGTTTCCACCGCAGCAGAAAATCACAGCTCTCCTATACACTTACATTTTAATCTAGGAAAAAAAAATCTTCCCCTCTTGTACCATCTACCCCATAAAGGAAGATCAGTTGCATTATTTTTGAATTTTCAAAGGAAAAAGCTTGATATTTCACTCCAAAACTTTTACTTTACTGTATAGTTTGTCTTTGCATAAAGAAACAATCACAGAATTGTGACATCTTTGAATGGTAAGAAACTTCTGTTTCATTCACTCTCACTTTGCCATGGCAAAGTTGTCTGGTAGAGAGCTTGCAGCTCATGGCTCACAGAAGATGGGGCAGGCAGGCTGGTCCTCTCCAGGCAGCTGTGCAGAACAACAAAGCAGAGAATTTATGCCCTGTGCCCACCCTGAGAATGCGAAAATGCCTCATTCCTTCAGAGGGCAGAGAAAAACATTATCTTCAAGATTTCCTGAAGAGTTCCACTCTCTGTAGGTCTATGAGTACCATATCTTGTGGTAGAAAACACAGCTGAGGAGGGTCTGAATTCTGGTATGGTGTAAGCCTCACTGATGTGTGTTTGGAGCACCTTCCACATCTGCAAGGAAGCACTGGAGGAAGATTGGAAAATTTTAGTAAAGTATGGAGTGAGGTCTTACCTACTGGTTACTTTTTTAAAAGAAAAGTGTGCCTCTGGAGGGGAAAAGTTCAGTGAATTCAATCAAAATGCTGAAGCCAATGATTTGTCACATTCTGAGTAGCCATGAGCACGAAATGTATTTGTTAGAGCCAAAAAAGCGTGTTATTTTTTGTAGTAACACTATTAACTCACCTCTTGTACATGGATTGTATCGTGAAATACTTGAGACTTCTTTTAGCTGAAAGTAATACACTTTTGAGAAATGAATCTTTGATAATATAATAGCCTTCTGTACTGCAGCCAACACCGTGCAGTTTTCTGCACATCTTCTTTGAACAGCAGCCTCTATTCATTAAATATGTCATGTACACTGAACCTATGAATATTTTTTTTCACTCTTGGTTGTCACTGGATCTTTGGACAGGAATATTCTTTGCCTCTGCAGAATTCAATGGGACTAGTTTCCTCTTCTGTTGCTTTCATAACTCATCCAATCAAATTCTATAATAGGGATATAATTTTGTTGTATTCTCCTTTGAGACTTGAAATGTATAATGGGTTATTTTTTAATTACATAGTACAAGCTTTATTAATTCAGCTGCATTAGAACGTGTGAATGGAGGACAGCCCTGATCCTCAGGACATCAGAAGAAGCTGCTATGTCCTAGCAGCAGTAACATCATATGCTTTGAGTCAAACTGCTATGTGTCTATGCGTGTTTCAAAACCAGTCTGGATTTCCATCCACTGAGGTACAGTACATTTTATTTATTGGTTTATTTGCTTGGTTGTTTCAGGGATGGGGAAAATGGGGGGGGTGGGTGGCAAGGGGAAAATGTAATATTCAAGGAATTCCTACACTCTGCTCTTTGTGAAACACAGTACCTCAGGGATGCAGAGCATAATCTTAATGGGGTATAAAGCAATAATTTCCAGTCTATTGCAACATGTTTTTATCCATGGGAGAACAGATAATTTTTCACAGGACATTCATAATTTGCATTATTTTGTTCCTACAGGTTTCAAGAGGCTTAAAAAGTCCTTTTAAAGCCTGTCCCTTCAAAGTCTAGCCTACTGGGCTGGGAGGAGCAGGGGAGGAATCTCTGCACATCTCAGTGACACTCTTGGAGATGTTAATTTTTACCGCTTTATGCAGTGATTAGAATTTGTGAATCTTTTGCAATGTTCATAAGGGACCATAGAATATTTCTAGGAAAAAAAAGAAGGAAAAGTAGGTTAGACTTGAAAGTTGTACGATATTAACAAAGGCTTTGAAAGATGCAGGTACCTGCACTTTTCTAAACTGACTGAAGGTATGAGGTTTTGTCCTGTTTAGCAGAATTAGTGAGAAAATAATTTTGTTTACACTAAATCTAAGTAAAAATATGGGTAAGAATAAAAACACTTTAAAAAATTCATCAGTCTCATTAAAAACAAAGTCAACAATATCCTCTATTCATAATCTCCTTAGACTTTTTCTTGGTTAGCTTTAGTTTTTAATTGTTATATTTACATGCACCTTTTTACAGAAGAAATCTCCTCAACAGGATAAGCTATGATTATAAGGAACGTTTTTTAGGTTATTGGTGGTGGTGGTGGTTTTGTTTTCTTTTCCCTAGGATAGAGAGAAGCAAAGAGAAAGAGGCAAACCTTAATTTTTAAAAATTGAGACAGTTCTGCTCAAGTTTTTCTGAGCCTTACTATTTTCATTTCACAGCAAATATTTGCAAAGATAAAACAGTGGTATCACAGCATTGGTTAGGATTATCAGAAGAGCTGAAAGTTAACCTAATTCTTCTTTTGACATAGTGAAAGATTTCTCAGTGGTGATGGTAGGAAAAATTATCGTAGGAGGGTCAAGATACTTTTAAAAATGTAACTCATGACATATTATTTAATGAATACCTGATTTTCTGTGCCAAATTGAAGTAATTCGCCTCCTCCCATGACAGAAATACTGAATTTGAAAACAAAATTGTATGACAACTTTTTAATGTCACTTGTTTAGCAATTGCAATCAAGATGATGCTGGGGGGAAAATCAAAGAGAAAGAAATGCAAAGTATGCATTAATTCATTGCTGTCCCAACATTTCTGTTTTCTTCATTTCAGAGGTACAAACCCTCTGTGGAGAAGAGTTGTATAGGACTAAGAATAAAAAATGATGTTGTTATATAAAGTAAAATAATTCTGACAGTTCTACTTGAAAAATGTCACTGTCTTTAAGCATCCCTATTTAAAAGTCTGGAATACTGTTGAATTGGAGGTCCTCATTCAAATATGCAATGACAGCATGCTAGAGGTGGTTTTTTCCTTCCCCTAGAAGAGAACATGTCTCCCATATGCTCTCTGCTGAGGTGCACATGTTTTCCAATATCTGCTTCTGAGGAGTGAGAAGCACAAATCTGCCCTCAGATAGTTTTTACATCTTCAGAACAGTGAATAATTGATGAAAGACCTTATCTCAACTCACAATGGGAGTACAATTGCTTGAAGGGAAGAAACTGCTAAGTTTAAAATATTAGTCATATAAATGCAGAAAGACAGAAATAAATTAATACAAGCTATCCGAGTCCTGCTGTAAAGGGCAGGGTAGCCTGCAGGAAACAGAAGCTTCCAAGCCAGCCCCAGATTTCCCACGCTGATGAGCAGTCCTATCCTGGTGCAAGGCATGAGAAAGACATGAAGGTCTGGGTTGGAGAGGGTGAGGTGCTGCAAAGACTTCTTTTGTAGTAGGAGAAATTCTCTGACCATCATCTGCAACACAGTTGCAAATACTTCTTTGAATGACTAAGCACTCCCTTAGATCACAGACTCCTTATTTAATCAAGTAACGCTCAATTCAAAATGAACCGTAGAATAGGTGTTAGGACCCTATGATAGTCATCTTGCTGTTGTTTAATTTAGAAATAGCAGTGCTCTATTCCAGGTTCATTTTATTCTTCTATGCTGTTGCAGCGCTGAAGATAAATCAGTCCTGCTGAAGCACATGTGGTTTACTTACAAGGGTTTGTAAACCAAGTCTGAGAGGGAGAAAGTAAAATTTCATCCCTACAGCTGCCATCACAGGGATCATGGCTCAAGGGAAGGGCCACTCGTATTGCTAGGGGTGGCTGAGTGTCCACGCTAGTAGTTTATTTTCTACCGGAATGAAAAGGGCAAATTATATCCCCTTGCAATGAGAGACTACAAATATTTCCACTGTTAGATGGAAGCTTCTACCTATTGATCAGTAATGCCAGGTGGTTACACCAAGTAGCAAGTACTCTTCTTGATAGAGCAATACTTTCCTGGGTACCAGCCATCAGTAAGACCATTTTAAATGTGTCTCCTTCCACCACATGCTCCCTTGGGGAAAAAAAAAAAACATAACGATTAAAACCCAAGATCTTCATTCCTTAATTTGGCAGTTTGGAAAACATGGCATTTGTGAGAATCTGGCACAACAATTGTCAGAGCATCTCTGTCAGTACAAGAATGGAAAACAAACTCCCCGGCAGCAGCATGAACAGCTGTGTGTGCCCACTCCCTCCTGCTTCTTCCTACCATGTAGCGCTTTTTTTAGTCTAAACTGTTTGTGTGATTAGAGGGGGGATGTGAGATTAGAAATGTCTCATAAAAAAAGAAAAGACCTTTAAATGCAGTTAATGCTTCTGCAAAATAATTCTTCACAAACTTGGGAGTTGCTTTAAAAAAAAAAATAAATCAGCAATTTGCCATCTGGAATTGACATACAATAATGTGGTACACAGACAGGGGTAGAACGGCTAACACCAGTTAAAGCATCTCTTCTGTGCTTCTTGTCAGCCTCTCCTTGGTTGCAGTTGGGATAACACACAGAACTCACAGGTCATTTTTTTTATCGTGCACAGCCTGCAATGAAACATAACGTGTGTCCTAGGTAATACGGAGACTCTGCCTATTAGGGTAGGGAGATGCATATTATTTTTACTTTTTAATAGGGCTGTTTAGGAAGCTTGGACCTACCTGCTGGGAGCAGGGGTAAATTCAGAAGAACATCTCTATGCAGAAGGGAAGTTTTTGCAGAGCTGAATCTGCCTTGTCCTGCTAACGTGAGACAGAGCATTTCCAGCAGGGATAGACTCAAGACATGGAGCAAAATGATTTAATCTGCTCTGTCCTGGGTAGTGGCGTGGACATAGAGTTTAGCTATCTCATTTTAGTGCTGTGTGAGAATGACAAAGGAATTAAATGACTCAAAAAAGATGTTTCTGCATGATAAATTATTAAGCCTTGATCTTTCTACAGAGTAACTCCAAGGAGGCTAAACAAGCCAGTGGGGCAGGTCTATTCAGCCTTGGTCTGTGACCATCCATCATGGAAAGCAGAGTAAGGGTGGGGGATACTATGGCTTTTCCTTTAGAAACAAAAAATTGACAGGCAGGAATTGGAAATACCTATCTGATAGACTGAAGGTTTGCCTTTGATGTTAGTTTTAGGCTCTAAGAATAATTCCTCTTTTCGTTCCAGTTCTTTTTCCCCTGCTCTATTTCATCTGAGACTCCTGCCCATGTTGTTAATGATTCTATCTTTTAAAAGGCATGAGGAACTTTTTAAATGCTGACATAAAGCTGCGTGATTTGGGGCTTTGGCCGGATTGATTCTTCTCCTGGGCTTGGCCCATGCTTTCTGTTGGTCTTCTGCTACGCTTATATTTTAAGAATCAACATTTATAAGAGAGGTGAGCTGTCAGGGACTGCCCATTGTAACCCTTGATAGGCAGAAGAACCAAAACCTTGGTCCATCAAGTAGCAGAGCAAGCGGTTGGTGTGTAGGTCTCCATTCAAGCTACAGGACCTTAGGTAGGAGGAACAGGTTGAAGAATCATGTAGAAAACCAGCAAATGCCTTCCAGGGGCTGAGCACAAGGGGCAGGAGAGCAGCTCAGCCTAAGGGATCTGCAAATGGCACCAGGTGGTTGCTCAAGCAGGAGCTGAGTTTTGCTTTCACCACTTCCACGTTGCCTCACAGCAACGGACACCCCAGAGGGAGTTTAACGCCATTCATGCCTGGTTTTGAGGGGTTTTTCCTACATTAAGTGAGTGTCTGGAGAAGAACAGTAAATATGGTGAATGTACTACTTGCACGTTAATCTCCTGTTATCATTCTAGCAAATTGTGGTCAGTTTTCTTCAGAGGGTCTCAGCTACTGAACAAAAAGGTTTTATTGAGCTTAACAATTTACCGATTTGCAGAGTGTGTTCACCTGGGCTTTTAAGAATATCATTACTGTGTTGCGGGTCTTTAAAAGAGAGAACAAATTAAAAGAAACACAACTGAAATAAGATTAGGTTGCTTATGGCTGCGCAAGCAGTTTATATGCATTCCAATGCTAATTATAATGTTTCTTTTAATGTCATTTATTTGCATATCTTTTGGTGTATTATACAGCTTGCAAATTCTTAGCAGGCATTTGGAAACTATTATACATTATTACTTCCTTAAAATCACAACACTTAAATCAGGTCACCCAGCTGTTTAGCATCTGATAACAAGATTAGAGGGATTGATTGTACTCTCTGTAAGACTGCAAATACCTATTAATCTAGGAGACTTTGGAAGTTAATCAAAATGATATTTTTCTTCTGAGAATGTTATAAACAGTTGAAAATACATTCATAATTTTCAACGGGTATTTTTGGTTCTAAGGTATGTTATTCTTTTTGAATACTAATCTTTTTAGCTCTTACTGTAATGATTATAACTTTGCATAGTAGATAGTTAATACCCCAACATTCTCTTATTTAGTATGTTGGAACTGTCCACATTTTCATTAATTCTATCAATCAAACTTAACTCTCCTCCACCTCTAAGAAGCAATTATAATTATTTTTTATGACCATATATATGCTAATGAAGGAACTATTTCATGACATTTTAATTAATTCTCAAAATGCTTATGGACTCAAGACTGACATTGTCTCAGAATGACTAGTTCAAAGAAAAATGTCAAATTATAAAGTTAAGGCTAATTGGAATAAAGTGGGAAACATTGGCAAACACAATCAGAGCCATCTTATTTTTGTAATTCATTTATCTTCGAATTCGCCTTTGTGTAATGATAGCCACGAGTGTTTTTTGCTTTCAAGGCAGCTTAAATCTAAGTTTTTTGAAAGCTTGTTGACACATGGATACTTTAGTATATTCACTTTTCTACACCTTTTCTCTCCTTGTTCATTTGATTTTTTTCTTACTTATGTTGGTACACTCTGGCCCCCATTCCCTACCTTCACTGTAAGAAAACAAGTGAGGAAGCTCTGAAAATGGCAAAATACTTTTGTGTAAATAGAAACAATGTGTAGTCAGTGTTACAACCATGATTTTTCAAAGGTGCCTTAAGCCATTTCAATGCCCGGAGCAGAAATTGAAGTAATTCAGAAGAACACTGGAAGTCAATAAAAGGTGTTTGGAAATCAATTGGATACTTCTGAAAACAGAAAGAGAGGGAGGAAAGCTTCCAAATTTTTTATTTGACTTTAAAATTCTGTCTTGCTTCATTCCTGAAAAACTCAGCTATAGGCTTACATTAAAATTAATGTTAGATATTTTAGAATCATAACTGACCATCTGGTACTATGGGACTCTTTTATGGTGGTGTAAGATGAGGTGATTTATTGAGGAACTGAGCATTTGAAGAACTGCAGAGAGGTGTTAGGGGAAGACACATCATCGCATTCGCATATCTGTGGCCAGAAATTAGTGGATAGGCTTCACCTTCTGTCATTTTTCAATTGTCCTCCCAAAGGGACTGACTCTAAATCACCTGGGAAGTGTCTTGAAACTTCCACATCCCTCCCTCTGGTCACACCACGTGATGACAGTGGACCTGGTGACTTGAGCCAGTCCTTTGATGCAGATTAGACTCAAATACATCAGATCTTTTCCCTTTTCCACCTAGGGCTGACCTCCCATTTTCTGCTCTGAATTCCTGCAGTGTCCCTCTGGCACATCAGTATCTAAGGCAGCAGAGAAATTTGTGCTGTAAGCCCAGGGAAATTTTAGAGTACAGGGACTTGACAAATATTTGCTTTCTAATGGTAAACAAGGTTGAACATTAAAGATATGAAATATATCACAGAATCACAGAATAGTCGGGGTTGGAAGGGACCTCTGTGGGTCATCTAGTCCAAACCCCCTGCCGAAGCAAGGTCACCCACAGCAGGCTGCACAGGACCTTGTCCAGGCAGGTCTTGAATATCTCCAGAGAAGGAGAATCCACAAACTCTCTGGGCAATACGCCAGTATTGGCAGAGGAAGTTTTAAAGTGAAGAATCTTGCAGAACTAACAATGTCATTTCTTCTTCTACTCATCATTAGCAATTCCTTTGTCAGCATATGTTGTGTTCATTGGCCCTCTCCTGTCAAAATAGCATTAAGGGCAAATGCATTGAGTTCACTCATTTCTGGAACACTATAGTTCTTGTTCTTATGCACGAAAAACATCTGAAAAAAGTGTTGCAAATTGTTCTGGTTTAGAGGACGCTAGGCGATATTCATAAACATATGCAGGGTTTTGCAGATGCTTATTGGCATGGGGCTGTCAGCAGGGGTTGGATTCTGGCCTTGCAGTGGTGGCACATGTGGTAGACCCTGTTGGGGATGTGGACTTTGTGACTGTGTTGGAGTTGGGTCCCAAATGCACAAGTGTCTTTCACTCCTGTGCAAATGTTGCCATATTCAAGCAGCTCTGTCTCATCATCCCTTCCAGCACTGACGACCCCTTCTGCGAATGCTTTGACATAAATAAACTCTTGTTGTTCCAACTGTCTTGGAGTCGGTGACTGCCAGGCCAAAAGAGATAGAGTAGATGCTTCATAGGATGAAATATCTTTATATCTCTGGGTGACTCAGATTTGATGGGTGTGTTTGCTTCACTCGTGTGTGATATGAGATTCACATGAGCTATATTTGATGTCACCTCAGTACAAGAAATATCAAAAGCTTTACTTGTTTTTGTCTGAGGATGACAGGCAGAAGTGCTGCAGTTTGGAGCACATCTTGGTTGCTTATGTCTCTCCCTTCTCTTCTGCTTAAATTAATTCCTACTTTCCCCCCTCTACACACACTTTTCAACTGAAAGCAACCATTTGGCTTTTTCTATGTGCAGATTCTTGGGTCAATGAAAGTGTACGAGCAAATGCTTCCCATTTGCCTGGACAGTGAAATGAGTTTCATAGTACTGGATCTTTTTTTTTTTTTTTTTT
>Ga0065711_1002426_pt1 | contig 33980 bp, 17 predicted proteins | sample Hoacrofraction12_FD_59098 | JGI IMG/M metagenome (GOLD analysis project Ga0065711, IMG submission 59098) | Hoatzin crop microbial communities from Cojedes, Venezuela - Epithelial fraction 12 v2 (version 2) | ecosystem: Host-associated > Birds > Digestive system > Esophagus > Crop | place...
GACAAGATCCTGTGCAGCCTACTGTAGGTGACCCTGCTTCGGCAGGAGGGTTGGACTAGATGACCCACAGAGGTCCCTTCCAACCCCTACTATTCTGTGATTCTGATTCTATGACAAGGACATGCTAGCTACAAGTGGGACATATGCCCCTCTCACAGAGGTTCTGCTGAAGGTTGTAAGCTCCAAAAGCCCACACTGTCATTGGCATGGAGTGACCACAAAGTGAATTGTAGTGTTTGTAGGATCACAGCCTCCTGCAAGTGGACCTCAGAGAGGTGGAGGTGAGTGCAGAGGTCTGGGGATGAAGATGGAGATGCTGGAGGGGTCCCTTTCCACTCCTTGCTCCAGGGCCCATGCCAAGTGCATGCAGCCAGAGTTAAAAAGGGCATGTAGAAAGAGTATTGGAGAACGAGAAAATTTAAGCAGAAAATGGTGAACGATGGAACAGAAAAGTTAACAGGTTGTCCAAAATCAAGAGGAGTCCTGGCATTGGGTGAGGAAATGAGACTGTGCTGGCTGAGAAACAGTGGAACAAGTGGGGATGTGCATCGCGGAGGAAGATATTATCATAACTCAGCAGATGCTCCTTGAAATTGAATCCTAAGCAAACATTTTGTTTGTGCTGCTTCAGACTGATCTTAGGTGGCTTAACAAAGCGAGCAACGGTACGGCTATGTTCAGCCCAAGTCAGAAATACACTGAACTGGGACAGATACAAATATATAATACAGATAATCCTTGCTCAACACATCCCAAATAAAAAGTAGAAAACAAGAAAGGAAGAGAAAGCTCTTAATAGGTTCCATAAAACATCTTGCATTGCATTTTTAATCTTAATCAGCACTGAGGAGGAAGGAGCAGAAAGTTCTCTTGGACATCCAGTGCTGAAAGATACCTCACTGTTCAAAAATCGCAGCTTTTGTGTGCTTCAATTTTATTACTTGCTCGCCTTCAAAAATATGGATTTAATATTCATGATGGATTTAAATTTCATGAAAATAAAATACCTAATGCATTACCAATAAAGAATTTAGTTTCACGAAATAAAATTGAAACCTAGGCACAAATTATGTTTCTCTTTCCAAGGGACTTTCGCGTTCTTTACCTCTAATGATTTTACTTTTAAGTATTTATAGCATTCATTAAAATAGGGTTTGCATACTGCTTCATCTTAATTGTTCATACTGGTGGTGAGACACATGTGCAATAGTGAAAGTAAATATGCAAGGTTTCTGCTTATTTTTCTTAAAGTTTCTCTGGGTTTGTTTCATCACACAGTGGCAGCACGTTACAGAGAACAACAGAAACACACAGATCTCTTGTGTCTAGCAGGTGAAAGTGTGGCTGCACATCTTTTTGGCCCCATCTGGAGGATAACAAATTAAGTCTCTGACTTTACAAGGGGAAAGAAGTTATCACTCCTGGCCAGCTGACAGGGAGGGTCTATTAGCACGGAGATGCTAGAGTTCTGGACACGAACGTCGGGACTTCCCGCCCGTTACTGCGACGCACGAGAGAGCTGCGTGCTGAGCCCACGTTTCACAGCTTTAATTGATACGTTCTGTGCACTCTGGCCAACCTGATAATCCAAGAAGCCTCAATAAAAACCATCTAGGGAGGTAGGATATGTCATCACTGTATCAAATGTTACAGTTGGGAGATTTACCTCTTAGTTAAGCTGCATTGAGTTAGGCTGTGCTTTTATTTTGCTTCCACTGGAGGGCTTGCGTACTCGGGGCTATGCGAAGGGCATGATGAAGGAATTGCCAGCGTCAGTGCTTGTTTCAAGAGGGCATCAAGCCACCTGCTTGTCTTAACGGGGGATCAGATGAAAACAGTAAGAAACTAAGAAAGGGAAAATGCAGTATTCCCCATGTTCTGCACTCTGCTCAGGAGGACCTGAGGACAGCTTCACAGAAGCAAGACTGCATGTTCAAGAGAAGCATGCAAAGTGGGGAGAGAGAAAGACCAACTGATGCACTGCTCCACTGCCCAAAATGTCTTCTTCTGGCCAGTATGTACAGTATACACCAGAGTTCACAAAAAAATGGGCAAACTACAAGCAGATTTTAGGCCAGTTCAAGATCACAGAATCACAGAATCATTAAGCTTGGAAAAGACCTCTAAGATCATCAAGTCCAACTGATAACCCATCACCGCCATGCCTGCTAAACCATGTCCTGAAATGCCACGTCCACACATTTTTTGAACACCTCCAGGGATGGTGACTCCGCCACTTCCCTGGGCAGCCTGTTCCAATGCTTTACAACTCTTTCAGTAAAGAATTTTTTCCTAATATCCAACCCACACCTCCCCTGATGCAACGTGAGGCCATTTCCTTTCATCCTGTCGCTAGTTACGTGGGAGAAGAGACCAACACCCACCTCACTACAACTGCCAAGGAACCAGGAGGGAGCATTTGTCCAGGAGGTGTTTTGAGACCACTCGGCGTGACAGAAGGGTCTTGTATCCAAGCTGCCAAACCATGAGATTTTTCCAATGAGTACAGATTTGTTTGGGAGACTGGGGCAGTCACTGATAGCGACTGTGATGATGAAATTTTGCCGACAAGGAAATCCTACCAGGAGAACAGCGAGGCAAACGGTGAACGGAAGTGCTGGAGGGAAGCCAAGGGGCCACACAACACAGTTAAGCACCCAATAGCAATGAGGTGTGCCAAGGGAGGGAAGGTGGGACTCCAACACTTCTATGCTCCTGCTGTTCCTGGCTGCTGGAGCGGTCGATCCCTTTGGGAGACACATTCACTATAACAAGTTAGAAAGGTCCTGAAACTGCATCCTCATCCTTGGTTGAACCCAGGGCAAATAAATGCATAGTGGCAATCGCTTACCCTGCTGCATGGAGACAGGCTGGAGAAGGGAGTGAATCCCCCTCCCCATGAGCATCAGTAGGCATGCACTCTCCGAGCAGTATTCTTACCAGGGAGGCGGATGCAGTAATTTAAACAAACAAGGCCCCAGTGATGGAAATTTCAAGCTCAAAGCTACCATATGGAGGGAAATCATCTGACCACAATTTACCTGTTAGACTTCAAAAGTGTCTAGGTCTCCTCTAAAGAAAAGCAGCCTTTTCTTTAATGAAGTTAAGTACTGTATTTCAGCACCGTATGTTGTGAAAAGGAAGCAATTTGGATTCATTTACTGAAATTTACCTTTCAGATGCAGTTAAGTGAAATTAAAAGTTTGTCTGAGTTGACAGAGTTCTGTTTTCCATCACTGCATTGTCTTGAAAGAAAGGATAACTGGCTAAGTGCTTAAATTCCATCCAAACTGATAAGGTTTACTCTATACAGGCACACTTAGTGCAGTTTATTACACATTGTCTCCCTTCATCCATCACTGGTATAACTTTTTTTTTTGGCCTAAAATAACTGTTGCTTCCAAAAGAAATTGATATTTGTGATGTTATTGCATTCATCTGGGGCTGAATAGTCAGCCCTGGGCTATCAGAGAAATGCCATTTCCAATTACAGGGGGAATTCATTTCATTTCCCACTAATGACAGGTTTTGCAGGGCTGAGCCTACATTTGGGACAATAATTTCTTTTACTCTCTTCTGATAACAATTCTTTTCCTTTAATTTCTCTCCTGTGCAAGTGATACATCTGTGTGTCCTCAGTGTCTTTCCAGACATTATCTTTACCCAGATCTCTTCCTCAGCAGCAGGAACGAACCTCTGAACTTACCTGTTACATCCTCTCTAATTCTTTCTTCCAACCACCGTATTTCTCCTTTTTACATCTCCCAGCTGCCATTGCTCCCTCCAAACCTCACAACCCCTGGAACACCCTCCCAATTATAAGTCCCTCCATCCCTGCCTTCTCCCAGGAGCTCTCCTCTGGCCCTGCCTGAGGGCCCCAGGAGGTATGAGGCTCCCCCACGAGCTGAGAGAGGTTCTCTGTTCTGTTGGGCTGGTTTTGTTTGTAGCCTTAAACCGTCTGCCTGCTAGAACAAAGGTATGATGATCCTGATCCAGCCTTCATAGACTACTCTGAAACATCACAGACATTTCTCTACTCTTTCAATTAAATGAGCAGCTCATCATGAAAAGCCAGTGAATGATCTGTAATTAATTATTTATATTACAAGGGGAAGCTCAGCTAACACAGTGTCAACAGGAACAATAACACACTGCATGCCAAACTCCAGCCTCCCAGCGCCAGGGTTTTGCCTTCCCTCCCGGCTGCCCCAGCTGACTTTTGGCTACAGGAGCTAGCTGGAGTTTAAGTTTTGTCTAAGTTCAGTTTGCTTCCAAAGACAGACTTCAGATCTGCACATTTCCGCAAAATCAAGTAGTTAAAGAAAATTCTCACTACTTGGAATCTCCATTTAATTTTGAATCTTGACAAACAATTTCAAACACAAGCTGCAGCCAGGCAGGACTTTTTCATTTTGTTTAGATTTGGGGGGAAGGAGGCAGAAGGGAGAGGAAACCACACATTTCATCAGCTTTTTTTATTTTTTAATAGCCTTCAGTGTAGCTGATTACCCAGGAGATCAGCAAATCTTAGCTCTGTCAAAGACAGGGAGAAGACAGAGCAGAAGCTTTCTCATCCTCCACAGCGGTACTAACCCTCCAACACACAAATCTAAACATTGTCCACGCAGGGGTGCCAACTCAAATGCCTCAGCTGTTAAGACAGAACAAAAAGGAAAGGACAATCTCCAAGGTATAACTGAAAGCAAATACTAATAATGATGTGTGACACTAAATGATGACTCATTTTTCACGAGGCCATTCCAAATTGTAGCTATAACCTCAGATCAGACCCAAACGACTGTGTGAGCCAAAGTTTTCATGGAACCATTAATTATGGATTTCCTGTCTTTTATAGGTCGGAGTCAGACCTTTGATGTTCCTTTAAGATTGTTCTCCTGTGTTCATTTCCTTTGTTTCTGTGTTGGTAGCTTAAAAAAACACCCCAAGATTTCCATGGAAGTGTATGAGATAGCCTAGAAATGCAGAGTCCATAAAAGCCCTGCAATTCATGGCTCATAAAGTCCTCTAATCCATGGTCAATAAAGCTTTGGAAAAGAGCTATATGAACCACAGTCATTTCACAGTTCAATGAGGTTCATACAAGAATCAATAATCTGGTTTAAATTCGCCTGGATTTGTCCTCCACCTGTATATTTCTCTTTGACTTTTCAGGTTGAAAGGCAACTCAAAGAGCTGAATTCTGGAGACCTCGCACGGGAACAATGAGTTTTAAGCAGCTTTCACCCAAAAGCCATAACAATGACCTAAATTCCTCTACTTTGTCTCCAGGGTGAACAAGTCCAGTTTCAGGTGCAACAGGTGAGTTAGGAAACTCAAACTGGCAGAAGAACCATCTGGAAACATGGGGCCACAGCTCAAGGTAATACTATACGCAGGCCACACAGAACATGGGGGGGCTCCAATTTAAGTGTATGCAAATGCACAATGGATCTATGGGACAGGCCAGAGTGTGAACTTCTAGTACGCTAATTATCCTCCAGAAATGAGTGCTAACAATCTCACTGTTGAGTGCTGGTGAACATTATTGAGGCAACACAGCATAAGTTCACATGCTTCTCTCCTGCACAGGTAACACTCCATTGCCCATCCTAGCCATTTCCTCCCAAGAATGATCATGCTAAGTGTGGTGACAGGCACACATTTCTGCTCTTTTTTCGCCAATCAGAAAGGAACAAGCTAGAGAGAACTCACTGTTTATTGCCTTGTGCAAGGTCCAGCTTGCCAAAAGCACAATATGCAGCAGCTGGTTTATGAAAATTGAGACCCCATCCAATTTATGGGGAAACCAGAGCTGGTTGTGAGTCTCTGAATTAGCTGAACAGTTTACATTTTTTGTTTTGTTTTGTTTCCAGGAAAACACCAGAAGTTACTCCAGAATCGTCGAAGCTCTAAAACCATCTGAAAGCTCTAAGGGAGACTTCCCTTCTTCCACCCTTTCCTCATTCCTAGGGCTGTGATCTCCCCCTAATATATCCCTGGGATCTTTCAGCAAGGCAGGCAACACACACCATCTAGTTCATCACCAGCGTGGTGGGAGCAGAAACTTAGGTTTCCTTACCCCAATCTCCATCCTTGTAAAATGGAAGCAGACAGATAAAAGGGTTTGATTCAGACGAAATCTCACAGGAGCACAGAGTGAATAATTTAACTCTAACTTGGGGAACTACCTTATTAAATACTTTTCTTAGGAATATTTCTTACTGAAATAAAAACAGCAAAAGGCACAAAAGTCTGCCAAAGCTATGCAAGCACCACTGCCTCAAGCCTCTAGCTGCACATTTCCACAGTCATATCAGGCCCCATGCCCAATATCCTTTCTGGATAGATAGGATGGAGGCAGAAGGATTGCACCTAACTGCCAGGCTCCACCAGATCTATTTAAGCACCTCATTCCTATGAAAGATACGGTAAGCTGGACCACACACCCTTGTGAAATGCTGGGGCACCATGGGACACCACGGCAAGCTCCCAGGCAGAAGAAAGATAGAAAAGTCCCCTGTCCTCAAGGCAATCAACTATGTTGAACCAAATGCCTCTTAGTTCATGCTTCCATATCCTCTGTGGAGAGGATTCAACCACTGAACACACTTTGAGAAGAAAAGACTTGCATCCTTCTTACCAAGGCTGGCATTAACCTCAGAAATAGCCTTACTACGTTAAGATTTATATGCACCACCTTAATAACAACCCTTACATCATTCACCCTGAGAATAAAATGAACTAAAAAAAAATGAGGCAACTGCTCCATTAAAAAGAATGAATAAAAATAAAAAATTCCCCAAACACAGATATGTGGAGTTTTTTCCTTAGCAAAGGGAGAGGCCTCTGAAAGACTCTGTCTCATTTTAATTGCAAGGAATTTAGGTGCTATGAAAATGGGAATAAGAGTAATGGTCGAAGACAATCATTACATGTATAGGCGAGCAGCCAGTTCCCAACAGATTATTTCATTCCTTTCACTTGTTAGGAGGTCTATAAACGTGTGGCTGTTTATCTGCCCATGACTTGGCCTGGACAAAGGCAGTAAGAGCTTTCCCAGTTTTAGAGGTGGGAGAATAAATTAACCTGGAATCCTAAAAGCACACATTGAGAAGCCCTGATCAGACATGAAGGCTCTTATTCAAACACTGAGTGTGAGTTTTTAACCTCAGATCAAGACTGAAATGATCAAAGAAATGTGCCTACCTCCATTCTCTTCACATAGAGGCCTTAGTTATGTGCTTCATTTTGCCTCAGATTGCTGTTTTCAGCGCAGCCTGAGAAGTTAAAATATTTCAGTCTCAGAATACAGTTAAGACTGAAACTCAGACATGTCTGAATCTTAAAAACTCCCAGGAATATTCTGCATGGTTGGAAAATGGTCAGGACTCTGGGCTGAAAACTGACAATAAAGATCGGAAAACAATGGTTGGAAGAAAAAGGGCAAATAAAGAATATTTTTCATTGTCATTTTCCCCCGTTCTTACTCCGACAAGTTTTTGTTTCCGTATATTTTAAATATTCTAAGCATTAGCTTTTTTCCTCTTTACTTTTAGATCAAACGTGCCTATAAGCCTTCTTCCTAGTTCTTCATTAGGCTCCAAAAACATCACCTCACTCCCTGTCTTTCCCATTTAGCCTTTCTCCAACCCTCCTGATGGTCGAATCAACAAAAGCTGTGATCTGTATAGAGCAACTAGTAAGGAGATCGCAGGGACAGGACAGGGACCATAAAAGTGATGACTCACCTGTCTTCTATCCGAACCCAGAGGTCATTGAACTGCCTCTGGCGATGGTGTTTGTGCTGTTTCTTGTGCCATTTCTTCTGCCTGCCAAACTCTTCCAGCTGGCTGATGCTATCTGGCAACAGGAGATGAGGAGACAGGCTGTCTTCTTCGTCCATCTGCAGGGGCTTCAGGGAAGGAGATGTCAGTGGGACCTGTTCGGAAAGCTGGACAGCGGGCAGGGCTGTTGCTGAGGATCCTTCCAAGGCTGGGCTTGTCTTTGTCATCCTTGAACTGCAGAACACAACATTTAAACATTCGATGAGTAAGCAAGGGATGGTGCTAAGAAAAAGTGAAAGCAGAGGACTACACTACTTGGTGGGTCCTCCTAACTGCTAAGAACGTGTACAAGGAGAAAGGCTTTTGCTCTGGGGCAGCAACTAAAGACAGCAGTGGCATTTCCTAGCAAGCTGTCAAATAAACACTGAACTGAAAAAGGGGGAAAAGGCAGCTGATATGTGATTGCTGTTTTCTGGCATTTTAATTACTTCTTACAGGCTTTAGAGCCTGTGGCAGAGGTCAACATCACCTCCCCCACTGGGCTGAAGGTTAAACGGGAAAACTGTGACTCCCTCTGAGATAAACAGATACCTTCACAGAGGCTGACCTTAAATCAATGAGATAACACTAGTTACCTTCTTTTTTTTTTTAACTTCGGATATCATCTGTGGAAAACAAGACAATGTTTTGACTGCAACAATAATTATGCTTAATCATTTCAGTTAAGAGTGTTGACAGGGAAGCCCAGACTGATGACAGAAGCATGGTCTAATAGCTAGGCTGCTGGGATGGGATATTTGAGAACTCAACTCTAGCAGTTTTTGTATAATGGAGAAACGAAGCAAAAAAGGTGGTAAATGACCTGTCCAAAGCCACCTTGAAACAATACTGCCAGCGCTCTTCACCCCTGTCTGAAATGCTATCACCTTTTGCATCTAACTGGAACTATTCAGAAAAAGGTCTTTAATTGTTTTCATCTTCTAGAGTTTCACTAATTTTAGAAAAAAGTCAATACAAACTCTCTCCTTTGATATGTGGCCATGTGAACTTACATTTCTGAACTAAAATAGCTGAAACAAAAATCTAATGAATCAGTACCGACACAAAGTGATTTTTTTTTTCCTGTTTGGTCTTAATTGCAAGAGAAGAATGTTTTCTGTCTCTGGGATGGCCCAATGAGTTACAGGTACAGAAAATAGAAGAGAATTAATAGGCAATACGAAGCTGTGGTCTGCAAAACTCTTTCTATTACATGGATGCTATGACTTTTATGATAGAAACAATTAAAGCCACGTGAAAAGTTCTGCCTCCTGAGTGAAACCAGTAAGATATTTTAATGAAAAAGTAATAAAAAATCCTAAACTTCATTGGTGACAATGTACAAAATGTGCTGCAAGTGAAACCACATGTTTCATTTACGGAACATTTTCTTCTCTTCCAAAAAAGTCACATCTGCTACTAATGGCAGCTTTTTTTTTTTCGTTTTTTTGAAGGCCATTACAATAGCAGTCAAGATGGTCATCTCTATTTCCACTGCACCATATTTCACCCAAAGGTCCTTCCAATAGCTACTGATAATTAATTGTTGCTACTACAAGACTCACTGGCAAAAACTACAGTACCTTCGTCACTTGTAGCCAACGTTAATGAAGTTCTTCAGAGATCATATGACAGATACAGAAAAGAAAGACGCTTGTTTAAACTAATTCTAAAATTCTCCAAGGTTGCTTTCATTAATAAAAGACACAAGAAAATCCTGTATTTTTTCTCTTCTTCCAACCATTCAGACTTTCAGTGAGTCCTTTCAAAACTTATTTAGACTCCTTGCTCTATTTTACATCACAGAGAGATTTGCTGGTTCTGGATTTTTTCCCCATTAAGACTTTCTTCCATGATTCACACCGAGGATGAGTTTTCATCAGTGCAGCAACTTTCTTTGAGAAATCTTGGTGCTCTCCGAAGCTTTCAAGACTTCTTAGGCTGAAGCAAAGCCATCTCCAGACTTGTAAAAGGAAAGGCCCTCACAGGTTTGCACTGGGTGGGTCCCTCAGGCCACAGCAGACAGTTCTTAATTTTTATCCAGCCATGATGGTGCATCAGTGAAGTATCAACATGCAAATGCAGCCATTTATCAGCTTAGAAGATAACACAGTGTGAACTTGGATAGGATGGCTTAGGCAGGTAGGAAGGACCTGGTCCAAGCATGTACAAACACCATGTGGGTAACTGCAATGGCAGCAGGCAGCAACGGGTGGCAAGAAAGCCCTGGCTTCACTGCCTGCTGCACTTCTGCCAAAGCAATGGGAGTACAAGCTGCTTGATACTGCCCAAAGACAGCTTGTTCTGGTAGTGCTCCGGATACCACTGTGTGGTGTGAATTCACCCAGGTCTTCCTGCAACCCTGCCCTCCATCTGCACACTGGGGAGAAGAGCACTACCCTGACCATAAGGCTGTGGTGGGCAGAAAGATCTTAAGACGGCAAGAGCATGGAGCAGACGTGAGAGCCCAAATAATGCGATCAATCACAGCTGGAACTGAGCTGTTGCCAAGGTATCTGTTTCCACTGACGACTTCTTGCCTCCAAAACTGTGCCTCATGTTCTGATCAGTCAGTAATTCCCCAAGACGCTGAAGGTAGGAGCAGCCCCCACGTCAGCCCACATCTGCCAGCTCAAGGCTAGGGCCACCATTTGGTTCCTNGAATGGTCTTAGAGACATCTGAACACAGATTTTCCACCTTTTAACACCTACTATTTTGTTATACGTGTTTACCTTGCTCTGAGCTCCTAGTAAACTGGAACCAGTAGAGAGGTGTTTTTATGGGCTGAGATTTTAGAAACCACTTAAGACGACTGGCAGCTCACCTCTTATTAAAATTAATGAGTTTGGGCATCAAAATCCCAGTGGTGGCTTTGAAAGTTTCTAGCTTAATTGTTTCCACTACCATCACATGAGCCACAGGTTGTAAACTCGATATTTCAGAACATTCTTTGGGAAGAGAATAAATAAGCACTGAAGAAACGTTAAAATGCTGTAACCTAAAGAGGGTTATAAACTAACCACTTGTACTTTAGAGTCGATGCAGGGGGAATATCTCCACTGTGGCAACTGAATATTAGATTTGGTCAGTACTTGTTCCATTATTCCTGTACTACTACTAATTACCGCAAGACCTAGCAGGGGCTGTTGAAGGCTGCATGTTGATGCATGCTTACTTCTTTCAAAAAAACACAGTTTTTCTAAACTGATTTAATAAATCTAGAGACCTGGTTGTTTTCAGATCTGATCATCATCCTACAGACATTCAGCCAGAAGTAAAATCAAAACTTTTAAGCCCACAGAATATGGACATTTAAACCAAATGTGTTGTAAGAATATTTAAAGATTTTAAATCAAAGTAAGGTAGACTTCCTATCAGAAGATATCTTTGCCATTCATTTCAGTAAAAATTGTATTAATACAATGGGCTTGAAATTATTATTCTTCTGGATTTTTTCCCCTCTAGGAAAAAAAAAAAGGACAAAAACCTCCCATCTGCAGTAGGATACCTGGACTATAGTTCTCCTCATTGCATGAAGTTTTACTGTTCAATTCAGCAGCCCATTTCATGGACTATTTCGTGCCTTTTCTTTGGTCTCAGTCTCAATGTACTCTGTTAGCACAGCTGCACTATATGAAACCATGGGGATATAATACACTTTTTTTTTTTCCACTCCTTCACTACTGCTGAGACAGCTTTTCAAGATACATAGTTATTTTTAAAGCTAGAGAATAAGCAGGGCGATTTTTTCAGTTTGTGAGGCCACAGTGCCTTTTCTGAAGAAAGGGTGAGAAAGTACCACCCAAATATCTTGGTCCACACAAAGATCTCAGAGATTTTTCACAAATAACTTGACACAACTCCAGGCTTAGCGTTCCTCCCATTTTTAATTCTACCATTCCCACACAGGGTGGTCTTTGAGAAACTAAAAATATTTCAGGCTGTTAGGTGGATTTTTCTCATCTCTGACCTTAATTTCCTTCCCTGGGATGCACAGTTCTGCAAAACAAGTTCTCTAAAATAACAGAGTCCAAACAAGAAAACTTGAGAGTCTCAGCAGATATCCCACATAGCTTGGTCCTAAGGTACAGAAAAGAGAGTGAAAACAGGGAAACATTTATTCTTGCTAGTTCTCGAAAACCCTTAATCCACAGACGAAGATCTCTGTGGTTATGTTTCACTTCTGGTGAAATTTGCCATCCTTTTCTAATTCTTTTCAAGAATTCAAAGAACAAAACAAAACATGCAAGTAGTTTAGGCTGAGCCGCACGCTCCACTAGGTTGTCTCAGCATTTCTCTCTCTGCCTTGTGGTCTCTAGCATCGCTCTGTGCTGGCACTGACAATAGAAAATTGACTCATCATCAGGATTTGCTAGGGTTACTGAGTGGATCTGGTCAGAAAAATATGACATTAACATCACAAAGTCCTGCAATAGCTTCTTTTCATAATTCCCAGGCTTAGAATTGCCCAGGTCCCACCTTCATTCAATCCCAAGCCACATGGCAGCCTGGCCATGCCCTTCTCCCTGCCCAGGCAAGCATCCTCCAACCCCTCACATCAGGTATCCAATTTCTGCAGCTCAAAGGGCTGTAAGCATCTCCAGGTTTGATAACCTCTGCTGTAGGGTGAATCAGAGTATCCATGACTTGTTCCTGCTCTGAACAGCCCTTTAGATCAGCCCACCTTCCTGCAGTGGTGGAGGCTGCATGGTGTTAACACCACACCTCGTGCCCACCAACGGGGCTTTTCCCAACCACCAATGCACTGACAGCTGTCTGAGGGGAGCATCAGCCTGGGCAGACCCCACTAACACCTCTGCCCACTGACCCTGCCAGAGTAACGTTAATAACGTCTGGGCTGAGTCCCGTCAAGCCTGCGCTGGGCTTCAGGAGGGCCAGGAATTTGCCTTTGCTTTAGCTCTTGCGAGAGGACAAGCCTTTGCTGACCACACACATCTTCCACACAACTAAATCATCAATCTATTTTTTCAGCAATCTTGCGGTAACGTTTCGGTTCCCTCAGATATGTGCAGAATCTTCTAAAACGCATGTTTGCCAACTTGCTCTTTGCATCTTGTCTTTGTAGCGCAAGCAATGGAAAAGTTTTGCTCAGAAGACTGCCATGCTTTGCACGCGCTTCCAAGTACAGCAACATCGCTGAGGTTTTCTAGCTTCAATTTTCAGAACCGTCAGACAAGGAAAGATTTTGTTTCATCAAGAGAGAAGCTGTGGTGATAGCAAGGAATGTGTGATGTGGCAGCTTTATCCCTCTGCCACTGTTCTTGGGAGGCACCCGGATGACAGCCAGACACTAAGAGCATTTTATTTTAGACGGATTCTCACAAATTCCAGTTTGGGAGTCTTTGTCAAGGCAGGAATTCGTCAGTCCCTCGCACGCATCCTTGCTCCCCCTTGCCACAGGCCACAGAGACATCTGCTTCTTGCTTTTTTTTCCTTACACATCTCTCAGAGACTCATGCACACCCACAAGACGGGCACCAGAATGTCCTGTCCCACCAGAAGTTTTACCTTTTTTTTCTCCTCCTTGCTAGGATGAAATTCGGATTTTCAAAGCTCTTGGGAGAGCAGCAAACAAAAAGAGAAAAGAAAACAGGGCAGAAATCCTAACCCATCCCAGCAGAGCTTATAGGGCCTCTTACCAGTGATATGAATTACAGATTTAGACCATGGTCTCTCACGTAACCAGGTGACACCACTGCACACTGCCATGGAGTTCACCTCCTTCAAGATGGAAACATACATATATATATAAATTTCTTTTACTGCAAAAAGAAGCAACTGCTCCAAGGAAGAGACTGGAGAATTAGATTCTCCCCATACCTAACTTATCTGAGCTGATTCAGGTAAGTACTATAAATTACTGAGGACAAATTGAGGCTCAAGAGACAGCAAAAGAGAATATCTGTGAAATCCCTGATTATTCACTCACCTGACTGGCTTAATTATAATGAGGTTATTTTATTTAGGATGTAGCTGCTTTAGGCCTGTACACTAAAGTTAAAGCATTTCCATTTCTTAACAGAATTTGGAAACAAAGTTGTTTTTTCATTTTTGCACCAGAATGAACTACATCTCACGAGCAGTTAAATTAGGTTAAGTAGTTAAATTAGATTACAGTCCATCCCAAACTTGGATGGTATCTCTGGACTCAGAATCCATGTCAGACTGTTTCTCTGGGAAGAATCACTGTTGTTCAAGAACTGTGGCCTCAGTTTGAAAGGGAATTTGGACCTCAGTATACACATATATATATACACAAACTCTCAACTCTGTGCATACATGAAGTGAAAAGCTTGTGAGGTCAAGATATTGCCATGGATAGTGATGTTCTCCTTCCCAGTCTGAGAAACTATAAAATAAGAGAAGCAAGTAAAACTTTTGTTATCTATTTCATTTCATTAAAAGTGGAGCTGATCCAGGGCATAGGAGAAGAAAAGCAAGCTTTCTGCAACTTGAGTGGTTGAATTTGCTAAAAAAAAAGAGAGGTCAGCTGAAACATTTGTAACGTGTCATTTCCACAGTTTCATATGAATTCTTTTATTTCGGAAAACTCCAAATGCTTCACTTCAGCACTTTCTGAACAAAGCTTTTATTTTTTTTTGTCTCCTGTTTTCAAAGACTTCAACGCTACAAAGTGGCCTTTTTTGTTTAAAAATTGTTCTCAATTAAAAAGAAAAACCCAACTAATAAATAAAAATGACAAAAAACACAACAAAACCCAACCCCTGACTTCAGAACTGTCCTCAAAATGTTCCAGTTCAGAGGCTCTGAACTTATTTCCCCTTCTTGACTTTTTGGTTCAGTTGCTGAACTGAATAACCCTTTGTTCATACATCTTTACTCTAAACTGTGTAAGTGGCACACTCCAGCCTCGGAAGATGGGCTGTGCCCACAGAGGAAGGATGGGTCGACCCTCCGGTCTTGCTTCCATCTCCCACATTAATAGCAAACTCGTGGCACACAAAGCCTTACCTCAGGCTCTATTCCCTAAATCTTCACTGTCTTTCTATCACCGTACCAACTCTGTGCTAACCTATTTCCGCCTGGGTAGTTTGGTTTAAGCAAAATATTCAGTTTACCCTGTCAGCTGTCTTTGGTGCCTCGCTATCTTACGGAAGTTGTACTTAAAGCTCCTCGGAAAGAATACCTATTCCATAGATCAAGATGGGCTCTTTGGTGCTCAAGAACCCTGGTTCCACATGGGAGCAGGTAGCTACACAGCTGTCCTGGGACATCTGGTTTGTTCTGGAAGTCTACATCACAGGGGAGAGAAAGCGCTTTGCAGCCAAATTACAACTCCTATATGCCCATGAACTAATGTTAACTGAAATGTTTCAGCATCTTCTAATAAATTGAGTGCTGACTTTGCAATGAATTGTCAAGATTTCTGTTTCTCCTCTGTGATTTTGGACAGAAACAAATGTTTGGAGTATCAGCATTACCTCTGGACTGGAATTCTAATTCTAATTTGCCAAGAATACACAGGGTTTGTGATGAATCTAAAGTGATGGTATTACACCACAAGAGAAGGTTTTAGGGTTGCATTTTTATTGAACTGGAATATTTTCAAGCTTTATTCCACACATTTTTTTCTGTTATTGCTTGAAAACCATTAGTAGAAAGAGTAACTGTATTGCTCTTTCCTTTTAATAACTTTTAAATAAACACACATGTATTGCTTTAATAAAGAACAATGGTGGACTTATTATTGGGCAATGCCATCTCTGTTTCCTCTTTATAAACTCTCTGATCTTTCTATGTTTCTTCGAGGCGATGTCATATTAATTATAAACAGCAGATTTTTCAGGTGCTGGAAATTAACTTCCATCATTCAACAGATTCTGCAAAGCATAAAATTCTTACCCAGTTCGGCCCAAGCTGCCATACTGAGTTTCTTCAGGTCTAATTGTGACATTTTCAAAGTTTTGGTTTGGGCTTAGGTTTTGGGTCAGTTCTGATTCTACAACGTATTTACAGTGGTCTGGGGAGTGTCTGAGAAACTGGACAAGGGTGACTGAATGTCACCATCTCATCCCAGCAGTTACGATCTCAGACTCCAGAGATTGCAAAGCAAGACAAGGGCTGAACAAATCCTTTTTTCTCCTCTAGCTGCCACAACCAAAACTGAAATACTCACTAAAACTCATCTCTCTCCTACTTCCATTTTAAGTGAACGGAGCTATTGAGGTCTATGGCTGGCTGCTTGTCTCCAGTCATCATCAGCTTTTCGGACACTGAGCTGTATAGCCATGTGTAAAGTCAGGTTTGCTAACTCAGTTGCAAAACTATTCTCATCTCAGATGCCTGTATTCCCAAACAGTTCCTGACCTCTGTTTAAGCACAGAAAAGAAAGTGAGGATGCATTTGTTCCATCCCAATAGTTGTCATCCAGAGAGGATTCAAGATTAAGAAACTGTCTGACAAAAAACCCAAACCAAACCGTCTGCTCAAGTTTGATTCCCCAGTAGAATTGCAGCTAATACACAACTATTGCCTGCATTTTACTAATTTGCAATCCAAATTGAATCTTGCTCCCAGATTCTCTCCTCTAGGAATTGGTTTCCCTTCTCTGCTGGATCCTCTGGAGAGAGTAACTTCTGCAGGAGTCCATATTTTCCATCACATCTTACACAGAAACTCTCTACAGAGACATCAGCTAAGCAAGGTACCAAATGCCTAGCTCTAGGCACTCCAACATTTGCACTGACTTCAGGCTTAAACTAAGGGCAGATTATTCAATGTACACCTGGCGCTGTTTCCTGCACTTCCCTCTGATGCTTTTGAAGCTGGGCCCTGGCAGAGATGAGATACTGGGTGGATCACAAATCTGTACAAGCATGGCAACTTGTCTTCCTTAAGTATCTTGTTCAGCCCAGACTCTTACAATTGCAAGATGACAGATAACATAGGCACATAAGTAGTTGCTATCACTAGAAGAAGAGAGACATGGACCACTTACACTGAGCAGCAGGCAGAAGTGTGGAACCAAAGAGCCCTAAGAAGATCACGTCTGCAAGAGATCCCACATCTCTGTTACACTAAATCCACTTCCCCTCGCTGTAGCTGACACTGTAAAACATCTGATCTGCTTAGCCATTGATTGCGTCTGAGCTAAAAAAAGGAACAGGGAGCCAGTCTGCCTTTCTCCAAAATACTGTTATAGCCCTTCAGCATTGTTTTTATCACAGGGTCTGAGTGTTTCCAAGAAAAGAACAAAACAGTTGTCAGAAACCCCATTCAGACAACACTTCAGCCCGTCTGTGGCCATTTTTTCTGCACGGTAATGGACAGAGCCCTTGAACCATGATGAAGGCAGAAGAGTTCTTCCTCCAGTCTCCACTTGCTTTAATGTCTAATGCTGTTTTATCAAATCTAATGCTAATGGGCTTTGCATAAGGTCTCTCTACATATTAGCCTTGTTTCACCTGGGTTCCGCCTCTTTATTAACTCATGCTGATGAAACTACTTGTATCAAATACTTACTTCTGTCTGACAAATCCATCCTTCATTAAAATTCTTCATTAATGAAGCATGCACATTGCTGCTGAAACCTTAGGGAAAAAAGAGAATGTTTCATATTCTCTTTTTTTGTTGTTAATTGAAACCTATGGCACTAGACCTTGAACTACAGCTTGAATATGTAGCAGGCATTTGAGGCCCCATGAAAGACTGATTTTTAATGAACTCAGGCAAATCTCACTGACTGGTTGCAAACAACAGGGCCCAGGTTTTCTCCCCTTAAACAGGAAAACTTGCACTGACTGCAGAAAATCTCTCTCCTTCACTGCAACGTCTATGACTACTATTAGCATTGGCACATTTAGGAATCCCAGAAATAAACTATGCGCACACTAAAGAGGTCTATCTCGGCAAGCTGACAGGCAAAGGGTATGAGATGATGACAGATGGATACAGCCAGAGCACCACAAGGATGCAATGACACAGCACTCAACCATACAGAAGTGAGAGGTTTTGCAACTTCCCTCCCTGAACTCTGCTGTAGACCTCATTGCAAAGGAACTTTGGGGCCTCACCTACTGCATGGAGTTACCAACACAGCTAAAAATGCAATGGGAGGAGGAGGAGGGTCTGCATAAAGGCAGCATTTCCTTCCTCTTGTGTCTAACTGGTTAGCACGGGCCACCAGAAGTCATGGAGATCTACCTAGGTCCCCTACTAACAGCCTCTGCTGAGAAAAGGGGGAGGAGAGTGATGGGTCTTTGGGACAATTCTGATTCCTGTCATCTTCCAGCGGAGGAAAGGGATGGAATGGCCACCCATGGCTACCAGGGGCTTTCTGCTGGCCTAGCAGAAGAATGAGGCCAACTGACTTCCTTGATGAAAGAGATAACACTTTCAAGTGCTCTTCACGTAGTCTCTGCAGATGTAATTTCTCAAATAATAAATTAGACTGGGGATTGGCAGTGGTTGAAACCTTCACTGGGGATGCTTTGTGAATGTGAATGACAAATGGCTCGTCACAAGCTTGAACGGACCCAACTTCTACATAAACTGTTTATACACACACAAGTATACACAAAACCAGTGATGAAGCCCCGCTCTCCTCCCATGAAGGGAACCCCACACAGCAGTAAGTGAAACACCAGGAAAATGAAAACCACTTGTTCTGCTGCTCCCCGGAGCACAGTAAGTCAGTTAGGAAGCCTCCTCCCTCCATTGTATGTGCATGTGTGTTTTCTTAGTCTGTGCTTGTTTGTTTGCTTGCCTGGAAATGCTTTATCTAAGTGCCAGATGTTTGAGAGGGTATCGCAGCCTAGCATTTGTAGCACTGCCTAGCTACTGAAAAGCATGTAATATTACTTCTAACAAGTCTAACAGACGTCAGAGCCTCATCACAACTATGCCTGGCATCTGGCAGAGGTTCTAGCAGTCACATTAGCTTGTTATAGCTATACAAAGATGAAACAGTTTGCGAGTGACCAAACCAGGACCCCTCCTGAGGTGGTGCTGCAATCCAGCTCACACCACAGAAAAGCCAATATCCTTTGCTAGCAAAGGGCTTTTAACCTGAAAATCATTCTTCGATTCTCAGAGTGATTTGGTAATTTAAAGCTGGGTTTTTTAAAACACATTATTAAAATGAACTGTCTTTTCCATCCATGGAGAGTGTGCCCTCCTCCCAACTTCATGGGATCAGGTCTTCTTGGCAACTTGACCCTGCACTGGAATATATACTTAATTTTCAAAGGATCTGGAGGAGCAACAGTTTAACTTCTATGCTTGCAACCTTCATTCAGCTTTTGCCACTGCTTCTTCATCTATACTGAATGTCATTGAGTACTAGGTCTCTGGTAAGGGACTTCACCTTTTAACAAATTAGGATTCCTCTCTATCTCAGACCACCTTCCACTCTGTTCACAGGACAGGTCAGGGATGCTGCTTTAGCCAAAAGGGCCCCCAGGGAACCCGATTTTCTGTTTTGCCGTCTGCACAGTAGAGCTGAATTGGTGTTGGTGTAAGATACAGAAAGCCCTTGGCTTTTCTTGACTTTGTTTTATTTTTGCTGTTGCGGTCTGCCCTGGCAGCTAAGATCAATCCTGGATAGGTGATGTCTCCCTACCGCAAGTGTGATATTGATGGTCAAGTACCAGGCAACACTAAGCCCAGAAACAGAAAGCCCATACAAATTTCTTACTCTCACTAGAAGCAGCTCCACACAGGAAACATCTGTACAAGAAAGCGCTGAGAGGAGTGGGTGACTCTCAGGCACTGCGAAGGAGACTGAGATGACCTCTGCGTCATGCTCCGCGGTGGCTGAGATGTGTCTTGTGTTTATTCAGAGCAGCACAGCACTGTCAGCCTTCACAGCTCCTCTGGCCTGAGCGCTGCCCATCAAATCCCAACAAGGGAGGATTACCCAGGGGTTTATTAGTTAGCAGTTTAACTAACGCTAAACTAGCGTGCTGTGCTAGGTTTTGCCTTCACGCTCCAGTTTTCCATCCACCCATGGAGATAACTCCCTACCTCACATGAAGACAGTAAGAAGAAATACAGCAAAGACTCAGAGATGCTGTGCTGGCGGGGCCACGTAAGCAATGCGGACAGGTAAGCGTGGGCCAGACCGCAAAAGTGCCACCTCCTGTTGTTGAAATGCTGCCTGCATAAGATGTTTTAATTAAAACCGCGGAACGATTCATCTGACTCATCCTTCTGCAAGGAGACTAAGTGGTCGGGGCTGACCCACCGGCCTGCCGAGGCAGAGGCATTTATTTGGAACAGAAGCACAGGCTACTTGCGCAATGTTCTCTCCAGCTCTGCTTCCCAAGCGAACGATGGCACCCTGCACACACGCCTGTCTGTCCCTCTGCGCCCTCCCTGCCTCAGTATAATGCTAATTTGACAGCCAGTTATAACTGAATTATCGCAAGTAGCACAGAGATCAAAAAAGAGCGTATGTCCTTGTTGATACGAAAGTAGCAGGAAGGAGTCAGGCTTTATGAGGAAAGACTCAGGTATGAGCTCAGCCCTTTCCTACATATCAGAGTCCAATGATTAGAAAACCCACAGGACCCCTAGACCTCACCAGGTCTGTCGTTCGCAGACTGACATGGGATTTCTTGGCAAGGCAGGGGAGGTACGCAGGGAGGGAAGTGGGACAGTGCACCCCAATAGTGAAAGAAGAAGAAAATAAAATCAGTCTCCTGCTCCATCATCTCCTGTGAAACTTCTGGTTGCCTGTGCATTTCATTTGCCACCTTTCACTGATTTGAGGGGGACTTGCTGACCGTTCAGCAATGATTGCTAACAGTATGAATGCTTGAATACATAGAAGTTGCCCTAAATTCATGGCTGCATTTATAAAACAAACAAACAAAACCCCTGTTAACTCTGCTTTCTTTCAAATCAATGTCCTTTCTCCTTGAGGGGGATGTTTCTAAAATTGCCTCAGGGATTTAAAATCTCGATGCCTGCTAAATGTCAATGGAAGTTGCGCTTCCTGGTTCCATTTGCGACCTAAAATCTAATCTACTTGTAAGTTTGATACACGTGCAAAATTCTCATTTAACATTAGTACGAAATCACCTGCCTCTAGGGGAAGAAAAATGATTCCTTTGTCAAAAACACAAAGCAAGGTTTGCTTTGACAGAACAGTGGCAAAAAGCCCATCTGTGCATCTATTGCATCCAATGACTGCAGGTCAATGAGTGGAATGACCTGCTGCTCCTGTGAAGATGTCTTCAGCCTGCATGGCACTATGAAGGAAGGAAGGAGGCACCCAACAAAACCATGTGTGTGTCCTAACCAGAGTCAGAGGTGAGGACATGGCAAAGTCGTTCAGATCTGCATCTGCCAGGATGGGAAAAGCAGAGGAAGAGCCACCCACTGACCTGGACCAAAGCACCACCATATTACCCTGGTGTTAGACAGCCTTGATTCTTAGCACTGCTGATTTCAGAAATCAGCTTTTTCTCTCCAAAGTTCATGCAAGGACTTCTGGATCTTCCTTGTGCTGGAATACGATGCCTTGACTCTGTGGGTGTTAGAAATAATTCCTTAAAATGACTTCAAATGCCACAAATGCAGGCAATGTTACAACCTAAACCCACTACAGCAGCAGAAGTTTACTGCTGTCCTTGTAGAGAGCCACGTGAGTTTGTTTCAGCTACTAATATTTTCTTTCCCCTTCAGAAATCAGGAGGAGACAATACCACAAAAGCATCTGAGATCCATGTGAACCTCGTTTAGCCACTGTGGATTGGGATTTACATTCCAGGGGTAAAATGGACACAGAGACGCAAAAATGTGGGCACACAACATTATTAAACCCTTGAAGAATATCCCAGTCTCGCTCGGTAACTTAGCCTTTTCTTAACGATGCTGGCATGTATATGAACTACAGCCTTTAGCAAAGCTCCGTGCCAACAGAAACCAGCAACTTTGGAGAGGCCGAGCAGCAGCCCAGTGAAGTCCTGTGTGTTACAGCTCTGGCCAGGCTGTATCATTTTTCTTCAATGGACGGGAAAAGTGTTTATCTGGGAAGTGTTTCACATCAAGGACAACAGGGAACTGTTTAGCTTTCCACAAATAGGCTGGTATGCAACTTCCGAGTACTCTCCAAGGAAAACCTTGGAACACTGGCCACATCTTTCCAGCAGGGATTTCATGTAAAGTAGTTATGGCCCCACATCCTTCATCCTGATTTATTCCTGCTTCATCCTGGTTTCAAAGTGCTGCGCCCACTTCAAACACGACATGGGGCTCATCTCAGTGAACATGCACTTTGATCGCCGGGGACTCCAGATTCGTATCGGCCGTTCAAACAGAAACAGGGATGTGCTGTCTCGACAGAGGTATTTCTGTGACTGCCTTTGTTTTTCCTTGAGTAATTTGGAAATGTGAAGCTGGGGTCAGATGACAGGAGATTCAGATCTAGTGGCCAGACAGGGCACTGGATACCAAAGCGCTCGAAGCCTGTCTACAGCTTTGCTGCTGAGCTGCTGCAGGTTAGCAGGAAAATCTTAGTATCCCTGGCTTGACAGACATCCTGGGAGTCAGTGGAGAGAGGCTTCAGGGTGCTCTCACCCACAAACAAGAGCACCAAATTAGGTCTCTCTTTCTCTGCAGGCTGCGGCCAGCAGAGTTGTGAGCTGGTCTGACGCCCCAGACAGCAGAAGAAGAGGGAAGTATCCCCAGTCTAGTCCTCATGCTAATGCTGGTCCCCTGTGGGACCAACTGTTTTCTCGCTGAAGTCAACAAGAGTTATGACCATGCTGGATGTAAATTTAGGCTAATTCTTGGTGCTGATGAAAAATTCTGTTCTATGGTGGGGCTACAGACGAGGCAGGCAGATGGGCACAGCCAGGTCCACAGTGGCCGTGACGAGGTTAATCCTCCAGGTGCTTCTCCTGACCAACTGGAGTCTCAGAGGTCTGTCACAGTGGCAAAGGGCCCAATTTTCACAAGCAGAACAACTGCAGTCTATGAGACCGCCAGCCAGAACAAGAGATCAAGGCGGGAGCTCAAACAGATAATGCAGCTTCTGTCAGATGCTCCCTGTGCCCCAATCTTTCCCTCTAAATTTGCATGTATTAATTCTAAGTTGGATTACTGTAGAAGCATATTTTTAGCAATCACAATTGCAGGAAACTATCTTCATTCAGGATGTTCTTCCATCGTAACAATTGACAGCCACTGTGTCTACATCCAGATACAGCATCTGATCCGTTTTTCCTCCCTCTTGTTTCTATTCACAGGTCCATTTTTCATTCTCCCTGGAATGAGAAGCATTTGGGAGTGTAGGTGGAAAGCCAAAGTCTTTCAACACCCACTAATAGAAATTTGTTTTATTAATTAACTTTGTGGGAAGGAAAAAAAAAAGAGAGAGACTTGATCCTCTGCTCTGAAATCATGAATCACTGCTCAAGAGAAGATGTCCTCTGAGACACCAGAGGCTGCTCCAGACAGAGTGAGTGACTAAGCTGCTTTCTTGGGAAGTCCTGAATCATCAAATACAGCAGACTAATCCCCAGGAAATGGGAAACATATTGGCATGACTTTCACTTGCATGGAGCATAAGCTCCAGAGAAGGGTGAACCTCCAAAGGTTCTGGAGATCAGTTTAGCTTGTGGAAGGATTTTAAAACCTTAGAGCTTCTCTGAAGTATATCTGATTGGGAGCTACAGTACTCCCAACACATGATTTACTGGATGAATTAAACTCTTTACATACTTTACAGATTACATGCGAATTTGCTTTGACTTCTCATAAAAAATGATTCAATGATCATGACATGGAAATGTATTCTGGCTTCTAAGTTATGTACTGTGACAAGTGCGTCATATATTTACCATTCTTAACTTACTAGTCCTGTTGTAAGAACTTACTTTTTTGGCATTCCTGCTCCTCCTACTAGCAGTTAATCAGGAGAAGCAGCTGATATACGTGTTTCTTAGTCCGACCCTTCACCATGGCTCTCCTAAAGGGCCATTTATGCAGTCATTTCAGACCCAAAGCTGGGTCATGGCCAGCGTGAAGCCACCTGGCTTGGCTGAGATACCACGAGTTGTTAAAAGTGAGACTATTTTGCACTGAACTGGACAAGAAATGGCACAATATCACATCACATACGTACGTAAGAGTGACCTTCTACTTGTGGAGGTAATTCGGAAAGGTGTCAGTAAATTTCACAGCTTGCCACAAGATCTACCCACAAGAAGTCATTTGGCCGTGCCACCACTCACACAATGTTGTTTTGGAGGGTGTCTAACCCCATTTAAACTGTGAAGAATGTCCCTACAGACATCTGACCACTCATGAAAGACTGCAAATGTACTTCTTAGTGTATTCCTATGTAGAAACTGTATCCTCAACTGTTTTCTTTTAAGGCATCAGTCTTGAAGAAATTTTAAGTGGAAGTGTCAACGATAAAAGTCATTGACTCCCTTTGTTCCTGTTCCTTTTTTAGGAACTCATGCATGTTAAAGAGCTCCCTGCAAGCAAAATTACTAGCAATTACACTCACGCTGAACCAAGTTGCTCTACTGATTGCAACACAACCTACAGCCCTCTTGCTGCAGGAAAAGAAGTCAGCTCTGGAAGTAGAAAAGCTATCTGTCCTAATGTGTGAGGTCTCTTCGCCTGACAATGTGATAGTGAAGGTAAGGAAAGTCGGCACTGCAGAGACAGAGTGACAGCAAACAGACTACAAACTTCCTTAGATAAACGACATATTTCAAACCACACAATACCACTTGATACCTTTGTGCCCCTTGAGCTGTTACAAAGTGCAGCTGCACTTCAGCCCAGATTGATATCACTCGGGACAGAGGCCATCAATCCACAGGACAAGTGCAGGCTGAAAACACAAACACAAAGCTCGCACAACCTCACTGTTCCAGTGGAATGCTGGAGAGGGGATGGCACAATTTTTCCAAAGGCTTAAATAGTGTAATGACACTGTCCGACTCGAACATGGGGCCCAAGTTCTTCAGATAGGAGGGGAATTCATCTCACAAAATGACTGGTCATCTAAAACTAGCCAGACACCTACTGCAAGTGAGTTGGGCTGGCTGGCTAAGACACCCATGAGCAGTCCTCTGGAAAAGCCAGTCTTTTTATGTTGACTGCTGTAACCACCCGCACAACTGTGTGAATATATTCTCAGTTTTTTACTGTTTTCCTCATGGCTCCTCACAACCAAAGACAGGAGATAATCAGCAACAATCTTGTATGAAAGATGACCTCTAAAAATTACTGGCACTGATGGAAACCTTGTTGTTGACTCCACTGCACTTTGAATCAGTATTATCTCTAGTAACCATAGACCAGAGATTTAATCTTATATTAACGACCTTAGGGTGAAAAGATTTGCATTAGAGTTGGCTGGAAGCAGAAAGAGGATGAAAAATCAGCTTTTTCTATGGAAACAAGAACCCCAAAATCTGTCTAGGAAACAAAGTAAGAACTGGCTCTGAACTTGTGAAGTCTCCAAGGCTCTGTAAGTTGACTGTTAGATAGTTTACGGAGCATGAGATACAGCTCTCCTACAACTGATGGGCTGCAGAGAAGCAAAAAACCTAGAAAACTGGCTTCAGGACAACTCAGCGAGCAAGCTGCCCTCAAGCAAAAAGAAGCAAGCCCAGGTTCCCCAGTGGCCCTGTGTGCAAGTTCCCAAGGAACAGAATGATATGAAATATGAAACATTTTTTTTTAAAAGAAATGAGAAATTTCTCCGAGGATAAAATCTGATTATAAAAAAAAGTGAATGTCCCACTGGGAAAACTAGTCAAGCACAAAATTTCCAAGTTCTGTTCCGTGTTCATTCACCAACACCATGAAGTATCCTGCTCTTTCACAGATTTTTTTGCAGAAAGTTACTAAATTCTTTCTTTCAGAAGGCATTTGGTGCTTAAAGGTGGCCTGAAGAACACGCAGGCACACTGGCCTAAGAAAAGTGCTGCTTGGGAAGTGACAGGATAATTTTCCATGGCTGAGAACTTGAGTTGACTTTGCTTCTCTACCACATCCTGGAGCTTTTCTTCAATTTCTTTCCCTCCAAGAGTTACTTTGACTGCCTCAGGTGTTATCCTTTGTGGCTGTCCGGTAATTATAGATACAAAGACAACTAAATCGCAAAGGAGGATATTTTAGAGGCACATGGGAATCTCTTGAAAATGTAATGTCATTTTCATGACAAAATATTTTAAACATTAAGTAGTTTTATTCTCCAGTGTTAGATGAGACAATAAATTTGCCAATGCATGCAGATGAACCCCATTTAATCCCTACACACCTCTCACTGCAAATTATGCTCTCAGAGAAATCCCCCTAAATAATGGGTTTGCTTTTCTTCTCAGGAAAGCAATCCAGTGAAGGGAGTATGCTCTTCAGGCTCAGATCAAGTGAAAGATCCAAAGGTTTACTATAGGATTAAGAACTGTAGTATCCCAATGGGGAGATTACTCCACCCACCGGAAAAAAAAAGAAAAAAAGTGTGCATTTTTCCACATCGCAGAAGAGATTAGATCCAGAATGGGCTAACATCTCAGCTCTTTTTTTTCCCTCAACTAACTCACTTGCTACCAATCAAATTGTCACAGCTCTTGTATTTTTTTTTTTTTACTTTTTCTCTTTTCTAAATAAAATTCTACTTGTTTCACTACAACTTTAACATTCTCCAAAACACATCCCAAACATTAACAGCTAAGCAGAGTGGAGTAACCCTGCCGGGCTGGCACCAGAAAGCCCAAGTCATTTGGGCATCCCAGGGAACATGGGAACCGCTGGGAGACTCCTGAGGGCTCTGATAGCATCCATAAGTTGTTGGGATGCAAGCCAGTGAACTGGCACTTTTACCGACTTGAGGCTGCAAGAAATGTGGTGTCAAACATTTTTCCCATGTCCACATATCAGCTCCTGAAGGTTAGGGATCCCAATGGAGTGAAACGGCTGCATCACTGTGTGGATCGGATGTGCTTCCATCCCGTGGGGAACAAGAAAGCATTCATAGTGGAGCAAAGAAACTTCCACCGTGAGACAACGCTGAGTAGGGCGGCCAAGGTCACACCTGTAGGATGCTATAGGAAAAGGTGATGGAGCAAGCTCTTTGCTTCAGGAAGAAGGAAAGGAATAAGCTACAAGAGCAAAGACATGCTGCTTCCACTGGGCCGGGACATTCAAACGTATGGAGGAAGGGTAATTAATTTCCACAGTAGAGCTCAGAGAGTTTACAATAAACTCTGAGATGGGCAGAAATAAAAGCTTGTCCTGAATTCTCCCATTCTGAATGAAGGTAGCATTGAGCATAGTATCTGAAAGAGCACTGATGGAAACGAGCACTGCCGCGTGTTTTTCTGGCCAAGGAAATGGTGCGCAGTACGTCAGGGCTTGGCGCATGGCAGAAGGTCAGAGCCAATTCTGAGAACCCAGTAACAATAGAGTCATCGTGGACACAGGTGCTTCCGGGATTGATCTTGCAATTTGGCTGCTTCCAATTAAATGTGAAGCAGATGTGGCCCTTTATCTGCTCAAGTCACTGGAATCCATCTGAGGGGAAACTTTCTCCCATCTCCTCCCCTCTCCCCACCCCAAGCATGCAGCCCTGCTTTCTGAAGACAGAGATGGGCAGGGACAGCCAACTGGCAGAGGCCCCACCAAAAAAAAAGTTGCCTTTCTTATCTCAGGGCAAAGCAATGAGATACTGATTCAGCCATTCATTTTCCAATGCCTTTATTTGGGGACAAGGAGGACAGCCAGCAAAATAAGCAGCAAATACGAATACTGTTGAAGATTGTCAGGCAAACAGATTCGGGTCACTTTCCCTCAGGCAACAAAATAAACAAATGAAGTCAATGTGAGGATAAGTTCGCCAGTGTTTATGGCATTGTTCTGTATACAGACTACAACAGGGTTTCTTTTACAGACAGGGACTGAGCTTTAAAGAAGGTATTTTCAATAGTCAGCTCGGGAAGGTCAACACTGGGCCACCAGGCAGATCAACAGGAGCTACGGGATTTCAGAAATCCAGTTGGTGAGAGCTCCCAAATAGCTCCACACCAGTTAAATGTACTTCATATGAACTTTTCTTTGCCAGCTCATTGATTCTGGAGCCATCAAACCCCTTCATGTCTTGGCTATCTCTTCTAGCCTGCCAAGGTCTCACTTTTCCCCAATACCTTAAGAAAGGGAGAGCTTGGCTCAAATTTGTGCTTGTCACTAGATGGCAGAAATGTGAGACTCTAGGTATTCGTTTTGGTTGCTTAAAGAGCAGCCATTTCACAACCCGTGCTTAGCATTTTGGACATAGGAAGTCAACAATCTTCTGGCTTTACCCAGCCTGCTTGTAACTGAAAGCATCACAGCTTTGGTCTTTGGGCTATTTCACTCTTCCCAAGGCTTTTCTGATACACAGGAACAGGACTAGTTATTTTCTAAAAAGCTATTCTCCTGTCCGTTCTGAAACTGAAATGGATGGCAGAGCTTAAACATCATACCACACTACCCCACCTATTTGGGGTACCACTGCTTCACTGTTATTGAACAATAAAGATCAGATTACTAGTCATTTCAATAATAATAATAATAATAATTATCATACTGTTCTAGGAACTGACATATTAAAGAAAAATGGTATTTGCTTTTTTGGCAAGGCAGCATTGGCAGTAAGTAGGACACAGCACAAGTGTTTTGCTAAAGTTACTTTCATCGTTTCAAATAATAGGACTTCTGACTTACCCTGAGAAAGACTGCTTGACAATAATTTTCAGGACAATCATCAACATTCAGCCAAAACCACCCTTAGTTTCAATACAATCTACCTCCAAAAGTTCCTATGTGCCAGCTCAGACTGCTTCTCTTGGTCCTTCTGGGCACAATCCGACAACAACAATCCTTTTTCGTATTCCCTTGGCCAAAACATAAGCAAGCAGCTGCTTCAGTTTTTTCCAATCGCTGCATTTTTTCCACGTGCTGTCCACCCCCACCAATCTCTGCATTAGAGTCCAGCTGATCTTCCCTGAACACTATCCAGTTTTTCAGTTGTCAGTGCCAGAATGCAATGCAGTGGGCTTGACTTCCTTATACAATTTAGTTGGAAGAAAAGCAGAAATGTCTCTTTTGAGGTTCAGCAGAGGAAAGAAATACCTCATTTCATGTATGGTTCCACAAGAGCCAAGACAAAAACACCTGCATCTCTATAATCCATAAAACAATTTCTGCTTGCAAGAAGCTCAAAATTTGTTGAGCTTTGACTTGTTTATTCTATGTACACATGCCATAAGTACAGCCACTACCCCAAAACAGTTTCTCTTCTGGACCATTCTAACTGTTTTCAAATGTTTTTCTTTCATCTTTTGAAAAGGAAAGAGAAGAGCAAAAAAAGAAGGGTAGACAAAATGCAAGGTTCCTGAAGACTCTCAATTACAGCAACGTAACCCCAACATCACAACAATTAACTGGCTGTGCCTTCTGAATGTGCTGTCAACTTCTGTCATAACTGCTTGATTAGACTGTCCTTCGCAGCTTGCCCAGAAATCATAAAATACAGATTATTCTAAACAAGAGAGACAAAATGCTTTGCAGCAGCCTCCTCATCTCTAAGGGAGAGCCCCAAGCACTTCTGATGGCTACAGCCCCAGCTGTAGGACAATGAAAACAGAGTCCCTGATGAGCAGGTCTGGGAGTCTCTTTTCTCCTAAAGGCAGCAAGCTGTTTCCTGTGAATATATTTAAATTATCTTTATTTAAACTTTCTATATATACTCTACAGACTATAGTCTATATATAGACTATAGAAACTTTCTATAATCTACTACTGTTTCTGCACCTTGAATAATACGATTTACTGGCAACTCTACATTTCCTGACCACGCCATTTCTTTTTCTGTCTGTTTTCTCATCTAAGACTGGCTGATCTGCCTGGATCCTCAGGCCGTGGGAACAAACACATACATCATTTAATCTGTATGGAGTACAAGCACATGCGCTCTCTCATCTCAATACACAACTCACGCACATCAGTATACCCTTTATTAAAGTTATGTGTGTTCAATGTTCAGGACAGACACCACTGGAATTAGGGTACTAGTTCAGATGAAGGGACCAACCTGCCCAACGCTATGGTCTGGAGCCGGAGACAGAAGCTAGCAAGTGGAGGATAATTCCACTGAGGACATAGACATCGCTCTAGGCAGCAGTCCAAGTCCACTCGCTTTCAAGTACATTTTCCCCAGGGACTCACAATTTTAGGGAAGACGTCATGAATGAGAGACACTGCTGCCAAGGTGGGGAATGCATACGCAGAGGTGTCCCACACTGCAAATAAGTCAACATTAAGCTGCGGCTTTGTTTGAAGTTTCCTGCCCCACGACATTATTTCAAGTCTGTGATGATGTGTATAGACATGTCCCAAGATCATAAAAAGCAGAGACTATTCTTGGATATCTCTCACACCGCTGCATCTTTCTTTCTTCTCAAGGGNTTGCAAACAGCCAATAAATTAATAGTTTAAGAATTTCCAGTTGAAGTATTTTTCATGGAAAGACAATACTTTCAATTAAATTAAAATTGCTGAGGAAAGTGCTGGCTTCCCTGAAATGAAAGTTTCTTTGTCAGAAACCTAGGAATGGCATACCTCCTCTGTTTTGGTATTGTTTGCTTGATTCTTCTGTTTTGCTGTATTTTTATACAGAGACATTTTTTTTAATTTTAGCCAAAATTTCCAGCTCCAGCCAGTTACAGTGTTTAATGCTCTTCCCTGTGCCACGTTGATTTTTCTCCCTCTGCCAAAGTGCTTCTTAAACCTCCTCTGAATGTACGTTCTTCCATGTGTTTGATAGCTTTTTCTTCCTCTTCTCCCCAGGATTGTATAAGACTGTGCTTTTATTGCTCAACATATTCCAAGAAGCATTTAGCATAAATGCTCTGTCAAAGACACTTATGTACAGTTGAGCCATATTATACTCTATATGAATCATCGTGGGTGTTTCACAAACAAGGTTAGATCACCAAGATTTTCCAACTATATTAAACACAGCTTTTTCAGACATGGTCTACTAGCCCTGTGATTAATCCTCCACATTGAAACTCACCTCATATTTGGAACATGTCATGTCTGCCCATCAGGGACAGAAGCATGCTGCTAACACTTCTGCCTAATGAGGATAACAATTCTATGACAGAGAAATCTCAGCCAATTTTTATCTGCATAAGGCAGGGGAAAGGTTAACTTTGCAAAGCTAGATGGTCTCTCACCATTCCTCACAGTTTTCTTGTCTATGGTATCTTTAAGACAGAGACCTCATCTAAATGCTAAGGAAAAACAGAAGTCTGGGGAAAAGAAGGAAGTCTGTTTCACCACTTGAGGACAATTTTGTGCCATATTTTATCTTCTACAAATGAAAATTGCCAAGAGCCTGGTAATCAATGCTTCTTGCCTGCTTTACTTGACCAGATGGATGAAGAAGCTAAGGGAATATTGAATCACTTCTTACCTACCCAACACATGCTCCAAGGTGTATAGCCACATTAAATCTGGTCATTCAGGCAAAACTGAAATCTCACCTGAAGAAGAGCAGCCTGACAAAATGAAGTTGGTGGCAGTCTACTGCCCTGCAACAGAGAAGCAACTAAAACCCCACAGAGAGAAAGAGACAAAACAGCTGTAGGGGAAAATGAGCTGAAGGAGATGCTGCTTGAAAACAGAAAAAAACTGTGGCACTTCTGATTTGGTATAGTGAAACACCTGTGATATGAATAATGCCCTCATATGAAAAAAACCCCAGCCATTTTGTGTTTCCAAACCCACACAATGGATGGTTTACAATGCACTTTTTTATCTGGAACTTGAGTGGGAAAGGGAGGTTCCTCAGCCACTCACCCACCTCCTATACTAATGCAATAATCTTACTTAGTCACAGAAAAAGGGACAGAAAAAAGAAAAGGAGACAAAGTTATTAATAATCTGTGGGCAGCTGCTTACTTTCCAATTGGTTGTCCAGGAGGGGTGTGCTCCACTTCAAATCCTGCTTGTCTCAGAACATCAATCACAGTGTTGTTACCCAGGAAGTGACCTAAAATACAGGTAGAAAACAGCACTGTCAATCAAACTGCTTCTCTCACTCACTTGAGTTTCTCCTGTTGGAACAACAGGTTTGGGAGGCAAGGTTACCAGAAGCTAGACCAGCTTCAAAGGCAAGAACGGCACATTATGTAGTTTGTTGTGATCGAGACTCAGCTATTCACCACGCAGCCCACTGCAGCCTTTGGCAATGGCCAGAGGAAGAGCCGGCGTACAGCCCAACATAGACTTCCTCCTTCAGCTGATTTACCCCTCCCTCCCCTCACATGGCCAAGGGACTGGGTGGATAAAGGAAAGCTGGATGAATTGCTAGTCTTGTCCTCTACTGTGGCTAATTCTGGTATGTGCATGGACTAAATAAACTTGTAACATGGGTATCAGAATGACCCTGCAGTGGCAAAAAGAATATTATTAAGGCTTCGTCTCATGAATTGGAACAACTTACAACCCCAGATGTTCCACCCTGTCCATCGTTGTTCATGGACATCTGCTTATGATGAAGCTCTGAAGCTGCTGTACTGTGCGCTTGGTGCTTATCTACCTAAGCTGGCAGTGATTCAGGAATTGCTTCATCAACTGCTCAGCCACCTGCACAGCAGGGTTGGGAGGAGCTGGGATGGTAACCTTATCTCTCCCCAGACGTGAAGATTTAGTCCTGTAAATCAGGGCTCTTCGCTAGAAGTGTAAAGGTCGCATTCCTATTCACAGAAACAACAAAGAGCCCAATAAGTACTGCAGCATGTATGGGCCTTGAAAGAGTTTACTTATGGGAGTCCTATACACTTGAGGTCTGAACCAAATCTCACTGGAGTCAATGGGAGCCCTCAAAGGGCTTTGGGTACAGACTCAATAAGGCAGTGTAATCCCTCTGAAGCTTTCAACTTATTGTCAGAGTCCCACATTGTTTTTGGGATGGGTTAGAGATATAAAGTAAGGATGCAAGATCTCCACTAACAGGTTTGTTAAAGTCCATGCAGCCCAGTAATCTGTCTCCAACTGTGGCCCGTGGTGAATGTTAAAGGAATATAAATATATACATGAATAACACTGGGAAAGGACAGAATGATTACATTATGTCCATTAGCTTCCAGCTCTGCATGGTTGGATGACCCCATTTACACCCAGGTCATCGCGTTTCACTGCCAGCTCTGAATAGACCAATTCACCACAAATGCGCTCAAGCCCCTGCCTCCGCGCACTTTTTGCCCCGTGACATCTTGCAGCAGGGAGTTCCACCACGTGCCGCGTGTGAAAACGCACTCCTCTGGTTTGCTGCTGCTTGGAGAGCGTCTGCTTGCCCTAAGCACAGCATAAATGTTTGCAGGAGATGTCTGTAACTGCCCAGCTCCGTAGCAGAGCCGAATGCTTTGTGTAGAAAAAACAAGGCAGGCAAGACATGCCCGAGTCTCTCTTCATGCACGCCACTGTGTAAGCAGTCACCCCTAGGACACCTCGCCCCTACTGCACAAAGTCGCTGTGAATTTGAGAGTAATTCAGTCCCTAGTGTTCACTCAGCCTGCATCTCTCTACTCACGCTGCCAGCAAGGGCGCTAATTCGCATCAGTTGTGGGAATGATGTAGTCGTACGGCTTTCAGTGCGACTTGCAAGCGCTGGTAACAGCTTTTAGCCAAAAGACGTTTCTTTAAATGATTAAACGTCCATTTGCAGAGCCCTAGTGTGTTCCAGGATTCCTCCACTTCCTTTTAAGAAAACTCAAAATTTGATTTTCCCCTAACTTACTTATAACAAAAGCCAAGGAGCAGAGACCAGTCCCAAAAATGTGTTACACACCCTCAGAGATTCAAGAAATGAGACATTTGTGAGTGATTAACTGGATTTGATCATATCCTGGTTTTTTATGCAGTGGCCAAGGCAAACAAAGGTCCCCATTCTGTCACTGGCAAAGAGACACTGAGGAACCAAAGTCAAAGGTGTCAGTCAGAGATGTTTCTGTGGTACAATGCCCTGCTTCTCTGAACTGGACTCATAAATGCCAAGAGATTTCTTACTGTAAACAATTGTCCTGAATCCAGCAAATCTTTGACATCAGAAGAGTATAAAATAACCAAGTTTTAACTGCTTTAACCCCCCCCCCCCC
>Ga0065711_1030034_pt1 | contig 33972 bp, 21 predicted proteins | sample Hoacrofraction12_FD_59098 | JGI IMG/M metagenome (GOLD analysis project Ga0065711, IMG submission 59098) | Hoatzin crop microbial communities from Cojedes, Venezuela - Epithelial fraction 12 v2 (version 2) | ecosystem: Host-associated > Birds > Digestive system > Esophagus > Crop | place...
CCTCATGTTCAGACGGAACTTCCTGTGCCTCAGTTTGTGCCCATTGCCCCTTGTCCTGTCACTGGGCACCACTGAAAAGAGCTTGGCCCCATCCTCCTGACACCCACCCTTCAGATATTTGTAGGCATTTTGTAGACCTTCTGGGGTTCCTTCCTCTAGCTGGGCTTTGCTTCAGCTCTGCCCTGAGTTATCCATTCAGCACAGAGCTTCCTTTAGATGCAGACTGAGCAGGTGCATCTATGCTCTGCTTGTGACAGTGCTTTTCAGAAGACAGCCATAGTCCAACTCCTCTAGCAGCATTGCTGCTGCTGCCTGTTAGCCCCAGCTTGCACATCACCTTTCCAATGCCCACATAGGCCTTTTTTTCTCTTTCCTGTGGGATGCCTGTGATAGGCTTGCCCTTTTCTTTGCTTCCACTGGCCAAGGAAAACTAAGATGTCTTTTTCAGAGGAGGCAGCAATATGAGATTTAGCCCAGGCTCACCTTAGGTACTACATTTTTCTTCAAAAATCAAGCTAGAAGGAAAAGAGGAATTTCAGAAGGTCAAAGTGGAGAAACAAAAATCCCTCCTCTTGTGATGCAGCAGCAGAATAAAGCCCTGTGATCAGAACCATACTTCCACCACTATCTGCCACCATGTGGATATAGTCTCCACGAAGAATTTAGATCTGTAGAACAAAGATAATACACGATTTATACCGTTGCAGTGATGTCAAACGATTGCCATAAACTCTGGATTAGCGATCACACTCAGAAATGGTTAAGGATAGATCTACATGAGGAAAGGTTTACTGGTAAACTGTTACTCCCATCTGGTGTACCTGAAGTCAATAAGATCAAAGTAAAGAACTCCCTATAAGTGACAAATGTACACATTTACTAGTTAGGAATAGGAGGTTTGTGGTCATCTTTTTCAAACTAAACCAGACTAGTTGTCTTTGCTTGAACTGAACATTCAAAGTCACAAGGATTTTAAGAACATCATTTCTACCAAGACTATGAAGCGTTTTCTAAAAATCAAGATACAACTGCAGCTGTTGAAATGACGTCTCAAGTCATCAGTACTGACTAATGAATCGGAATACAGAAAGCCTGACGCGGGTCTCATCTTTCTCCCTCGCCTTCCTTTTTGGCTTGTTTTGCTTGCACAGTCCACAAGCTTCAAACAGATTTGTCTGCTGACCTGAAGAAATGTGATAAAAAATAGATAGCCCTGTGAGTATTCCCGACCTTACCACTGTCTGCATTTTGTAGCTATCTACAATAAGCTTCTTCCTTGTGATTTTCTTTCTACTTGCTGTTCAGCCATGCCCTTCCCAGGCTTTTTTTCCCCTCTGTTGGCTGCCAACCGCTGTACTACCTTTCAGCGTTAAAGACCACGGAGATTAATACACATGTATTAAAATTTTGTAGGCTCACCTGCCCAGAAATCCCAGTCGGCAGTTTCACAATTGTTTTGGTCACTTCAGAAACCACTACAGTTCCTCTCAAAATGTACCTGCACGCTTTGAAATTCTAACAACAAGGACAAAGGATGGTGTAAACAAGATGCCCATGAGCATATTTTTTTTTCTTTTTGTTTCTTCAGTAGTTTACACTATTTTCTCGGCTTTGCTTATCTACCTATGCAATCTTTCTTGACAGGGTAGTCCTTGTTTCCAGACTGCAGAAAGTAGTGCCCAGGATGGCCTGCAAGCAGCCAGCTTGGGCAGATAATAAAAACTGAACACGAATACAGAGGTCTCAATTTCCCTTTGCCTTTGAGATTAAATTATATGACCCCAGCATCCTCTCAGACTTACAACATCAAACAACACTTTCTTTCAGCACAACAGTGTCCAGATAAAAGAAAACAGAAGCAACAACAGAGAATAAATCAGTTTAGGCTGGAAGGGAAGACAGGACTTCAGCTATATGAAGCCCAAGCACAAAATCTGTTGGGGCAGGAGGACCAAATAAAGCGTTCAGGATCTGGATCCATATGCGTGCCAATAACCACCATACGTGAGGAGTCTGTATTAAACACCCAGATTCTGACAAAGAAAATCTTTCAGGTCACCATACAAGCTGTTCAATGTAAAGCTAATGTCTGTAAAAGAAATGCATTTACACAACACTAAAAATTGAAATGTACCTTAAATGCGCTATAGTGCCTTGGTATACGAAAAAACAGATGGAGCTTTCTTTAGTCAAACCTCAACTTGAAAGACACAAGCCTCGTCGAGCTGAAGCTTCGTTGGTGGTGCACTTCATGTCCTTCATGTAAAATATTCTGTCACTTTTAATTTTGTATCTTGTTTACTTTCTCTGTTACAAAAGAACTGGGACTTGTTTTTAGCAGCTCTGATTAAGTTTCTATTGATTTTTGAGATAGGAAATGGAACTTTCAGATTTCCCACATGAATTTAAAGCAAGTCAGATATTAACCTCGAGGTAAAACATCTGCCATGACATTCAAAGAATAGACATGTACTATCTTACTGAAAACAGCATGTGTGCTCAAAGCTCAGCGCTTGGGATTTGGATTTGGAGAGCAGTGCAAGCAGGCGGGCTGTATCTTTACATGTGTAAAAACACCCATAAATACATCCACATCTATTCAAATTTACGTTCGCTCACATGCGCATTATCACACATACATGAAAACACCCTTTATAGACACGCACTCGAACTATTAAAGCACTAATGGCTAAAGAGAGTTTGAGATGGTGTCAAAGGGAATTAAGAAGAATGTGAAAGCCAATGTAGGGCTGGAAAGAGACTTATTTTTTACATCACTTGTATCTAACCATATAAAGAGTATTTATTGTTTTTGAGGATCAGTGTCCCCTTTCTCATCCTGTAACAACTGCCAATATGTACATACACTTTGTAGCTTATAACTTTCACTATCAAATATATCACTGCTGCAGGTAGTGGTAGACAGCACTTAGGAGACCAACATAAAATAAATATGCATAACAATCTGAAATATATGTCATATGCAACACCTATTGAGCTGAAAACTATTACCTTCAAAGCCTTGGACTGGTTTTACCTTCATAGTAGTTTTCTTAAATCTAATTATTTGGCGGTGTATGTGATACTGGTGAGTGTTTCCAGACTACGCACGTTCGGGAAGAATGTGAAAACAAAGCCCATCCACAATGAAAGAAAAATTCGGATGAAGGGGGGCAAGTGGGGGAAAAAGAGAGGAAAAAAGTCATCTTTAGAGCTGGAGATGAAACATTCTAGCTCTTTTTTTTTTTCCTCTTGTGAAACATTGGTGACTCTTACAACTTGCTGGTGTTTAAAATGTATACCTGTCTAGCAAAGCTGGAATGCGCCAACTATTTTGTCCAACAGACAAGTAAAGGGAGTTATTTTCAGGAACAGGCTGCCCAGGGAGGTGGTGGAGTCTCCTTCACTGGAGATATTCAAGACCCACCTGGACAAGGTCCTCTACAGCCTGCTGTAGGTGACCCTGCTTCGGCAGGAGGGTTGGATTGGGTGACCCACAGAGGTCCCTTCCAACCCCTACCATTCTGTGATTCTGTGACCTAAAAAATTAAATTAGGCCTACTATGTTATCATTACAAGAGTCATCCCACCGAGCTTCACATCTGACTGGAGACAATCACGGAACCTTCCTACCAGTGCCCTTGGCAACAGGAGCACTCTGCAGCTGGTTCAGCTCTGGTCGATATGCCGAGTCCTAGCGGTAGAAAGACAGTTGGTCAGCGCATCCAAACACCCCTGTGGAACAGCTCTGACCAACAGAATAGAACACCTTTGAAATGCATAAAGGAAAAAAAAATAACACCTTTATAAATGACTAATCTTCCAGTGCTGAACGTTAATGTTAAAGCTATCACCAAAGAGATGGTAAATTAAAGGCTGCTTGAGGGATTTCAGGAAATGCTCTAATCCAAGAAAATCAGCTTCCCATAGGATCAAAACATTAAACAGAAGTTGGAAAATATAAAACTATTCAATTAACTCGCATGAACTGGAATTCTAAGCTTAAACACATCTACCGCAGATCAGGTAAATCATTTTGCAGAAGGCCTCTTAAATGGCATTTTTGGAAACAGGAAAGCACACCTGTATTAAAATGTCAAGCTGTATTTAAGAACAGCTGACCCAGGCACCTAGCCATGAAAGATAACAAAGGTCAAAACTTTACGAGCAGATTAAAATAAACAAACAAAAATAAAGGAAGTTTAGCATCTATTACTATTATTGCCTGTAAGTTTGCATTATGGCCATATTCTGCATATCAATAAAAAGTGTAAAATCTTATCAGACATTTTTACAATTCCAAACTGTTGTTACATTTGCTGGAAAACTGAAACTGTGCTGTCATTTTCCCCAGGATTGATTTAGGGAGCCTCAGGTTTTCCTTGTTCAATTCAAGGCACGCTGTTGTGCCCCCGATTTTTAGAAAAGGATGGAAGTACACTAAAAATCCGACCGCATACCACCAATTAAACTACACGCGCTATGCTTTTTCAAACCAGACCACAGACGTTAAAAGGATTTTTTGTGTGTGTGTGAAAGATTGTATGGGTTGCAGAATACATAACAAAAAGGTAACAAACACATAGCATGAAAAATGTCACCACTAATTTCCGTATGTGCACCTGCAAGATAACGAGGTGGATCATGGGCGGGGGAGCAGTAACACCACTCCTAACACCATGTTTGTGGGACCCCAGCTCCCAAGAGACCCCAGCTCCCAAGGGACCCAGCCAGTAAGGCAGATGGCTGAAATGAAGCACCTAAGTTTGAAAAAAATTGCAAAAGTATTGTGGAAAATTCTTCAATGCGTTTCTATTTCTACTAAATCATTTGCAAGAAAGGAACTGAAGTTCGGAACCAAATTCTTCTGGTTTGGTATCAGTGTGTTACAATTTTATTTGGTGATTGCCTCTGTAAAGATTGCAAAGCAACTGTAGCATGACTAGAGATCTGCTTAGGCAGCAAAAATATTTTAGGAAAAGTGGCTTCCACCTGAACAGCTTTGTATTATTTATATTTATAAAAAAAAATTCTACACATTTACGTTTGTATACTTAACAGGAATCAGTCCTTGAGCAATGAAAGTTAGTCATTTTGCATTTCAAAAGATTGGCAGCTCCTCTGAAATTGCCAAAAAAAGGCAATCAGCATTTTTCCATCTACAATGGCAGACGATCCCTGGATTATACCCTTTCCATGTACATAAATGTATGGAGCATTACCACGCCAAATACTCGTATTCTGCTGGAGCCATGTATTTAACAAATGATATATTGACCCAGTCACAGGTAATCCACAATCTTTCTGTGAAGATAATTAGAGATGAAATCATCACCTGTTCCCTCAGCTGTTTTTTGTTAGCAGTGTCTAGTTCTGCCTGTAGGACTTGTCTTACTACTGCCTTTCTCCAGCTGCTATGGAACACTCCCACTGGCTTTACACATACGCACTAGAAACACATGAGGCTTCAGAACGGGCAGGTAGGGTTACTAGTTATTATCAGGATCTACTGAAATGGAATAAATACCACCAAAAGAAAAAAAAAAAAGAATGCTGGTTTAAATCTTCAATTGAATTAGACTTAGCCACATCTGAATTGCACATCTGAACAGCCCATTTACAGTCACTTCTCGTGAGCATTCAGTTTACAGGCACAGATGTTCAGGGAAAATACATTTTAATCTCAGGATAAGATCATTTAAATATAGCCTTCTGTGAACATTCATACCAGTCAGAGAACAAGAAAAACACCAATCAAATTATATGACTAATCATTTTTAAGTTGTGCACAGATATACATTTGAATTTCAGATGCCAATCTGAAAAACGTGTCTCAAAGCTTTAAGGAGCATTCAAGAAAAGGGCTACATGTTCACGGAGCTTTATTAATGGCAAAAGAGATACCCGCTTTCACGTGAATTGCTCAAAACAGATTCTTAAAACACCTTGAAAAAAATATTTAGAAAAAAATGTCCTTAATGGACAGTCTTACAAAATGGACAGTTTTATGGAATCTCTGGTGAGAATTCAGTCCTTCAATGTTTTATAATCTTTCTATAAAAAGCAGAGAAGCAAACATTAATGAACGAAAATTTACAAAGGAATTACTTAATTTGAATGAAGATTAAGTATCGGATCCACTGGAAATACATCTTGCACAAATGTTCTTCAGGATGGACTGATTCAGGCGCTTTGACTTTCCAGTCAGACGAACCCCACCGAGATCTAGGAGCTGACAACCAACCCGTTTCAGCAAAGAGTTTCCCACAGAATTGTCCCTTTCAGGGTAGCCCCCCTGTTCTCTCGCTGTCCGCGGGCTGAGGTTGCAGGTGTCCGGAGCTGAGATGTGCTCTTTCAGCACTGCCGCCACTGGGAGTGCAGCCATGCGACTCTGAGACCACTGCCTTCTCCACGTACCGCCGGACCCCAATCTATAGGACACGCTACAGTCGGTTTAGACAAAAGTCAACAAGAGGCAGAAGGCGTAAAGGTAGAAATAGGACACCAGTATTCCTCTGCAGTTAACTATTTTCCATGACAGATGACAAATACTTATTTTCAAGTGTAAATAAGTTGGGATATATTTTTAAAAGATGAGCATAAAAAGTAAAGCGTATTTTGAAAAAAAGCATGTTACAATTTAAGCCAGGGAAAAATCAACAAAAATATTCCTGTCTATATGGAAGGTAATTTAGCTGCTTTCTTGAAACCATACTCCGAACACAAAGCCACCTGAGCAATACTCAGCTCATTTGCCTTTTCTTTCATTCCTGTAAACAGGCACAACGTAAATACATGAGGGTGTTGTTCCGTCTCAGGTTTGCGGAAAGTGTTTTGTGATCTTTCAGACTGTGAGTTCCAGAAATGGTAAAACCACTGTTATTATTTTACCTTGACTTCACAAAAGATTAAAATGCACTATCACGTAATGAAGATCATTATGTTAATTAGGTGGAGGTTTGATTCTGATCAAAGTTAATTTTAAACACAGACTTTCATACACTCTTCCAACATCTTCTGACAACTTACTTTCAGTGAATATGGTAATATTCCTAGGAATATATATATGGAAGATCCTGCTTCTGTTGTTAATCAAGTGTGTAGGGGAAAGTGCTCAAATCTTGGGACACAATCAACTCGTTCAAAGCAGTGTAACTACTGGCACACTGCAAATCTTCATTCCAGGTATCCCACTGTGTTTCCAAAGTACTTTACCGGCAAAGGGCGTGGAGGAGTGCTAGGGCCGTGTATACTTGGGACAAAGTCTAATTCCGTGGAGGTATCAAGCAGCAAGTTAAAGTTATTTTCCAGTCTCTTTCTGTTGGTTTGCAAAGCTCAAGGTTACTTGATTAATCGATCAGGCACTATATTCTTCCCCAAAGAATGAAGAAGATGTCTCTACTGAAAAATCAATAAAGTGAAATAAGCATGTTACTGAGGGAAGCCAAGAACTTTAGTCTTCATTCCATAAGGAATAATTTAGGGTTATTTTTCTAAATAGTCCCACCCTGAATTAACAAGACCAAAATACGTGGTGAAATAAGAAATCTTTTCTTGCTGCCTATGGCTCATTTTTGGCATTCACATCCCACAGACACATATAGTAATCGAAGCTTCAGAAAAATCCGAGACATGTTTTAAAGTCCTATGTATGAATAAGAAAAAATACACTGGATTTTTTTGCTTTAGTTCTTCCCAGAATGCCGTTATTTAATTTCATGCAAAGGAGGCATAAAACACTCTGTTCTTAATTAGTTCTTGATACAGCTTATCTGCTTTTATGAGGGTTTGTCAGCACAGCATGAATCAGAATCATAGGAGACCACTACTTAGCTTGAGTTTATGCATGATTTGTGTTTAAAAACAGATTGGTTTGAATTGTTGGATCGCAGAGTAATTGCAGACACTATTGACTTTATCTATATAACAGGTCATATGTGATTGGGATGCTCCCTTTTCAAGTGCAGTATTTATCATTGGCATGACAAAGCTTCGCATGTATTTAAGACCATAAATGGCACACATTTGTAGGGATTTATGTTAGTAAATTTGGAAGTCATTTATCAGTTGAAAAACAGAAATGGCAATCAAATACAAATGAGGAAAAAATACCAAATGAGCTTCCACTGCTACATTATTTTGTGGATTACAAACACTGCTAGCAGTAATCTCAGACTCCCAAAGCGCTTCTTAAAAGCATGATTATCTCCCACAAGACCCTTGTGGAGACAGTAAATATTGTCCAAACATTTTACAGGTGAGGCTGCTGCTGTACCAGAAGACAAACTGGCTCACCTCACCTAGTGCGACGGGCTGTTTGATAATGCAGGAGGCGAGCACGCGGGTGTCGCACGCGGGTATCAAGCGTGCGCGCTCACGATGGCCCCTTCCTTCCGTTAGCTTCTGCGCTGCCCACAGACCTTTGCGCAGGGTGCTCTGCCGCGGGGTGCGCTCAGCACCCGGATGGCTGAGGAGCAAGAAGAGGATAAGGAGTTTTGTGCCTGCCTTGGGCTTGCCGTTCTTCCTTGGCCACTAACCAGCATCTGGACTGGGAAGTTTCACGCTGCGAAGCACCTGCAGCTCTCCCGGGAAGGGAGGAGAGCGACGAGTCGCCTCTCTCGTGCCAAGGAAGCACAACCAGCCTGCAGCCTCCGTCATCCACGGCAGCACGACATCATTAGCGTAGGCATTTTGCCTGCTGTCACACAGGCTAACAGGATCTGCCTAGGATCTGAAAAGATTTTGCTTATTAATTGTATAATTAATCTAAACAAAATGAAGGAAAACCAGTTTTCCATTTATATTTCCCCTGCAGTATTTTGTAAACTGTAACCATACACGGGTTTGTGGAATATTGCAGCGATGGGAAAGGCATTTCTCTTGTGAGGGTTCCGGTTTCTTCCCAGGGAATCCTAAAATGCTCTACACTCACAGGCGTGATCCTGCAAGTGCTGGGCGTGAAGAACTCCCTGCGGCTCCAGTGGGAGCTCTGCCTGAGAGGTTTTGAAGCTTTTAACAATATCAGACTGTAACAGCCCCCTGAGGAGTTTGTGGACATGCCAGCCGATACGGAGCACAGCGAACCACCGCTCCGACAAAACGCGTCAGAGGATCTGCTCTCTACCCAGAGCAGACCGGCGACGTGAGACTGAGCCCAGCGACACGCGCACCGCCATGGCCACACGCTCGGCCCCCGCAACGCCAGCACCGGACCGCGGCAGCTCTGCCACACTAGGACGGGTGCCATCATGCTCTTTGTCAGGCACAAGACGACAAGGACATGAAAACAGGGGTGCTGCTAAGTGCCACTGCCTTTACAATAAGAAATTAAAAGACTAATTCTAACATTTTAACTGGGTAAAAGTCAATCCAAAACTTTGGCATAAGTCTGAGGCACACTTGCACGGCTGTGAAGTGAGACCGGTTCCAAACGTAAGGGTGGGTACAGAGCGTGTTCAGAAAATATTATCTCAAGTTTGAATTTAGAGATCTTATTTCATACACTAAATATTAAATTGCTTTAATTTAAGCTCTACAACGCTGCACATAATTATTACTTTAGTTATGCTCTGTGTTGTCAAGCACACTACGAGATTGCGTGGGAAAAGGCAGCATTACGTGGAAAGTAGGACGCCGTTATGTAATTTTGATATATATTGAATAATATATTATAATCCTATTTGTTATGCAATTAAAGGTTGTATAAACATGGAAGTACAGGACAGATGAACTTAACTTGCATGAGCAACTTCCATTAGGACACTGTCTAACTTATACCGCATGATTTTGTAAACCAAATAATTTTATTTATATTTTATTTATGTGCATATAAAATGTAATGTAACAAAAAAGTATGAGAGTTAAATTTGCTGAGGATGAAAGAATACTTTGTCTTTTAATTATGGAAGACTTTTAAAATTTGCTATATTAGGAATTAAAGTGAAAGATTGAAGCGGATAGAAGATTTATCTATTTGTTCAAAAAACAATGTTAAAAATAGTTCTTAGTTTCCCATGGAAAGACAAAGATAGCAGTGAACTAAAGTTACAATTTAGAAAGGATGATTTTTAAAAAAAACAGAAGAGGAGGAAAAAGTGATGATGTAAGATGGATTTTACCACTGAGGCTTGATGCTACAATGGATAGATTCGTTTGTTCCATGATAAAGACAGAATCTGGTTTTGTGTATTTCTAAAATAATTGGGTAAAAGAATGCCTTCGGTACAGCCAACGAGAGTTTTTCCAGCAACTTAGAGAGTCAAGATTTCACCAGTCGTCTCTACAACTGGGTACAGAGCCTGTGTAATGCCTGTCCTTTCTAGGCAAAATTATTTGAAGTATTTCATTCATGGTATGTCAGCTTGTCACATATCTGCCACAGATGTAGGAAGCACATATATTATTTACATTTTTAGCATTTAAATTGTGCAAGTACTGTTACTGTCAAACTTTGACTGTGGAATGAAATACAGGAAGACGAATAACATACATCCTGTTTTCCCTGGCAATAAATTGCAAGGAAATAGACACTAAAAATTAGACTATGTTATAAAAATATTTGATAGACATTATTAAAATATTTGACTCAGTATTCAAATAGTTAATGATGACTGCTAACACACACCAAACTTGTGTGGCTTTTATCAGCTGGCCTTTCTAGTGGTATCATATAATGTTCCTTCACCACGGCAATAAGAATGCAGTAATACAGTATCACGACAGCTTTGTCTGCATGTACGTCTGCCATGGGCCAAAGACTGGCCTTTCATGGCTGTTACTCTAACTCAGTTAAAATTCTCGCTCGTTTAGGAACATCTATAGAAAATTTACTTATAAATAATACTTATAATACTTATACTCCTCCTAAGTGAGGAGAGGGAAACTAACTGTTGGCGAAATGAACGCTGTGTAATGCCAGCCACACTACAACTGACCCTCACGGTCTGTGCGATAGGATGCTGCTTGCAGTCAGAATCAAAATGTTTTTCCATGGACACCGCTTTGGGGTGACCTGGTCATAACGGCATTTTCTACTCCTGTAATGATCAAGGCTCTTGTTAAATGGTAAGGTCTGCAAGCTGCCTAAATTATTCCAAGGAATAGAGGAAAATTCTCTCTTGAGGAAGAGTAGAAAATAACCCAACTCCTCAAGGGAATGTATATATGCTATTTTACATATTTCTATCTATGTATAATATGTAGATGTTATCGATGCGCTTGAGTCTGCAGTGTACACACACTCCTCCTTCGATCCACAGAAATTCCATCTGTCACTTCTTGTGTATGGCTGTCTACAACTCTTCCACTGTCTTTTAAAACGGTGTGTTCACAGGACTGATAGTTAGACCATCTGGCTACAGCCTCTTCTTCAATTCTTTCCTCTCTGTTCCAGGTTTCTTCTAAAATTAGACCCCGTTTTGGCTGCTTCATCTATTTTGATTACAAACCACTATTTAGTACTACAGCCATGAGTCTGTTAGCTATGGCCTGAGAACATCAATAAGGGGAAAGGCGATAGAAATGCACTGTAGGTCCGGGTCCCCACTGGAAGCCTCCTGAGGAAAGTTATTCTTTTCCCATGCACTGTAGAGCCTAACCCTTAGCTGCTTTCCATAGCCTGTACCAGGCATTTCTGTGCTCCAGTTCCTGCCATTCAATTTAGACATCAAACATGCTCTATGATCTTCTTTTGCAAGCTGACAAATGTCACATGTGAAAGGTCCAGAGTCAGCTGTCACTTGACAACACATATATACAGGACTTGAGCTGAGAGTCTTGCGAAGGACTATTTGCGATCAAATATACAAGGGGTACAAAGGTACGAAGCCTTCCCTTGCACACGAAAAAGTTAACTGAGGAAATCCAGAATTTAATTTGTGCAATGTCATATGGCCTAATTTTCTGATGCTACTTAAATGAAAACTGAAAAGCAGACTGAAAAGCAGATAGCAGTACATATTACCAAGTTAGTTGAGAGAAGAACTTTAACTGATACACTTATTTTAGAGAAAGAGGATTTTGCTACTGGGAGCCATCCCTTATTATTGCTAGAACATCTTTTATTGTACACGAATAAACTCCATCTAAACATATCATTAATACTGACACAACCTAGGTCTGCTAGATTTCTCTTTCAACATACTGTAAGCTTCCATCCAGAACATGGCACAAAGCAAAACGAAAGCTTTGTGAGGTATAATAAAGATTTCCATAGAAGTCTATATAGTACTTCTGCTTTACATCATGTTTCATTTATCAACCTGAATTAGGCTGTTGAAAGAGAGGGAAATGCAGCTTTGCAGCTCAGTACCTTTTCTAGTCTTTTCTTGCAATAACAAAATTGCTTAATGTCATTTCAAGTTCATCCCATTCCATACACACATGTACACAGAGCTACGGGTAATTCACTTATACAGTTCAACATCTCCTTTGTCACAGATGGTAAATGTGCAGATTTTTCCCTCAAGGAAAGAAACTCTTTTATAAAATAATTGTATATTCTGCTCATTTTTTTTTCCTTCACTGATGCTCTTGTGTTGTTATTATACCCTGTCAGGCTGGTAATTAGCATTCAGGCTCCATCTGACACAAACGCAGCTCTCAATCCTCCTTAAAAATCCCTTGGGACACACACGATAAGTAAAACAATGTGAGCCACTAAAGGGGGAAGAGTACTAAAAATTTTTTTAAAAAGGAAAGAAGAAGCAAGAGCGAATAAAAAACATGAGTGAATAACCACAGACGGCTTTTGTCATGCAGTCGTTGCACGGCTCTTGTTCAGCGAACTGCGTGGAGCTAATCCTACTGTGCGGAATGAGCTTTCAGAACGCTACAGCTGTCTTCCTGCGGTTCTCCTTTGCTTTTCCTACACAAAGATGTATATCCTCTTCCCAGTCTCACCTTTCTCCCAAACTTCTAAGGCACCCAGCGTACCTGGGTTTCCCTCTTCTGCTGACAGTGATTGCCCCTCCTTGTTTTTCAGGTCCCTCTGGTGAATAAACATTTCATCTTTCATATCATCACTATTTCTTGAACATTCCGTCACGTGTGATGCTTACGGTATCATATTGTTCTAAACTATTTTAACTAGATTACATTGCTCTTGGTAAGATGACAATGTTAGCTTAGAGCTATGTGCACATACCAGAATTCTTCCATATTCAGTGACAACGCTGTCACTGGAAACAAGAAGAAACAGAATTTTTCTTACGGTTCATGCAAGATCCTTCTTTTCAGTAATTTCTCCTTTAAACTATCGGTGTGATCACAGATTAGGTCTAGCCCAGAAATTATGTAAGACTAGTACCATCATACAGTCAATCCTTCGCTGAAACAAGCTGGGCTTTTGGGACAGGCAGGCAGGACGCATTGGAGACAGACTGGCACAGCACCACACCGTGTCACCAACCCACCCCGTCAGAGATGACGAGAGTCTTCTGCCTCCGCATACATACAGCAACGGGAGAGACAGAGCACTAACTCTTACTGAAACTGGTGGTTTAATATCCTCCCAGCATCCTAAAGTTACTACAGAAATTACAACAGAACGAGGCCTGCACCCCAATACCAAACGAGTACAGAAGATTGCGAGGCCAGAGACCTCCGCCGTCCAACGGCTCTCAGCAGTCGTGCAACAAGGCAGAGAGTCAGTGGTCTCATAAAGGTCTGTGGCTTGAGATAAACCCTGAATACGAGAATTTTTAATGTTGTGATGTCAAAAAATGGTGTATCCTAATATCAGCATGGGAAACTTCTGCTTTGACGTCAGGCCAGCAATTCAGTGATTCTGAACACTGACCTGAGATCTGTCTACTGGCATAAGACTGGCAAGCAAGAGATGCTCAGCCGGGAGCATCCCAGTATGTTATGGCCTAGACGTGAAGTCACCGACTGCACAAGACTGCCAGAACATGCACGAAGGCGGGGAAGGTCGGAGCGCCGTGCCACGGGGCTCACAGCCGCCCTGCTTCAACCCAACCACTGTGCTGAAGCTGAGGAGCTACTGAACGCACAGAAAGGCCAACATCAAACACAATGTAAAGGTCTCAGATGTGACATCTTCATACAAAAGCTACTGAGTTGTTCACAGAGATGTGTGCCATAAAATAAGAGCCCAAAAATTATGCTAATATTAAAAATTGCTCCAACCTGTCACTATATGCCTTGACATCAACCTTAGAGCCTAGAAAAACTCACTCCGTTCATGGAAAGTGTGTGAAGGAGAGACTTGTTCGGACCACTGACAGAAAGGTGCTGAGTAACAAGTCCCTGGAGATCAATATTTGTACGTTAGATCCCCACGGCCGAGGTAACGCTGCAAGCGTGACCGTAGCACGATTCATGCTTCCTTTCACTGCACAGACACGCTGTCCGCAGCCTCCAGCCAGATGTGCGTCTGCAGGTGGGAGAAAATCAGTGGATATAAACCACCGCTGATCACATGTAATTTCTAATCATAAAATGCAGTCTTAGAATGATTCAAGTATTTAAGAAATTTTGGATGACAAGAGAGATCTCATTCAGAGCGAATTCCTCTGAAAGCGAGATACGCGTGGGGACGACTACACCAGCCAATTCTGAGCACACCCAGTGGAAGCTGCACGGTTTTCGCGTGTTTAATGGAGTCCTGCATATTTTCTCATACTAACAGACTGGGATGCTGTGTGAAACAGTACATGTCTAACACTCAAATGTCTAACACAACCAGCATCCGACACAAGCAGCATCAAGGCGAGCAAACAAACAATACAGTCAGCTAAACATGCTGCCTTAGCCCTGCATTAAAACGTTGAAGAATAATGGTCAAACCTTTTCTGTTTATGCGTGTCACAGACTTAGAAGCTTTTAGGATTATTTTGATAATTTGGAGTGCTTTCTCCTCTCCTACTAATAACTTCACCTTCTACTAGGTAAACCAAGGAGGAGGATTAGGGATTCTGTTAGTCTGGGATTTATGGCTGCAGCGGATTTAAACACACGAAAACCATCTGCCACAGCACCCAAGAAGGAACTATTACATACCCAAATCAGGAAAAAAACATTAGTGGTGGATTTTCTGCTTTTTGCAGTAGCAGCGAAGCTGTCCCTTCTCCTGACCTCTAACTTCAACCTCTATGCAATGTTTATTTATTACCAAGTTAATAAGGCAATCTTCAGAACACATTCCTGCAGTATCTGCTCACACGTTCGCACTTTTCATGTAGCAGAATTCCCTTTTCCTGGGATCTCAAAAGTCCCGAGATCCCAAAGGGGGACCTGCTGGCAGGACTGAGAGGGACACATGTTCAGACTCGACACTGCTGCTCAGCCTGGAGGCTCTCAGTCGCCTCTCTGTAATTTTAGGTGGCAATATATCCTGACGCCAGGTGACAGCTCAGTGATGTTTCACCTCCGTGCTTCCCCCACAGTTCACGTCACGGACAGGAGCCGTCTTTCCCAAAAGGTGCATATTGTACAAATAGCAAGGTGCACCTGCATCTGAGTGTGGAGATGGTGTGATGGGGACCTGGCTTGACAGAACAGCACAGATCTTCTCTCTAAACGGCGCTGGCTTTCTAGCATGCTCCTAACAGCTTTGGGGCTGATCCTAAACAGCCTCTGGAGAAGCAAGTGGAGGAAACTGCAGTGATGATGCTGTCCCCTCCGAAGGCACAACGTTTTATGGAGAAAACCTCCTGGATGTCCTGTCTTTTAGCTCTTGAGTGGATTTCTTGCAGGAGTGGATGGTTAGGCTCTGAACTACCAGTAGTCTCAGTATACCAAAAAGCCTAGTTCTTGCTATTTTAAATCTTACTTTCACTTTTTGAACTTCTTTGAGAAACATTTTAATTTACATATTTAACATCCATCTATCTTCCTATCTTTAAATTTCTGCAAGATGAATGGATAGAAATTTCCGACTACTAGAAGTCAGAATCCACATCACATATTTCCCATATTTGATCAGCTGCTTTTGTAATATATTTGAAAAAGCAGATCTACGTAATAGCACATTTCTCTGGACAGTGCACTGATCTGTGTAAAACAGCCTACCAGAGAGTAATCTTCTTTCATAAAACACCAATTTTTTCTGATGCCTTCAAGGCAAAAGACACAGGCATCCCAGTTTACTGAGTAACACGAGAAAATTATCTTCATAGATTTTTTTGAAGGAATAAATACAACTTTGCTAACAGCTCACTTCCATTCATTCATTCCATTCCAACATGTTGCTGCTCCAGCAATTAATAAAACAAACATGCCACATACCATGGAAAAATGCTGACCATACTAGAATAAGTGAGCCAATACATTGTCCAAGCATGCAAATACATTAAGTGACAGCATAATTAATCCTCAGTACATAATCAATGAGGAACAGTAAAGTCCTGTGAAAAATTGAAGACACCAGCATGAGACTGAATTTTCTCTGAGCTAAACCATGGAGTTACTAGTCAATGAATCCTCCCTCAGGAGACTGTAACAAATACAAAGAACCTGCTCAAGGACAGCCAGAGTTGTAAATTGAGAGCTATAAAAAAATAATAATATAACGATAGTGCCAGCATGTTTATAATTTATAGGTTGGAGTTACAGGTGAGCAATAGGGGTTAGCAGTCTGTTATAATCTGAACTTGAGTCAGTAAAGCGCTGCAGAACCACTAAATCACCACTTCTCTCATTGCATGTAGTTTAAAAACGTATAATAAAACTATCAGACAAAGCCACTTTCTTCTAGGGTTTGAAGCTGGAGCTGTGGATACCAATCTGTTCAAAGTTAGAGCGCTACTAGGGAGTCCAGCAAAGGGAAGCTCTTAATTTTTCTGATAGCCTTTTTTTCTTCGTATTGGGCACTTGCCATGAAAGTACAAAAAGCACAGGGGTCTTTTTGTCCTAATTGAGGCAGGCAAAAAAATAAGAGTTCCATTTCACATTAAATTTTGGCGTTCTGAAATTTAATTCCATTTTGATCATCTAATTCAAGGTACCCAAAAATGTTTGAGCATGCATTTAAATAGACTGCAGCTGGAGCCTTTAATCCTGTGCAGCGCTAAGTAACTCTGAGCTTCAAATTCCCTTCTCCCAGTAGGCGTCGAGGTCAGCGCTCACCGCAGCGCAAATTGGAGTCCAGCAGGACTCTTCTCTGCAAACAGGGGCGGCTGCCTCGTCGCGCTCTGCTGGCACTGAGCAGCTCTTCCGAACGGTTTACATCAAGGTTTCGGGCTGTTTCTTGGAAGTGACTCCCCTTAGAGAAAAGTGAATTAAATGGAGCAACTCTGCACGCATTTGCTAATAACTGGACAGACAGCAATACACCACTTTTACTGGCTTTTGAGTCATTCATCTGTCCAAGTTTCCCATGCTTCCCACGAACAGAGCAGTCATTATTGCCAATCAATCTTGTTACACCTTTTACAATGTACAGGAAGGTAAAGGAGCACAGTATGTACAGGTGGACCTATATCCATTCAGACTTTCCCTTAATGATGAAGTATAGCTAGAAATACACACAAAAAACTTATAAGCAACCTTCAAGATACTGCCTGTTTATCTGACACAATCGCCCTTTGAGCTGCAACCCACCTTCCCTCACAACCGACACGCTGTACTCCTCAGCCAGCGTGACCTGGAGCTAACCTGAACTTTGCAATACCAACTGCCTCTGTATTCTTCGCCCAGGAAAGGAAATGAAAAGTTTTCCTGATCTAATTACTTTTCTGCATGCCTTATCTTTCATTTAGATTCCAACAATTTTCTACATGCGTTTTTCATTGTTAAATACTCCTGTGGAGGATAGCTGCAGCATTCACGGTAAGTAAAAAATGCTACTAGAAAGAAAATTTCTGGAAACTAAAGTAGATCAGTAATGCAGTGAACCCAGTAGCTAGTAAGAGTGCAGACAACCTTTTACACTGAACGAGCCCAGTGGCGTGATTTTCTTTCTACATTTAGAGCCCTTTCTTTGACACCAGCCTAACAAACACACTGACAGTTGTGTGACAGACAGAAAACCTACCAGGCAAGCTCACAAGATGCATCTTTGTGGGGACTTGACAGTACTTTGACTTTCTGTGGTACTAACTGAGTACGTAAACAAAATTGAAATAGTAGTCCTCTGTTCTCACACTGGTCAGTAAAAATGTCTCTCTCAGACACAGCTACCCACCAGTCAGTGAAACCTGGTGATAGTGTTAAATACTTCTGATCCATCACAGATTCCTGGATCTTGTGAGAGAGAAATTGGGTGGAGTGAGGCGGTGATGTATCTGCAGACAAGGCTTAACGCTGATTTACCCAGCCATCTTTAAAGAAACACCATTTTACACAGGGACTTGCCGCTAGCACCAAAGGGCTTTTAGCATCTTGGAATCCTTGGTATTGGAAGAAATGTATAATTGTTTGATAAATAACTTCAGACCTTCTCCAGCCAAAGGTTAACTCTCTATAGCTTCAGCCTAGCAAACTGAAGGCTGAAAATGAGTGCTACAGGATAACAAGAAAGTTCACATCTGCTGAATAGCTATAATGCTTCCCTTATTCCAGAACAAATAAATTTTAAAAACCACAAAACAAGTGAAAACAAAAACCAGATGCCCCATCCTGAGGTAATGTTTTAGAGTTGGGAGTCACTATTCAGCTATCAGCAATCCAGTGTCTTCGGAGAAGCCTCACCTACTGCAGGCGAGAAACAGCGAGCCAGAAAGGAAGGCTCCCAGTCGGCTTAGGCTCTGGGCTCATCTCACTTGCACCACGCTGTAATCAAATGAAACTGCTCTGCTGGAAAGCGTGTGATGCATTTAAAACCTACTTCTGAGGTTTACACTTAGCTGTAAACTGGGTTTAAGACAGCTGACCTAGGCCCGGAGCAGCACGGAGGTCAGCCCGCGCTGGAAGCAGCTGCTGGTCTGCGATTCCTGCTGGCAAGACAGCGTAAAGCTGCCGCAGCTGCAGAAGTGCAAAAAGCCTTAGAAGTACTTCAGGAAGGAAAGCAGCAGCCGAGTACAAACCTGTGACACTTCTTTGAGCCGCCTGCTTTTTACCTCAAGGGAATTGAGCATTTCTGTAGACCGCAGCTATTGTAGGGTCACCTCAGGTAGAAGGTCCAAGCCCTCTCAGCTCTCCCCACCCACAGCAATGCTTCCAGCTTTCTCAGGTAACCGAAACACGGCGAGTGGGGAACGTACGGCTAAGCGTCACGCAGACTCCATGGCACACGTCAGGTAACAAGTCACCTGGTACGTTGCCCACAGACTCCCACATCTGATTCACTGTACACCAGTGGGTGCAGGCAGACCTGGGTCTGCCCAAAGCACGGGGAAAAGAGCAAGCACACGCACAATTTCAAGTGTGCTTTATGCTATAACGGACGTACTATTTAGGAGAAAAACTGCATGCAACATATGGTGTTGTGCATTTTTTTTGCTTTATTTTGTGAAAAAATGGATGTGAAGTAGAATAGAATCACAGTACTTATTTCACTTGACTTATTATCAAGCATATATAAATGCTTTATTTCCAAACTGTATTTATTTAGCTATTTCAAACTTTTTTTTTTAAACTATCACTGCTTCTTTACATGCTCTCAGCTTGGGCAACTGCAAATATGGAGTATCTTTAAGACGCGGTGGTTTGAAAATGTTGCCTACAAAGGAACTATATTTAAGGAAAACCTCTCTGTCTCTCAGAAGTGGGAACAAGGCGATGCTATACAGAGCGACTCCATCACAGCTTTGAAACCTTTCAGAACTCGAATTCAAGCCCAACAGATGCCTCTCTTCTGGGGAGCCAAACTTCTCAGGAGGCTTTCAGGCTTCTAACAGGAAACTCTGCCTGGATACCAGAGCCAAAGCCCCAGCTGTGGTTTAGCAGCATAAATCCACATACTTGGGTCACATTCAGGGTAATTTACATCACCCAAGGGATCTGGTGCATCTTGAGTAGATTGTTCTGTTTTCTCCAGGAGAATAATAGATATTTGACCTGTATGTATATTTGTGTATGATTGTCCATTTGTCAATATTTGTATCTGTCTAAAGAAGTGAAGCCCCAAGTACTTTCTGCAGAAAAACCTCCACCAGGTCAGCCCTGCCAAACTAATAAGGGAAAGCGATAACGTGGGACAAACAGGAGACACGCTTTCAAGCTTGTCTGACTTCAGTTCAATAATCTCCTTAGTGAATACACTAAATTCATGGGGTGGGTTTTTTTCCTAATCTCATTATAGGTTCTTGCAAACAGGAAACTGCCTGCATTCTGAGAGATCGATTTGCTTGCGTATAGCACGATGCTTCTCCAGGGCTGCAGATGTACGAGTAAGCATCAGATGAGACAAAATTTTTCTCTTGCCAACAGATTTGCACAGAACACGCGGCCTTCAAACAACGGTCATGATGTGCACATACCTCAGGCACTCGGTGTGAGCTAGCTAGGATCAAAACGTAGCTGCTGTTCCGGTGAGTGGGCCAGAGATACACAGCGAGTCCTGGCCGGAGCAGCATCATTACAGGTTGCCTCTAAAGAATGAGAGAGCCTTCAGGGCTGTGATGGGGCTGTTCCACGCTGCGGCCCATTCTCCCGCTACTTGTCCCTAGCTCTTTTGTGATAAATTAGTGTTGACACTGTCAGGCTTAATTTGCCCTGTTCCCTCTCTGCTACGTGAGAGTCACTCAATGAGAAATTCTTTTTTGGAAATTCCAGCAGAAGGGCTTAGAGCATTGCTTCTACTGAAACCACGCTGACCTAGGAGCTCGAAGCCAGAGCAGACATGTGAGCAAATGTGGAGGGATATGGGTAACAGACAGGGAAACCTTGAGAAAAAAGGATAGGAGCATGCTGATGCAATCAACTACACAGCTATCCCAGGTTTCTTCTAGAGTTGTGGAGGGGAAAAGGGCCTTCTTTTAGAGAGATTTATTTTATACATATATATATATATATACATGAATTTGTTTTTTAATGAAATGACCAAGAAGCCTTGCTCTTAGCCAATCTAAAATCAGTTTCAGGGGCAAATTTTCAGCAAAAGCTTAAGAATTTTAAAATATCTTATTAAAAATGAGAGATATATAAAGGGACTTAAGTATCATCCATAATGATTTCATCATATTCACTGAAAATCTTTAGTTTTTAATGAATCTGAAACTATTCAAAAAATTCATATTGCATTTATTAATTATTTAATCTTGAATGTATTTTTTATTAAAATAATTACCAAGACAGCCCCCTTTTTATCTAAATTTGAGAACAAATCTCTTTCCGCCTTTCATGGAATGAATGATATTTCTTTCCATGAACATCTTTTACTTTCCATACAGATCCGAAATCCTTCTGTCCACACAGTACACCCCTGCCAAATGGGCTTGGGTCAAAAACAGCTTTTTCAAAATAAATAAATAGATTTCCCATTAAAAATATTTTCCATAAATTGTGTGTTTCTCAACCAATTATAATTTAGTACAAAAATTTCCATTTTGGTTCAAAAAAAGTCTGGAGAACTACATTAATGCAGAATATTACTTTAGGTTTTTGACCCCTGCCTGAATGTCCATTTCCACTGTCCCTGCTCTTGTACCTAGCATGTGCTCTTCTCATCTGAGAACATATCTTGCTTTTTTCACTGAGTCTTATCTAGAAAACCTAAATGCAGAAGAATAAAATTCAGAACCACACCGGCATAAGCGATCTGCAAGATGCCAGCTGCATTTTCTCTCTCTGGCGCAAACAATCCATGGCTCACCCTTCTGTACGTTCAGCAGGAGAAAAGGGGCTCCTTGCACCACCTGTCCGTCCTGCAAGTTGCTACAAGCCGGCCCAGGGCTTACAACAAACCCAGTAACGATGGATGCTTTGACAGGCAGAGGTTGAGGCCGTGCCTTTCCAAGCTGCCTGCAAGGCTTGGCCACCTCTGTTCTCCGGGCGGGTCTGAAATCTCACTCGCCTCCTGCGGTGACGCACGGCTCCGCGATCCCCAAAGCCTGCCCACTCTGAACATACAGGCTACCTCCGCTCCCGGCTCCTTGCGCATGTCACAGCCCTTGAAGGTCACATTCCATGCGATTGAGTAGCTATGGTTTCTCTTGCCTCAGAGAAGGGGTTCCATGCATATCAAAGAGCATAATTTGGCTTTGTGGACTGAGAAGCTCTTAATAATTCAACTGACACACAGAGACACAGGTCTGAATACTCAGTACCATATAGTGGAAACAGAGGGGGAACATCAATGACTTTATACCTACATATCTACTCGCTTCACTGTGTGCTTTCTGTATAGTCACAGTGTTCTTGCAACTGAAAAGGAAGAAATGTCAATTAAATAAACTTTGGGTTCCACTTCTGTTGGTTGCTTACTTGCGAGAATAAGAAACAAACAGAATGGATGGTGTGGCAACTTCCAAACCAAACAACATTACTTCTGATGGGGAACAGTTAATTGGTACCACAGAATGTGTCTGAAATATTGACTAAGTTTGTGTGGATAGGGAAGCAAGCCCCAACATACTTTCATCTGTTCTTAAATATAAATGAAAAAACAATACATTTACTATAAGGTCACAGTGGGAACAAAGAGGATCAGCTGAAGCATACGCAGCTTGTGATTTATATTCAGAACCCACAGGCGGCAAGAACAGACAGACTGATAGCATCACCTTACAATCAGCTCCCGGATCATGTTGTGCATCTGAGAACGCTGGCAGAGTCCAGGGCTGCTTGTTTCTCTGCATTCTGTAAACAAGTCTTATTCAACAATCAAACATTTGTCTTTTCTACCCTTCAGTGCATGCAGCCATATATAATACTATTTTCTGTAGTCATGAAAAGTTTCCAGGCACATAATTATCAGACTCGGGTGTCTTTCAAATATCACTAAAAAACCCATAAAGCCTGTGAGGAAAGAAGACGCACATGGCCTTCGAAGTTCTCCAGGAGCCAGCCACAGACCTGTGGTCACTCTTACGTGCATGGAGAGAGAACTGAGAGTTTAACCCTTGGTTCAGAACTTGGGGAGGGGGAAGGATGCAACATTGCAACAGTCACTGACGAGACTGACGAACACTTTCCTACAGTGCGGCGATCAGGTTAATGCGATCGGTCACGCCGGGAGCTCTGTGGATACTCCGAGGGCTTGGCCAGCAAGATTCCAGCAAGGTGGGGAGCTGCCTCTCCAGCTGCTTCGCAAGGAACTGCTGGCAAGCTTAACTCTGTCTCCAGTTGCTAGAGACAGCCTCTGGAGGAAAACAGCACTGGTCTTTCCTTTCAGTAGGTAGCACTGTCACTTCATTCTTAAATAATTTTCACTACTGAGGTTGTGTTTGGAAACCGGATTCACAAATTTACTCACAAAACCACCTAGCAGTTTATAAGACAAATATGAAACTAAAAATAGAAACAAGTTCAGAACTAACTGCAAAACGTGGTCAGGGTTTTTTTTTGTTTAAGCAGCCATAGGAAACAATTCACAACAAATCATTCATCTGACACGTATTTTTCTTTTTGCTCACAGAATATCCTCGAGCAGCTTGTTACAACCCCAGGTATATTCCCTTTTTAAGTAGAGTTTCCGTAAAAATTAAGCCACATTCTGAACTTTCTTGGCATGTTCAATACTCCAGAGTTAGCAAGCAGCAGAGAAGAATAGCAATGAAGGCGAGCAATTCTGGCCTGCACACCTTCAAGTCTAAATTCAATATTAAGCTTCTGTGAGTGTACCCTCATAAAACTTTGAAGTGCATTCCTTTCCCTGCTCTCCCCTGAGGAACTGACTAGCAGAACAGAACCATGCGAATGATCATGAAAAGCAGGAGCAGGAGAAAAGCAAATTAACTCCATGTAGTTCTTTGAACTAAAAAGGAAAGCGTTTGGCAAAGTCCGGATTTCGGGTATGACACTGCAGACTTACAGAACGGTAAAGAGCAGAAATTCAGCTATTCTCAAATGTGCTGAGCAGAATATCTGCATGCTCATCATCCAACAAGCTGAGGTAAAGATGATCTTGCTTGCTCAGCCATCGTTCAGAACTGCAGTTTACCGGAGTGGAGTTCAAGTGGCAGAAAGCCTGATCCTGCGTCCCCTCGTTAGCGGCCCATCTTCTTACACGCCTCAGCCTGAGAGCTCTCTGGTCAGCAGCGCTGACCCCCACGGCTCCCCGCTCCTCGGTCGCATGGCCTGGGCAGCCCAGCCTAGCCCAGCCCTGCTGCAGAAACTAAGGAGGCAGGGAAGAAAAATACAGGGCAATATTTAAGCTGGTTACAGACAAACACAACGCAGCCTGCTTCCTGAGAAATGGCACGCTGGGCCCAAGCGCCCCAGACGCTGGCTCTGCCTGCTGTTTGTCACCCCGACCAGGACCCCGACCAGGCACGACTCGGTGTCTTACAGAATTAGGAGTGCACAGACTCCCTTTTCTGGCCCCTCTTCCTGTGCACTGCAATGCAGTCTTTTGGTGCAGATCCACTGCAAAGAAGATATCACACAATCACATCCTGTATCTATACAGGAGCCTCTAAAGGGCTCTGCGGAATACAGGACAGCTCGCTCTCCTGGGATGTCAAAACCTTTGCTAGAAACACAAACCATACTTACAGAATCACAGAAAGTTTTGGGTCGGAAGGGACCCCTAGAGGTCATCTAGTCCAACCCCCCCGCAGCGAGCAGGGACACCACTAACGAGATCAGGGTGCTCAGAGCCCCGTCCAACCTGGTCTTGAAAGTTTCCAGGGAAGGGGCCTCCACTACCTCTCTGGGCAACCCGTTCCAGTGTTCCACAACCCTCATTGTAAAGAATTTCTTCCTTATATCCAGCCTAAACCTACCCTGTTTTAGTTTAAACTTCATTCACTGACACTGTTTAGACCTCATTCACTGACACCCAGATTTGCCTCAGGTCCACCGCATGTGCAATGCCAGGCTTCGATAACAGCAGCACCGGCCACTAGTAATTAAAATCATATTGATTTTACTCTGTATCACAGCGGTGACAGAAGTAATGTTAGCATTCCTGTAATGGAATGGAAAACGCTAAGTGGCTGTGTGAATAAGATACTCGCATTTTCAGTAAGATACCATCAAAAATTGCAACAAAAAGATTTCAAATCACTCTGGCAAAATAGATGGGTTTTTAGAGACTTTGACTGATACATTTAAAAAGAATTTAACCCAATAAATACATAGAAATAATTCTCTGCTGAGCCACTGAAAAACGATGGGATGTTTCAGTGCACTCAGGATAGGAGTGTGCACAAAGAACATTCATCCTACTTGCAAGGTAAAAAATTATGCGCAGTAATTCCTCCCTCCCTCCCTCCTCGTTCCACAAAGCGCAGATGGTTGTTTCTGTCCCTCACACCACGCCTGCACCGTCCTCCGCACCGAGCTGGCCAGTCCGAGCAGGCACAAAGCCACCGCCAGCTCGGTAAAACTCTCCTGGACGCTGCCGGAGGAAAGAGCCGTATCTGGTGGCTCTCCAGTTGCTGCAGCCTTCTTTAGATCTGCCAGAGGCATGAAGAATTTGCAAGTCAACGTGTTTTCAGATGGATTATCCTTTTCAGAAGATGTCTGCGGGGACAGTTTGGGAAAAAAAATCCTTTAAAAATCTTGTCCCTGCCTTGCTTTTCACACTAAACACCAGGAGAAATATTCAGAGAAGATTCCTGCATTTGTAGCTAAGGGGGGGAAGGGATGATTTACATTCATGTCACATTTGTAAGAAGGGTTAAATAATGTTTTGTTATTCCACATATACACATACATGGATATGTACACGCACACATATAGACACTTATGTGTAGATACAGACACACATACATTCCAAACATGATGGAGACAAACCTCTAGTATCTCTTTGTCCATCTTTAGAATGGTAACATTAGGAGAATTTATCCAAGTTCTGCATCACTGCAAGCCCCACATATTTCATAAAGATAATTAACCACTGAAGAAAGCTCCCAGCAATTTAACAGATACATGCGAAAATGTAATGCCTTGGAGGCATATCAAATATTGGAGGATAGCTTAACTACTGAATTATCCACTAACCTTCTCTTCCAGCTCTGCCTTGGGGACACTACAAAAGCTGTTTCAAGAAGGAGATGGAAGGACCTGAAGCAAAAGCCATGTTAAAAACTTCTAAGCAGCGGCCTAGATCTTGACCTTATCTAAATTAGCTTGGACTTGCATAAGATGGGAAAAGGTTGATGTGGGGGGGGAAATGATGATAATGATCAAGTGTCTTGACTTGCAGCCAGGCAATAAATCACTTTTATTGGACACGCCATGAATGACAACAGAGAGGCTTAGCACTGAGATTGCATCACCACAGACTTAGTGTCTTCTGAATCATGTGGGGGAAAAAAAACCTCCTCACATAGGCACTGTCCTCTTAACCTGCAGAAATGTAAATAAGCATCTTTCTCAGCTTTCAGTTACTAAACAAAATGCAAGCCCCAAACCTTCTGCATAGCCGTATAGCCACTAAATCCTCTCTCCAGTTGCAAATTTTTTACTCGCTGTTTCTGTAAGCGAACGTGCTACGCTGCCCAGGGCTGACCTTCAGGATTTCGAAAAAAACTTCTATCGACATCTATCGATCCTCCCAGCCAACCCAACCAGTTCGCGGCCTGTCTGCGGGGCTCGGCTCCAGCACAAGCCCCTCCTGCGGCTGGCAGGGAGGTGTCCCGGACCCTGGAGAGGGCAGGGGCAGCCTGGTCCCCCTGGCCCTCGTGGAGGGCTGACCTGGGCGCTGAGCCGGCCTGCGGGTGGGGACGGAGGGGCCGCTAACGGCACACGGGGACAGCGAAGGCGGGCAGCCCCTCGCAGCACTGCAGCCTGCGTCGCTGCGGAGGGAGTCTGAGGACAGCTCTTGCAGTCAGCCATACCCAGATCCGTCATCCCTGGTGGCAACCAACAGATATGTCTGGGGATCTTTGTTCTTAAGGTTTCTATTCCTGCTTTTTTATTAACAAAGGTAAAGCCTAACTTAAAAAGGAAAAAGAAAGAGCAATTCATTTTAGTGACCTTGGTCACACAAGTCAGTACTTTTAAACACAGATTTAAAGTCCAATCATCAACGCTCCAGAAGCAATCTCCTGCTGCTGCCCTCTCCAGTCTTTCCTGCTCTCTTGCTGCCACAGGAGAGGAGCCAGCAGCCTGAATAAGATCACTGTACTGCTGCCAACTTTAAAAAGCACCAAAAAACATCTCAAATAAAGCCCAACTCTATGCACGCAGCTTCAGCAGAGCTGCGTCTGCATTCTGAAGGCTCGTAAAATTTGTATTATACGCTTTACAAATGTTAACTGCTTAGCTATTACACTTCATGGGAGGTAAACGCCTAAAGGATTCATAGATGAATTCACTTCATATTTTAGTTATTTGAGCAGGATGGGGAGGCTAAAGGCTTACAGACCAAAAGACCAATGGTACTCGGTCCACTAAATTACCAACAAGGGTTCCCACGTGGGTGTGCAATACATCTGTGAGCTGCTAAACAAAAGGTGGGTTCTGACCTCTAAGACAGGAGTCTTTAGAAGCACACGTCTCCTTCTCAGAGGTTTCCGATAGTGTAAGCAGTGCTTACTCAAGCATATATACTAAAAGAAAGTTTTCTGCACCTTCTGTTTTTATTGGTTGCAATGTTTTCATTTTCAGGTTTGCAAATCATGTGTGCTTGTGAAAAATCCTCAATGCATCTCACAGTTGTGTAATGGTCTAAAGAGAACTTCTGCCATGTAGATGGCACGACCAGGTTTTCTCAAGGCCTCTCTTCTTCTGTACATCCAGTACATTTGAGCCTTACCTCACCTCATTAATTAGTTCAGTTCTCCAGACACACTGAAAACTCCATCTTCTTCCCAGGTAGCCAGACTCCAAGAAAACAAAGGACAAGTTCAAGCACTTCTTTCAGGTTCTTTCTTAAAGGTCTGTCAATTTTCTTCTGAGGTGAAACCTGGAGTCTCGAGGGACTTCATACCTACCCTTTTCTGTCAACATGCTAAACATTTGGTCTACCTTTCAGCTATTCCCCTTTCATTTAACTCTATGTTCCGCTCATACTCCTGCCTATACTCTAAAATCTTTACATTAAATTCTCTAATTTATTCTTTGCATAATCTCCAGTTCTCCTTCCTGGGCTTGGATTTGCTGGGCCTCTCAACTCCCAGAGACCGCTCCCGCAGGTGTTGTGGCCAAAGTCCTCAGCCCAAGGTTCTCCAGCCTCATTTCACTATGGAGATCCAACAGTCAACTGCCTTCACTTCAAGAGCTTGTTCCACTCCTCCTTACTCACTGAGAGGAGATTCACATCTCTTGTGCCGCTCTGCACTGCACATCTGCCACTGGCTGGGGTCTTGGCTACTGCAGGAACAAGTCTTCTGTCGCCTGCAACTTTCCTGAAAGGACAAGCACCATCTTGTCCCCGTCTCCCCCCACCCACACTGCTGTGCGTACCACAGCGTGCCAGCCTCGCTCCTCACTCTTTGATTTCAGCACCTTGCTGTCCAAAGCCTTGCGATCATTTCATAAGCCTTCAACATTCAGTGCCCTGGGAGCATGAGACATCTGTACGATAACAACCTCGACAACAACCTCTCCAGAGAAACTTCGGAGAAGATGATTCAAAGGCAACGCCCTTTATTTACGTTTCTCAATCTCAAGAAAGCTTTCAGACCTTTGCCCTCGGGCGCTGCGTTCAACAAAGGGGTGGAAGTCTACATTTGCTCTCCCCCACTCTGCAAAACGATTACTACTGGTGTATCTTTCTAATCCATCTTGTGACACTGTACTTTACAAGCTGTTCACTACAATTCCATGTTTTTACCCCTCAGACTTTTAATCTTCTCTAGTTCTCAGGGAAGAAGAAAAATTCCAAGTCAAGAACAAACTGCACAGAGAAGGCACGTCCGACTGCAATTATTCACACGGCGGCTGAACATTCCAATCAAATTCTGAATACCTGGAGTTTTTCAAGTTTTTAGATCTTAATTTCACTATTATTATCATCCTCTGCTATACGCATATTTTCTGTGTTTGCACTAGGAGAAAGGTATTACCAATGGAATAAGGGATTTGTCGGAGATTGCTGTACAGTCCTATTAATAATATAAAATCAGTCTAAACCACAAAGTAATTTTGTTGACTCATGGGACATTAAACATGCCTTATTTAAAGCCTTTATATTTTTTATTTCTGAGTTCTCCTTCAAATCATTTTTATTGTCTGATTTAGAATAATTCAACATAAGATATGTTTTCCAGCTAAGAAGCCATTACCAATTCAAACATCAAATTGACTTTGCTTCCAAAATGCAAGAAAGTGAACTTAGCTTGTTAAACTTTCTTTGAATTAGAAATATTTTATAACCTAGAAAGAATAGCTCTGTCTTAAATGCATGAAGCTTTTTTTACTGCTGTAAAACTTAGATATTTCACTTCCCATGTATTTCAGGTTCAGATCATAGAATAGATAGAAACTAGATTTTCTGACTATAAATATGGCCCAAATGCATGCCTATGCATTATCTGAAGTAGACTGACTGCACAAAATCTTTAGATAGATGTGAAAATTACCTATGCTTTTTACTCACACTGACTGCATAACACTCATATCAACTGGAAGAGATTATATATTGAGATGGTTGGTTATTTTCTGATAAAAACCAGGGGGGTTGGTGGAGCATGTTAAATGTTAAAACCTAGATTTTTCACAGTAAAATTTAAACCCGTTTTGACAGAATACATTTCCTTGATCTAAAATGGAACTGCAGACAGAGAGACAACAGGAGTGAAAACTAACCCCACAATGAAAGAGTCCAGCCCTACAGCAACCAAGTCTTTAACTGTAAAGCCCTGCCTGTCCCCCTGCCCACCTTAGTCCCCCAGGCACCAGGCTCATCTCGATACAGTGCCAAAGGGCTGATCAGGCAGGCCTACACCATCCATCTATTCCGAATTTCACCTGAAGATCGATTGATTCTTCACAGCAATTACAAAACTATGTCTTTGGGTACTACTTCCGTGTCTGTAACATTTGTGCCTATAATGGAGAGAGGGGGATGTGAATAAAATATTTGTCTGAGACCATTCAGCCAGTACGTTCTACGACTTGCTAATGACCTCCTTGAAGCTTACTCACCTTTCTTTCATTTTTGCCATCAAGTAAGCACTTCCTAGACATACCTGCACATTCGAATTTTTGAAAGTTGTCAACATCTACGGTGGTGACCTTCATTTTCACAGGAAACAGTGAGTATGGCAGTTGCAAACACTTAGCATTTTTCTTAACGAGCTGCTTTGTTCTTTCAGGCAAATACGCCATACAGTCAGGTGGGTCAGGAAAAAACTAAACAGGGTCAAGACAGCCTAAGTCAGGACACTCCCTTCATAGTCTGTTACACTTTTAGCACGCTTTGGAAAGGAGAGCAGAGGAAGAAGGAATGCCTTCAGACCAACCTACTGAGCCCTTCAGTCCCAACCTGCAGAACTGACGCAATGAGGTGCCCCGAAATCTGGAATCCTCTCTGCACTCCACGAGCACATCAGGAGCAACATAGCCTTGGGATCGCCAACACAGTTCTGTCACTGCCTGCAGTGGTGAAGGGGAATCAGGCGCCTCATACAAAACTGGATTGTCGGGAACTTTAACGGGTTTTCAATAATTCTCGGAAGCCAAAATCTGGTAAGAATCTGGCCTAAAATATGCCACCAGTACGTCTTTTTTTCTATGGGTTAATTTACTATAGCAGCACACTCTCGGAAGCAAATATTTCTAAATTGTCCATGGGTAATCTTCTCATGTACACTCTGGGTATGTGTGCTTAACATGCAAAGTTTTTCAAGCGGGATTATTGGAGATAAATGAAATATATGCAAAAATGCCTTTAGCCATGTTAAAATCCAACATATATTTGAAAAGTGAGGAAAAGATGCCATCCTATTTCTTTTTGGGAAATGTTTATATTTTTCTCAGAATGTCTGTAATAATCGTATACTATAGCTTTAGAAAAACTACATGCAAACAATGAAAAATACTGCAGTGACATCATGAATATAGGGATATTGTTGCCGCCACAATGAAAAATCAATGGCAAAAAGAGTCTTTTCAAAAAAAGCAAAAATTGTTAATACATTTTTTTAGCAACTTAAGAAAATGGAATTCTATGCTCACCTAGAAGCACACATATATATTCTGGGGTTAACACAGATTTACATATCAGAAAACGTGAAGGGTCCTTGGATTTTGTCTGAGACTTACAAGTTTTTAAGGAACATTTAGAGGCCTCCGAGAACAAGACACACAAGTGCTAATTTCTTATTCTTTTCATTTTTCTTTGCACTGATATTGGAGTTTGTAAAGTACTATTGGCTAGTATTTTTGTACGAATGGCCACTGGGTGCCACTGTTCTGCTGCACAGAAAAAGAGCTGAAACAACATTTTTGTTGTAGTAATAAGTTTTTTATTATTAAAGTATGCGTGCTGCTGCTGTATATACCCATCTTTTAGAAATGACACTGCTGCACAGTTCACAGTGAGCTTTTTCATAGCAGAACAATAGAAAAAGTGGCACTAAGAGATTGGAAAACCTGTTTAAACTCAACAGGCAATATAACCCAGAGAAACTTTTTTATAACAGTATATTTTCTACTTAATAAAAGATATAGAGCAGCTGAGAGACCGGGTATCGAGGCTCAGGTTTGATATTCATTTGCTGAATGACCTTGTAGCACTTGCTGGGGACTGTTCGTGCCCAGCTGTGCACAACTGCTTTTACAGTACACAAATACATATGTCCAATGTTCAAATGTACAGGGAAACAGAATCTAATATACCTAATTGTTTTTTAGAATATATAGCATCTCTGTGCAGCTACAGTAACTGCACATGTGTAATTGGTGCATTTTCTGAATTTGAAAACCATATTCTTAACTTCGCTCAGCCTCATTTTCTTCAGTTAGGAAATGGGGTGAACAGTGAGTACGTACTTCATGACAAGACTCACACTGCAGGGACAGACCTTTATGTAAGGTAATAAGAACAGGTCTTGGCATGTGTGCAAAGTAACCTCCAGAAGCTGAAGTCCAGTTGAAGTGACGCTTGTAGGTTCAGAAGCAGACAGTCGCACCGTGGGGTGGAAGAGGACAGAGGGTGGTATTACACGCTTTGACTGCCGCTTTCCATCCAAATAATTATAACTGCAGTACCAAAAGCTGCCAACTGTTCCTAGCTGTAATATAAATATATTTAAGGTCTAAGTGAAGGTCCCTGAGGTCAACGAAGAAAGGCAAGTTCAAATGCTGCCAGTCCAAAGTATTAAGTAGTAAGCAAGAATAAGAAACAGTGACTGAAAGACTGCGTTCCCTGAAAATCCAGAAGATCTATTTTTACAATATGAAAATAACCAGAAAGAACCTAGCAGGAAGAAGGATCTTTCCATTTATGTAGGGAGTTTTCAACATTTAAAAAAAAAATATTATAATGAGAAGTAAAGGAAATTTTGTAGTTTGGTGCAGACTTGTCAGATGATCAATGCAATTATCTTAACAAACCTTACTTTATATTTCTAATATGTTATACTGCCCAAATGCGGGCTGATAGTTATTCTTTGTATTGCTCAGGTGCATACTTCAAAACATTTCAGAAACGCTAAATGACCTTAGAAAGACAGACATTTCTAAGAACGGAATTGGGGTAGTCTTCTTAATCCACTGCATAAGCCAAACGCTATCACATCCCTACAGAATAATTTGCAAGCAGTGCATACGACATCGTTCATGTTTTATAGCCTTCTACGTAGGAGGTTAGTCAGAACCTTCTTATTTTAAAAGCAATTCAGAACTGTATAGAAAATATTGTGCCCATCTCAAGTACCTCCCAGGATTCTGAAAAGGCATTTGAAAAGATAATTTTCATTCAGGTCTAAAGAAAGTTTTTTATATCCTTCTTTATTAGTCCCAGACAATATTTCTGGGTCCTCACCTAAGAATGACATCATTTGGTGCCATCATTGCTAGGGCTGTCAGACACTCTGCTGTGCCCACCATGTTTTTAGAGGAAGGCTGTCCATCCCGCTTCCTTTCAGTCACTGGCTTAAATTCCCTCACCCGTCCTCTGCAGTGTTCCCAGCCCTCATAAAGTTCAATGATAAAAAAGCACAGCGGGGCAATAAATAGTTTGAATGAAGCCCTGAACTCCCCCGTGGGTAGCCAGGTGGGTAGCAAGTGAGCGAGGCAGGAAGATGACAAGATTGTCTGCGCTTCTTGCCTTTCGTGTTTGGAGTTTAATTGGAGGTAAAAATTGGTTTCTGTCTGGTGCTGACTGCCTTCCCTCTCCTGAATTGTCCAGCTCAGCTACTGTACAGCGAAAACTGTTCCACTTCAAGGAACTGATGGGCGAAGGGCAGATCGCAGCAGAGACAGATATGACCTCAGGGCACTTCCAGCTGTCCTTGCTATATTGAATGGTTTGGAAAAGGCTTCTACTTTGAGACAACACAGATCGATTTTATGAAAACTAGTGAATGCTCCTTGGCCTACGTAATTTGGGTGCACCTGAAAAGTTAGAGGAAACAATCCAGAAGTGACAAAAGGTTAAAGTGTGAAATAGCCAGCACACATCCGTATTGCACACGGTGTGCTTGGCCAAATAGATGAACTGAAGTTCACTGGCAACAGTAAGCAGGGAAATTTTTAGGACTACTAAAAGTTTGTTTTCCTTTGTGGTTTCCAAAGTGCTATTAGACAAATTTACAGTTTTCTGTCGTTATATTCACAAAAAATATACAAATGCGCCTTAAGTATAAAGTCCACAAAGCCAGACACCTGTCTGAAACAAACTATGCTGAGATCAAAGGTATTTTCCGTTAATATTTAGATCTTCTACCTTCTGTATCACAGAATCACAGAATGTTGGGGGTTGGCAGGGACCTCTGTGGGTCACCCAGCCCAACCCCCTGCCGAAGCAGGGTCACCCAGAGCAGGCTGCACAGCACCGCGTCCAGGTGGGTC
>Ga0065711_1030035_pt1 | contig 33966 bp, 22 predicted proteins | sample Hoacrofraction12_FD_59098 | JGI IMG/M metagenome (GOLD analysis project Ga0065711, IMG submission 59098) | Hoatzin crop microbial communities from Cojedes, Venezuela - Epithelial fraction 12 v2 (version 2) | ecosystem: Host-associated > Birds > Digestive system > Esophagus > Crop | place...
CACCGAACGGTCCACCCATCAAATCCATGGCTCTCCAATTTAGAGAGAAGGATGTTGTGGGGGACCATGTCAAAGGCTTTACAAAAATCCAGATAGATGACGTCCATTGGTTTTCCCTTGTCCACTCTTGTTACACCATCATAGAAAGCCACTAGGTTGGTGAGGCAGGACTTGCCCTTGGTGAAGCCATGCTGGCTATCTCGAATCACCTCCCTGGCCTCCATGTGCGTTAGCATATCTTCTAGGAGGATCTGTTCCATGATTTTCCCAGGCACAGAGGTGAGGCTGATAGGTCGGTAGTTCCCAGGGTCTTCCTTTCTACTGTTTTTGAGAAGGGGCACAATGTTTCCCTTTTTCCAGTCACTGGGAACTTCCCCTGACTGCCATGACTTTTCAAATATCATGGAGAGTGGCTTAGCAACTACATCAGCCAGTTCCCTCAGGACTCTGGGATGCATCTCATCAGGTCCCATGGACTTCTGTTCATGGGAATCCTTTGCTATTAACGTAAAAGTAAAACATACATTAGAAAGGTTGGAGACTCACTCATTTTCTACTCACTCCTTGCATCATTTCAGAAAGGAAGCAAAAAATTACTGTGCTAATTGTAAACTGTATTGACTTGACATTGAGTCCGAGCTGAGATGGGGTTTGATTAATTAGCAGTCAAAGGAGGATAATGAAATAAACACTGATTAACAGGAGTACAAAGAAACAGAATTGTTATACTGAAAGAACAATCTTTCAATTATTTTCAAGGTGGCTGGGAAAATTAATGGGGTTGCTGAATCGGGCTTACACTTCTGCAAGACATGTAGCAAGATCTACATTGAGAAGTTGTACTTAGAGTGTCCCAGAGGAATGGGGTCTAGGCTTTGCATAGTTTACTGATTTTTGTCTGTGGACTGGAAGAACAGGTTTGAACCACTTAAGAAGCTTGAGGCAAAAAACCTTTTGGATATAAAGGAAGAGGAATACTGAGGAAAAGTGGAGTGTATTTCATACTGAGAGTGGAATGATTATTGCTGAAACACAGAGACAGCGTACAACTTCTATAGTGCAGAAAGGATATTGATAATTGGAGGGTGTTCAGGGAAGAACCTTGAGAATGATGTAGAGACGAAAAAACATGTCTCTTACTGGAATATACATACCATATAATATGTCTAATAAAAGACAATTCTATGACGGTGACCCCAGCGTAGTCGATAAATAACTTCCTGGGAACAGAAATCTATTAACAGAGAGCTAGCAAAGAGGGAAAGTAATTGCCTATAGTAATCATTTAGCTAATGGATTCTTCATCTCTGGAGAATATTTATAAATCTATACTGGATATTTTATTCAATGACATGCTTGAGATCAAACAGGAATTAATTCAAGGGATTCTGTAGTCTGTATTTTATTGGAGGATAGACTAGATGATCATGGCCTGTAACAGAATCTAACAGTCTGTATTTTTCTATTGATTAGATGAAGTCATAAAATCAGTGAAATTCTACTTAGGTGCAAAGTCCTTTCTCTGATATGACCTAAAACATATTTTTAATTATTTTTTTAATTATAATGGGAAAAGTTTTTTGTGCAACAGTACTGTTAATGACTAAAGTATATTTTACAATTATGTTCTTCATTTGTCTGATACAGAATTTACCAGTGAATGATTAATAAGATTTTACTGGCCGCAATAACAGCAATAAATAAAGCACAGATCAGAATCACAACAAAGTTTTATTCTCTATGAGGGGATCACAGTGTCGTGGTTGATTATGAACTACACAGCATGTTTTATTCTGTTTTTAACAGGTGTCAGTTTTAGTGTGTTAGAATACAAGTGAACTGTATTTCAGAAAGCATCTTTTACGAAGGTGCATCCTACAGAATTATTACTAAAGAAGTAGAGAAAAATCATAGAATCATAGAATGGTTTGGGTTAGAAGGGACCTTAAAGATCATCCAATTCCAACCCCCCTGCAATGGGCACGGACATCTTCCATGAGACCACGTTGATAAAAACCCATTCAACCTGGCCTTGAACACTGCAAGGGAGGGGCCACCACAACTTCCCTGGGCAACCCCTTACAGTGCCTCACCACCATCACAGTAAATAATTTCTTTCTCATGTCTCATCTAAATCTACCCTCTTTCAGTTTAAAGCCATTACCCCTTGTCCTATCGCTACATGCCCTTGTAAAATGTCCCTCTCCAGCTTTCTTGCAGGTCCCGTTCAGGTACTGAAAGGCTACTATAAGCTGTTCCCGAAGCCTTCTCTTCTCATGGTGGAACAGACCCAACTCTCTCAGCCTTTCCTCACAGGAGAGGTGTTCTATCCCTCTCATCATTTTGATGTCCCTCCTCTGGACCCACTGCAAGAGCTCCATGTCTTTCCTGTGCTGAGGACTCCAGAGGTGGACACAGTACTACAGGTGGGGTCTCACCAGACTGGAGTAGAGTGACAGAATCACCTCCCTCATCCTGCTAGCCATGCTTCTCTTGATGCAGCCCAGGATATGGTTGTCCTTCTGGGCTGCGAGCAAGCATTGTTGGGTCATGTTGAGCTCATGCTGAGCACACAGAGAAGCAATGAGGAAGGATAAGATGCACCTGGAATTAAATCCGGCAAGAGATGTCAAAGATAAGAAGAAGGGCTTCTTCAAGTACACCAGCAGCAAATGGAAGGCTAGGGAAAATGTGGGGTGACTGCTGAATGAGGTGGGTGCCGTGGTGACAGAGGGTACAGAGAAGGCAGAGTTACTGCATGCCTGCTTTGCTTCAGTCTTCATTGCAAGGGCATCCCAGTCCCTGGAGGTAAGAGAGTATCCTGGTGAAAGGCAGAGCTTCTCTTGCTCGAGGAAGATCAGGTTAGAGACCATTTAAGCAAACTGGACACCCACAACTTCATGGGCCCTGATGGAATGCACCCACGAGTGCTGAGGGAGCTGGCAGATGTCATTGCTCAGCCACTCTCCATCATCTTTGAAAGGTCTGGAGAAGAAGAGAAGTGCCTGAGGACTGGAGGAAAACCATTGTCACTCCAGTCTTCAAAAAGGGCAAGAAGGAGGACACAGGGGACTACAGGCTTGTCAGCCTCACCTCCATCCTGGGAAAGATGATGGGACAGCTCATCCTGGTTGTCTTTATTAAGCAAGTGGAGGAAAAAAAGGGTTATTAGGAGAAGTCAACATGGATTCACCAAGGGGAAATCATGCTTGACCAATCTGATAGCTTTCTACGATAGCATGACTGGCTGGGTAGATGACGGGAGAGTCATGGATGTTGTCTACCTTGACTTCAGCAAGGCTTTCGACACCGTCTCCCATAACATTCTCACAGGGAAGCTCAAGAATTGTGGGCTAGATGGGCGGGCAGTGATGTGGATTGAGAACTGGCTGAATGGCAGAGGTCAGAAGGTTGTCATCAGCGGCACAGAGTCTAGTTGGAGGCCTGTAACTAGTGTTGCTCCCCAGCAGTGAGTGCTCGGCCCAGTCTTATTTAGTTTCTTTGTCAATGGCCTGGAGGAAGGGACTGAGTATACCCTCAGCAAGTTTGCTGATGATACAAAACTGGGAGGAGTGGCTGATACACCGGAAGGCTGTGCTGCCATTCAGCGAGACCTGGACAGGCTGGAGAGTTGGATGCAGTGGAACCTGATGAAGTTCAAGAAGAGCAAGTGCAGGGTCCTGCACCTGGGGAGGAATAACCCCATGCACCAGTACAGGCTCGGGGTGGACCTACTGTAGGGCAGCTCTGTGGAAAGCGACCTGGGTGTCCTGGTGGACAACAAATTGACCACGAGCCAGCAGTGTGCCCTTGTAGGGGCCAGTGTCATTCTGGGGTGCATTAGGAAGAGTGTGGCCAGCAGGTCGAAGGAGGTTCTCCTTCCCCTTTACTCTGTCCTAGTGAGGCCCCCTCTGGAGTACTGCATCCAGTTCTGGGCTCCCCAGTTCAAGAAAGATGAGAAGTTACTGAAAATAGTCCAGCAGAGGGCTATGAGGATGATGAGGGGACAGGAGCAGCTCTCCTACAAGGAAAGGCTGAAGGAGCTGGGCTTGTTCAGCCTGAAGAAGAGAAGGCTGAGAGAGGATATTATAAATTCTTACAAAAATCTTAAGGGTGGGTGTCAGGAGGATGAGGCCAGAGACTTTTCAGTGGTGCCCAGCGACAGGACAAGGGGCAATGGGCACAAACTGAAGCATAGGAAGTTCCAGCTGAACATGAGGAAGAAATTTTCTACTTTGAGGGTGACAGACCACTCGAACGGGCTGCCCAGAGTGGCTGCATTGTCTCCTCTGGAGATATTCAAAACCCACCTGGATGCAGTCCTGTGCAGCCTGCTGTAGGTGACCTTGCTTTGGCAGGGGGGTTGTACTAGATGATTTCCAGAGGTCCCTTCCAACCCCTACCATTCTGTGATTCTATGATTCTCATCAGCCAGCAGCTCCAAGTCCTTCTCCTCAGGGCTGCTCTGAACCCATTCTCCGCCCAGCCTGTATTTGTGCTTGGGATTGCCCCGACCCATGTGCAGGACCTTGCACTTGGCCTTTTTGAGGTTCCTGAGATTCACACAGGTGCACCTCTCAAGCAAGCCTGTCAAGGTCCCTCTGGGTGGCATCCTCTCCCGCTAACGTGTCAATTGCAACACACAGCTTGGTGTTGTCAGCAAACTTGCTGAGGGTGCACTCAATTCCACCATCCACATTCCTGACAAAGATGCTAAACAGCACTGGTTCAAGTACTGACTCCTGTGGAATGCCATTTATCATTGGTCTCCTCCTGGACAATGAGCTGTTGACCGCAACTCTTTGAGTGCAACCATCCAGCCAATTACTTATCCACCAAGTAATCCAGCTCTCAAATCCATGTGTCTCCAATTGAGAGACAAGGATGCTGTGCAGGACAGTGTCAAATGCTGTGCTCCAATCTGAGTAGATTACATGCTTCTGAATTAAATGTTTCTCACTGAAATGCTTGTGAATCCTTACAATTTTTTTAACTTGTTGAGTAGTTAGATTTATCTGAAGAACCATAGAACCATATGGTTAAACCATAGAACAGCTCTGATATCACTGAGCATTGATATGGAATTAATTAATGAGGAATTGCAAATACAGAAATGTTAATGCAAGAGATGTGGGAAAAAGTTTCTAAAGCAGATTAAATAGACCTAGGAGACACCCGTAGGGAAAAGAATACAATTTTCAGTTTTTTAAGAAGAAAGTAAGTTTACAGATTTTTAATTATTTGGTGTTTGTATGTTGTAAAATCATCCCACCCTCATTGTGTCATGTGGAGTTACTGACACTTCTGGCTGTTAGATCTGTTTCTCATTTTGATTTTTAGAGGTTTTTCCTTTTATCATTGAAGATAGTGACTTCAGCAGACTGCAAACATGACTGTGAAGAATATGTACTGCTATTCTGACTGTGGTCTGTGTTTCAAGCATCTTTTCTACCTAAGTAGGACTTTACTCTAGAATTCAGGAGTAGTTCATTGACGTGAATGAAGGTGTGCCTAAGTGCAAAAAGTCAACCTATGCAGATTTGATCATGGATACACTTTATGTACCTGCATTCCAGATACCTGTGATATAAACTAAAATCACATAAGTAGTCTGAAGATGCAGATAATGGTTTCTCTGGCTTGCTTTTTTGCCCTTACTGTATCTGTTGGATGTGGTGTGAAAAATACTTGCATTTACCTTCATTAGTAATAGTTAATATCCTAAGGATTCATATGAAGGAAAGTATCTATCTTAAGAATTGTATGCTGGAAGTAAATGTAAAGAAGGAAACATTGATTCTGGATCATATTCTTACAACAAATCAATACTCCTGAACACAAAGTTATTAATTTATTTTTAAGTCACAGGATTTTTTTTAATACACTATTTTTAAATTTCCATTGTAAATGGTGCAGTATAAAACTGGTTTAAACATATTTATTTATAGGTATTACTTAAAATATGTCTTTTTTTCTTTTGTTTATAATGTAAATTTTGTTTTGTAGTGGGTAAATTTGCCACCACATTTTTTTTCTGAGGAAATGAGACGTGTTTCAATCAATAATGCATACATTATACCTACTTCAGTGTTTGAAAGTAGTTAAAGTGTTCAAAGCTTCTCTTCTACATTTATTTGTTATGAGAAAGATAATATTTATGTGTGCTTACTTGTGCTCAAATAAATCCTCACTTTATGGACAAACTGGCAATGCGTATTGGGCCAGAATCCATTTTATACCCTGGTCATTTAGCATTGGAAACAGGTAGATGCACTATATAGGCAAGCAATACCGAGAAGAGAGGGTAGTCACTGCACAACACATTAAAATGCACGGAAGTGTTTATATTGCACTACCAGGCTGTAGTCCCAGAGCCTCAAAAGACTGTAAGCAACCAATTTTCCCCTCAGACTCAACATAAGTTTCAAAATCCTAACATATATCAGAGGCCTCTGGAATTATTGGCTGGAGGGAGAGAAACTCAGACTGTATAATTCTATTTACAGAACTAAAACATCTCTTTTGAGTGAGATGACTTTTACAGAAGGTTAGCTGAGAGGCTGAGGCACCTGTTTATTTCTGTGGACAGAGGCTTCAGAATTAACTCAGTGAAATATTCTTTAAGATATAAAATCATGAGTGCAGAAGGGATCTGAAATCATTTTGTCCAAAATTTAGAGTGACTTCTGCATTAGACTACTGCTTCTTAGTATGGAGATCCAAAGCAAGACTAGTGAGAACACAGCACAAGGAGGAAGAGCTGGTGGAGGAATCAGAGGAAGAAGAGGTAGAACCTGTAAGAACAGACAGTTATTAAGCTAAGGTTTTCATACTGTGGGTGCAGTGAGTAGCAGGAGGAGCTGTGTACTGGTACTCTTTCATGGGGCTGCATGTTCATGGAAAAAGCCAATTATCCTAAGTTTCTCTATTATGTCAATTGGCTCAGATCTGAGTAGCAGTCAGCCTCTCGAGAAGACATTGCTCTAATATTTGTGGTTTTGGGGCACAATAATTAAAATTCACAATTAACTTTCCTTGTTTTTCTGTATTGCTGCTTGAAAGTGTCGAATAATTGAATATTTTCAGTTCAAAATGCTTAACTGTGTGAAACTTTACCATAGTTGTTTTTAATGCTTGCAACCACAGTTTAAATTTGTAACAAGATCTGAAAGATCCAATGTAAGTTTTTGAGTATACTGTACAGCTGAAGTTGGATTAGTTTCGTGGGCTTTTTTTTTAATGCAATGTAGTTACATTACACTACTTGTTTTGGGAAACAGAAGTCAGTGCAGTCAACCAACTTAAAAAAACCCTTTCTCAGAAAAGTTTCATATTAGATATACATGTACTGAATATGACTTCTCTTATTAAAAACATATTGAGCTTATATAAAGAAAAACAGAAAAAGGATAAGAAGACATAAGTGCCAGGAAAATCGATTCTTACACAGTTTTTGGTGTGTTTGATCTGGTTGGTCTTGTACATTAGTTAGACAAACAAAGGAATGTGAAATTAGAAAGCAGAAGATAGAACTACAAAGCACAAAATAGGAAAATAGAATGACTATAAAGTAAGCCTTGATTTTCACATCATCTATGAAAATCTTTGTTGTTTTTTGTTGCATATTACAGTGAAATTTCATGTGCTCAAAAGATTCATTTCACGGTGATATCCAGCCTGGGTACAGTGAATATCCTACCACACAATGAAAGATGTGTTAAAGCATTTTAAAGGCATAGCTATTACACAGTCGCCACTGCTCTGCCGTCTGGTAATAAAATTTATAAAACAGTTCCGCTGGTTTCCTCTGTGTCTATTGTGACAACATTAGTCTCTCCACCTCTAGTACATGACTAGAAGATGAAGAAAAACTTGGTGCAGTTTCCCAGTAATGCGTGTTGAGAGCTCCACTAAATTACATATGTACCTGGATGCACTGGAACATGGTGGGTGATTGACAACTTTTCTTTAAAAAAAAAGGAAGAAGAAAGTGAACTGAAAATTCTACACTAAGAAAATGGAACTGTCTATCTCATTGTTAATAGCATATTATAATTGAACAGATTAGTAATACAAATAATAAAAATATGAGTTATTTTTTAATTCCTTCAGACACCAGTTAACAAATATTCCACAAATTTCAGTAGGTCACAGATCCTACGTAGCTTTGAAAATCAGGTCCCTAGTGGTTTTTACTTACCTCTCAGGACTGCAAGAGAGATACCAAAATGAACAGTTCTCAGTATAATGGTCCAAATCTGTCTTCATCACAGCTAGCCGCAAGATGTAAGTCTCTGAGGTATGATTTGAAGTAGAATTTAGTCAACTATATTAAAATAAAGCTTTATTTTTCAGACCACATTCTTTCCAAGTACTTCAAGACAGTCAGGAAGAATTAAAAAACGTAACCAAAATGCTTTATTTCATAATGGTGCTACAAGTACAACTGAAGAAGTATGTTGGCTCTCACACCAGCTTTCTGGCTTGTAATTGGAATCTGCTTGATTGTTCCCAATGAAATGTGTAAGCTGGAGTTACTGAGACATATTTATGTTCCATCTAACCTAAGAAACTTTATAACCCTAATAAAACCAATAAATATAATAACAAGAACATTTTATGGTTGTAATCGGATATGCTTAAAAACAGCCTTTGACAAAGACTGCATGTCAGTCTTTGTTCGAGTCAAGATAGGAAAACAAAACCGTGAATCTTACTCCTTTCTTTATTGTACCTGCATTTTTGATAGCATAAGCAAAAAAAGAGGAGAAAGAAGCTTTTAAATAGATTGACTTTTCTCTCTTGTTGAGCTGGAAATATGTTTTGTTTTAAGACAGTTTCTCATGTGTTAGGTTACATAGTACAGTAGTTGCTTCCAAGGTCAAAAAGATCTACTGAAGTTACTAAATGCTACTCACTGTGGATGTTCTCAGTGCAAGTGGCAGGCTTACTTATTCTTCCATAAGTGTACAGTTATAACCATTTGTTTTCTAATACATGTCCAAAGTAACAGAGAGAGAAATTAAAAACATCACTCATGCAGTATACAAAGTGGTCATTTTGGTCACTGAGGGAAAGGCTTTCATTTAGCAAGTCAGAGCAAAATGCAAGGATCAGCAGAAGGCAGAATAGGTTTGTTGAATACTGGAGGAATCCTGTTGACACAAAAAGGAATCCTGAAATATTGGCTCTATGTCTTCACAGTTTGTAAGATTAATGTATTTTCCAACAGGTGTCTTCTAACTGCACTTGGAATATGCATCAAATCTATATGAAACATGAAACCGTCATCTTCTGTCACAGAAAATGCATGTATTTTCTGCGTATACGTATTAGAACAAGACGTTGCATATATGATTTCTGAGAAAAAACACACATTATCTGCAATATATAGATATTCTTTTATGCTGAAATAAGGTCCATGTTGCAAGCTTGTTAAAAGAAATCTTAATCAGAAAAAATATTGCTATAATGGTACTAAATTTTAATACAACTGAAAGTCGAAAAGCTTATTTGGTACAATTTGAAACTAGTCCAAATAGTGATTCTGTTGTTTGCATATATACATAACAGACAAAAGATTCAAGAAAAGATAACTGAGCACTTTTAAAGGCTGAAAATTCTAAAATTCAACAGTCAGAAAGTGGCAGAATTACAGTTGTTGGTGCCAGCTTACTTTAAGCCGTTGTACATATACTTTCTGACATATATAATTCAAAATTATATCATGCATTTTTTCTCCAACTATTACTTCTTTTAATGCAGAAAATGTTCAGTGTTTGCAGAATAAGCAACAATTTGATCGTTTGATTTATCCTTATGGGTCAATGGATGTTCTTAGGCATTGCATTATTCAATGCATACTATATAAATGCTGCAATGAAATGGAAAATAGGTGACATAGGCCCACCGGCCATTTGTCCCATGCCTGGTCTCTGAGCTTTGGCATAGCAGGGCTTCAACGTGCTGCATGACTTGCACATGTATCCCAGCAGTCTGTGGCTGGGTACCACGTCATTTGGGCAGGGAAGAAGCACCCTTCCAAAATACTCTGTGAGCGCTCATGCTATGGTCCAGTGCCTGGGCAAAGATGTATGTTTAAATCACCTATCTAGAGCTACTGAAGTGATTGGGAGAGGTACTTGTACACAAAAATATATATATATATGTGTGTGTATATATATATATATAAACTACCAGAAATTATATCAATAACCTTTGATTTTGTGTTGAAAAGACCTGCTCAGGGTCTCATTTATAGCTGTACAGCAGCCTGTGAAGCTGCTTTGTTACTGCCTCTCAGCTTTCAGCAATAACCACCCAGCAAGAGTTTTGCTGTGACTCCACCACTCCACCCATGGGACCCAGAATTCCTCTGTGGTTCTCAGATGGTTTCAGGCTGTAAGCCACGAGGGTGACGGCCTGGGCTTGTCATTTAATGATGTGAATGATCAACTAGTGAAGGCACAAACTTACACTTGCACAGCGGTTTTGACAGTTGTGCGGAATGCACAATAAGTCTAGTGAGACAATAATAAATGAAAATGTATATCATAAACTCTGTGCATAAGAGAACTGAATTAAAGTGAAAACAACAATATTTTTCAAGTAAGTCCTGACTGCAGGGGATTTGAGAAAGGAGTTAATAAAGTTGGAGGGAAGTATTTGTGTGTGTCATTTTACAGATTTCTAAAATCTGTATATTAACCATTACATTTACATTACATCCATTGCACTGATACCTACACGGTCTGTGTGGAAAATACATTCAGCATAACTTATCATTAGATCTACCGTTGTAACACATAGAATAGATGATGCCCCGTTCTGTGGAATGCAGAAATTTGGGAGAAAAATCACATTTTTCTACAGGTTTTGCACAGCTCCAAGTTGCAGCATTTCCTTTTCCCTTTTGCTACAGTCTTCTTAGGCAACCTGTCCCATCTCTACTCTCCCAGCTTCCTCCCTTCACTCCATTATGCTCTTTTCTCATTTGGTTTTCAGTTTTCATTCCCTGTTACTTCCAGTCCAACAGCTTCCTCCTTCATGCTAGCTGAATACGAGCTCTTTGCAACCCTAAGAAGATAAAAAAGTACTACTGGAGATCTGCATTAGCATCAAAATGAGTTTAGTTGCTTCAGTGTTGTTGCTTTAGGGTTTTCATAACTCATGAAAATTTGATAACTACATCAGTAAGAGCTTAATATTTTCAGTAAAAGTTTAATTCACTATCACAATTTTTTCTTAAATAGCAAATATTAAAGAGACAGACACTGATAACCCCGGGGCAGGTGATGTATATATTTAAATAAACCTTTTCAATGAAAAGCATACTTTAAATGGCTCATGGATTTGCCACAGCCTTCAGTGACAGCCTTCATGAAATGCAAAAGAAAATATTTTCCAGGAGGGAATCAACATACTGTATAAAAAAATCCAGTTTCTGAAGACAATCAGAAAGTTCTCTCCTCTCCTCTACATTCACTGTGATTGCTACAGTAGACCTTACTCTGGGTAAGTCCTTACAGCTGCATTGCTTTTTTGTCAAATATTTTGGAAGATGCTTAATTTTTGACTTGTCGTTCAGCTTTGCATCATCTTTTCTTGTAGTCTACTTGATGACAACTTTGGCATACTTCCTTAATACTGACTGTACCTTCAGGTGCTTTAGAAATTGAATCTGTGTTCAGCATGATGCCTTAAAGCAGGTTACAATAGCAACAACTGATAATAACTAGAACAATGCACAGAATGTCAAGATAATGTTCATTTGTTGTTACTGGATGAATTGACTAAAATGATCAGTATTAGACAGCTTTTTCTCTCAAGAGAGTTGTTAGGACTTGTTTACAATAAAATTGGGAAAGTAAAAAGCCTCTGCAATACCTTTTGTAAAGTCTATTTTAGAACTACCTGAAGTTAACATCATCAGGTTCACTTCTGCTTGCCCAGGGGTTTTACCCTTGTGTAAAAATCTACAGACCCAGTTTTTACTACAAAGGTAAAAAGAAGATTCAAAGTACTATTTTAGTTTTTCACCAGGGATGAATATGGATAAATAAAACTTGGGAATTAAGGGGAAAAAAAACTAAGCAGTGAGGAAGCTGGAAAAAAATCAGGCTTGCTTTATGAACCTGCCCCTCCGCTCCCGGCAATATTTGAGAATAGCTTATGCTTTCCTACTCTCAACAGAAGTGTAAATGAAAGGAGTTTTAGGGACCATTCATGCTATCTGACTCCAGACATAATTTGGATGCTTAGACTCCCGGTATTATTGAATTCGAGGTGGGTCCTTCCACAGGAAGTTCTATGTGTGGGTTATAGCGACTGTGTTGCGTAAGATTTCTGAATTCCCTCTGGAGTCTCATGCTGTTCTCTGTTAAGCTTTAGAGGAGTGAAGAATCTCATCTTGGAATATTTACTTTTGTACTGAAGTTAGGGACGTGAAAATCCTCTTTCTTCTTTCTTATTGTGTTGCAGGCTTGTCTGGTCGTTGGTTTAAGTTCAGAGTGCATTAAGAGCTGCCAGCACTTAAGTCAGCCTGCAAAGGTTTGCCCTTGAACTGATCCTTAGCCAAGAGCTGAGCTATGCAATTCAGATGTGCTTCTAGTTTCTGACATATCCCTGGCATGTCATCATGAAGAGCTGTTTTGGCAACACTTTTCTCTCAAAAATATGCCCCTAGTTTGCTCAACTGTCTTAAGGCAATTTTCAGAAACCTCATGTACGTTAAAGCAGGTACTGTGTGAAATGATGCAAAAAGGTCTTCACAGCTCACAGATGAGTATGCTACTTGTAGGCAGATGAAATTTGTCATTTCAGCTATTATTTGTGGCTCTATTATGCTAAGGTGTTAAAATATTTTATATAGACAATTAGCAGTCCACTCAAATTCAAGTTTTTTTTTTCTCGGAACATCTGATATGCTTATAAGTCCTACCTAGTGGCTGTGTTATTGTCCTGAACCCACTCTCTTCTGCTAGAGGTTCTTATAATGTAAGTGCAGTGTGAGGTCTGCCTTGCAGGTGATGATTTTTTTTGTTTTGATTGCAGCTTTTGTATCTACCAAATCTTTTTGCAACTTTCAGTGGCAGTTTTACCAAAATTAGTGCCAAAGTAAGATCTCAAATATTTTACATCAAAAAGGCAGACCCATCAAGTATTGTTCATTGCAAGAATCGGATAGACAGCGTTAACGTTTTTGCATTTATTGCACAGACCAGATATTTGATGTGCTTTTTATAGAAAAAAATCTCCTCAGTCATAATTACAAAGATAAAATATCAATGATGGTCATTGCTCAGTATTTCATAATAAATTGGATTACAAAAAAAAATAGTTAGCCAAATGTGGTTAGTAATCTAGTTTCTCCATATAAAAAATCATCTTCTGTGAAGCACAGAAAACAGCTTTTGTTGGTCGTCAAAAGAGATCAGGGCCATAATTCATGGTTGTGTGGAGGGCTCTTAATTATTTCTCATTATGTTGGCATATTATGGTTGTTGTCGGTACACTGTAAATAACAATTTGCACACGGGAAAATGAAACAGAAGTGATTTCTAGAGTGCTTGTAAGGCAGCAACATCAACAAGTGTAGATCCAGCTGCGAAAATTTGTCATTTGTGCAAATTTATCCTGTAGAGCACAACAGAAACTCACACGTTGCATATCACAAAACAATTCAGACAAGCAGGAAAGCAAGCCCTGTGCTGCACATGGGCAGGGATCAGTAGTCCTAACCAAAATGTCACCTTATCATAATCCAGAGGCGTAGCTAAAATGACTGAATGTCTTGCATTTCCATATGCAAGTATGGTAGGACTTGACTTTCTAAGAAAGCCTGAAGATGATTTCATGGACCTGAAAGCAAGTTCATTTTTTCCAACTGCATTGTGTGGTCTAACAAACAACATTGTCTCTCTGTTGCCCTCTTGTACTGATGTACAGTCAAATATAATTCTATAGGATATACATTGTGAACATTGTAAAGCTTTGCAGCAGATCCTCCTGTCATGCAAATCAGGATGACAGAGTTATAGCACAACACCCTTTTATCCCATCTGTGGTCATGGCCACAAAAGTTTTTTTAAACAGGCAGCTAATTTTTCTTCTACTTTCTGGAATGATCTATACCTTCTGTGGTTAGAAAATAATTATATTCCTTTCTTTCTTTCATTATAAAGTCTGTGTTACACATTTGAATACCCCGTGATTGTCTCATAATTTTTATTCTATTTAACTTTGAATTTCCTCATCCTTATTGATGTTCATGTTTTATTTATTCACTTGAGTTCAATATTCTCAGTAAGGTGGTGGATCTTCAAAGAAAACCTTCAGTCACAACAGAGTTCAATGAAATCACATTTCTGCAAGTTATCTGCCTACGTTAAAATTAAAATATTATACTTATCATCTGTGGATGTGAAATGGAAACAGGATGATTATGAAACTCCTTTCAAAAGCAGAAAGCTGATGATTTTTCCATTGATATTTTTTCTTTAAAATTATAATGACTTAAAACTACCTGCTAACCACGTATCTAAATTAATTTCCTACACTTTTCTGCATTTCACATGTACCTGAGAACACCTCCAATAGAGAACTCAAGAGAGGCAGCGTTAAAAGGTTACTAAGAGACCACATGAACACTTTGGTAAAACTGCCCGATGAAGTCCTTTTGTCTAGGAATCCTCAAGGATTTCTTTAAAATGGATACGATCTCTTACTTTGGTGTCTATGGAATTTCAATGCCAGAAATGTAAGAACATATTTAACCTTGGAAATACAAGAAGTCTTATCATTTCTGTGCTGCATAACAGCTAAATCCTTCAGTAACTCCAGGCCACAGACTGACCATGGATGAATCACATTCCTGTTTGTGAACTTGCACGGAACCTGACACTTGCTACTGAGCTTGAAAGGCTAGTTATGTTTTGGTCTATTTTCATTTTCAAGGGTTAGCAGAGCTGAGACGGTGAATTCAAGATGAACTCGGACAGGGTGCTAGATAATCGCATCTAGGCTCCTTTTCCCATGAAATATTGGACCAGATGATCTTTGATTTCCTTTCCAACCTTGGCTGTATGAAGAACTCTGGAAATCCACTGACTGGGTGAGGTTTTAAGGGTACCTGTTTCCACAGGGAGTTATTTGAGCAAGTGTAGTGGGTGGAAGGTTTAATTGCTCATATTTTTATAGGTGATGATTTTTTGTCTTGCAATATTTGCTGCATGTTATGGTAGCATCCTTTAATATTAATAACTTTTAATAACACTGATGTCAGAATATGTTCAGTTGACTATATTGACGTAATATAGTTTTTACTGTAAATGCACACAAAAATCTTTCCACGTGAGAAATAAATGACTCTAGTAAATATCAAATTAAACATGTGAAAATTTAACTTTTTTATTCTGGAATGATGCAGACAACTTCCCCACTGTCTCTGACTGGATCCTTTGGTTCATCGATAAACCCTTTGATGAGTGAAATAAGATGTGTGATAGTTCCGGGAAGACACAAGCTCAAGTCCAGCAGGACTTCGGCCTAGCTACAAAGTATAGCCAGATTATCACCAGAAGCAGCCTGAATAGCTGCGTGTTCTGGTGTTGTTATTTGTGCTACAACACGGATAATGGCATGGAACGTGCCCTTGGTAAGCTTGCAAATGACAGAAAATTAGAACAAGCAGCTGATATGCTGCATAGTATGGTTTCCAGGCAACTGGAATAAGGCTGAAGAGAGGGGATGATGGGAACCTCCAGAAGTTCTATGAAGACGAATGCGAAATCCTGCATTTGTGATAGAATAACCCATTTTTATGGGCTGGGGAGTCAAGTGCCTGGAAAGCAGCTGTATATGACAGGACTTGAGGGCCCTGGTACACAGCAAGCTGAATGTGAGTCAGCAGTGTGTTCCTGTGGCTATGAAGGTTAACCGTATTCTGAGCTGCATTAATAGAAGTGTAGCCAACAGGTGGAGAAAAGCAATTATTCATCTCAGTTGAATTCTTACAAAAACACACCTGGACAACTCTGCTGAGTTTGGGGCTCCCTGGTGCAAGAAAGGCTTAGATAAAATGGATAGAGTCAACTGTGGTGACCATAGGGCTGGTGTGCATAATGCGAGAAGAGATCAAGAGTTGGGTTTGTGTAACCTGAGAAAGATAAGGCTGAGAGAGAATCTAATTGTTGTCTTCAAGTACAAAACAGCTTTAGAAGGGACAGACTCTTCCTGGTAAGGGACAGAGAAAGGATAAGAGGCAATAGTCACAAGCTGCAGCAAGGGAAATTCTGACTAAATTTCAGAAAAGTGGTTTTCACAGTGAAATTGGTCAAGCACTGAACTAGGTTGACTAGAGAGGCTGTGAAAAATTTACCCTTGAATATATTCAGAACTTGACTAGACAAAGCACTGAGCAGCTTGATATAACTTTGAAGTTGGCTTTGAGCAATGGATTTAGCGCCAGAGGTCCTTTCCAACCTAAATTATTCTACAGTTCTATGAGTTTCTGAGTGTGAATGATCAGGTAATGTATGTTTTATGTGTCCTTCCAACATTTCCTGGTCTGGGACAACTTCTAACTGGTCACAGCCCTCCATGGACATGACTATACTGTTCTAGACCAGAGCAGCTCAGACACAGAGACGCTGTTTTTTTTCAGATTTACTCCATTATGCAGATCTCAGGCCTCAATTCTCTGACTAACAAAAATGTGATGACTTTGACTTTAGACAACATTGCGCAGCTCTACACAGATAATCGAGTGTACACAGGCCCATCCCCATGTAGCTCTATTGAAATACACAGAAATGAAGAGAACCTGGGGACAAAAGTCTGATTTAAAAAGTTCATTAACTTTCCAGTTTTTTATGTGAAGATAATGATTGTAAAGCGAAAAATAATCAACCCAATGATTGATTACCTTCCACAGAACACTTCAACAGTTTTACAGACCAGTTTTTAAAGTCTGTAGACATTCCGCAATGTATACATTTAATTCTGGGTGTTTTTAAGTTATTTGCCATTGCTCTTTTTTTTTTTTTTCTTTTATGCAGCAAACATATAGGAAGCCTCAAAACTGGAGACAATGTAGCTCTAGAAAAGAAGTCTATTTTCTGATTTGTATTTTGGCATGAGTACCAGGAGATCACTGCGAGTGAAATTCATTATTCTCTGATGGGCACTCTCCAGACAATGAAGGTAATAGCTTCTATTCTAAAATCAATGTTTGCAATTCTCTGCTTCTCTTGCAAATATAAAGAACACACTCTTTTAATTCAAAAAAGCAATTACTAGGTAGTCCTTTAATTTTGACCATTCTTTGATACTTGCAAATAGAACTTTATTTTTGTCGAATAATTATGTTTCGTTTGTTAGTTTAAATGAGAGTAGCTGTTTCTTTTGAAGACTCTAAGTTATAGGCTGTCTTTCTCAAGATATAGTAGAAATTCAATAAATTGTCACGACAAAATATTTTCCCTAAGTATTTGCCATGTATCAGAATTACACTAGCTCTCAGATATATTTTTGGGTGCAGATCCTTAGGGGGCATAAAATGGTTTAAATGGATCTGTACTAATTTATAATAGTTGAAAAATTTGTCTATGGTGAAGCTGAGTGTTTACAAAACACATAGCTGAAATGAGAATACACTTACCACCTTTTTTGCAATGATCAATGCCTTTACATAATGTTATTTCCAAATTACAGAATTTCTAAAAAACCCCACACCCTTATCTGTCCTATAAAGACAGTGAAATATAATTTTCCAGTTGTCTGTATTCACATGACCCTTGTTATTTGAACAGTTCATATATTTGAGAAAATGACTATGACAATAGTCATTAATAAGGGCACCAAAACCAGAAAGAAATTTGGAGTACCTCTCTGTTTTGAAGTATTCAGAAATTTAAAATGAGAAAACAGGGCATCTCATTTTGAATTTCTGTTTAGTTTCCTAATCCTTTCTTAAGCCTCTCTGATTATTTGTCAAACAATTTCACTGAATTCTTCTAATTACTTAATTTTGTGTCTCTTAGCTCAAAAAAGTGTTGTAATTTCTTTCCTATGTGTTGGTGAAATTTGATACTAACTTGAAGTACATTGGGGGGAATAAAGACAAGGATGCTTTCCCTTCCTCGGGCAGCAGGCACAGTTCTACAATATCTCTTTACAATTCTCATTTGCAACATACCAATGTTCATAGGAAGTGTCTTGCTGAACCTGTGAATTTCTTAGTAATCAGCAGTAGGGTAAGAAAAAAGGAACTGATCATCTGGAAGTCTAGCTGGCAGAGTCTTTGGCTTAACAGAGATAAAACTATAAATTAATTGTCTTTGGTAGAAAGCAATACATTTGTTCTTGAAGAAAAAAATAGGGCAAAGGAGCTAGGTGATGAAGTTATTTGCTGGGCTAGAACGTGTTCAGAATAAGTAAGGAAGTCTTCGTTGGTCAGTGACAATCAGCATATTTTGATCAACCATTTATGAGGCTGAGTTGTTTTGATATCAAAGATTTTGATAAAGTATCTCTAAGGTCATGGTGACACCACTGAAGTTTTCATGGGAAGCAAGTGTAAATGAAATGATTTATTTTGTTGTATATATGTGTGTATGTGTATGCATATATAAGTGTGTGTATATATATGCATTTATAGCCTTAAACAAATAGGAAGATAAAATAGCTTGGATTATAGAAGGACATGTTTAAAGACAATTTTCTCAGAGCTTTCCCTAAGACAAGACCTTCATCAACGTGATCTCTAGGGCTGCAGTTGCCTGGGCAGCTGACCTGTCCAGATTGCTCTCCGGAAGGATGAAGCTCTCATCCTTCACTTCCTCCTCCTCACAGCTTCTCTCTCCCATTCCTCCTGTAAGAGAGAAAGAAGAGTTGGGAGTAGGATCTCTTAGTTTTGATTATAGAAAGCTGGTGAATCAGTTAATGGTGTCTAGTAGAATTTATATTTAAGATGAGTGTTTGTTTTTGACCTTTTATTTCTGCTTAAGAATGCACTGGCTTTTTGAAGTAGTCTTGATATGGATGGTTATAGACCGATCTAGGAGAAGTAACTGGAATGAAGGCCCTCTCCTCCTCCATTGAAGCGAAGCTGCAGTCTTGGGGAATCTGTAAGTTCTCATCGCTGCAGAATAATTACTTTGGAACGTAACATAAATATACCGTAGACATGCTATTTGGGGACTTACAGTCTTCCCACCACAGGTAGATTTGTAAGATGACAGACACTTGCCTGTAAGGTCTTCTGGGCTGTAAATCCAGTGTAAATTCTTCAATCAATTACAGTCACTTAAACGGACACAGAATTTAGCTGCTGTTGTGCATATTCCGTGCTACATCTCAGAGAAGAGCAACAGAAACCTGTCTAGCAAATGTCTTTGCACTGCTTTATTCTAGGGGTGTTTCATCATGTTCTGCAGTGAAAAAAACAAGACATCTGTCAAACTTACAGCAGGTTTGTAAGCATGCCTTGGACCTTGCTTGAATCTGCCGGGTTATGTGGTGTAACTTGATCCTGGTCCTATCTTTTCATCTGTGCCTTTTACTTATGCAGGGGGCCTCCTTCACCTTGCCAGAACATTATCCCCAACCACTGCCGTGGCTTATACAGGTTCTTTCAGCCCTTCAGCATTTTAACCCAGTATTTAAGCATCAAGACAGGCGAGAGGACTCAATTAAACCATCTCCATGGTGGGAGAGTTGGGTGTATTTTTGGCATGTTTGCCTGGGTCAGATAAGACAAAAGTCTTATAATCCTTCGTTGTGATAGTAATTGAAAGGACCTATCTGGAAGTGAGTCCATGTTTTGGCATCATAATCTTCTTACTCTTTTTTTTTGTTTTTTTTTTTTAAATCTGTTATACTAAATGGAGTTGCCAGTATATATGCTAGGTGACAAAAACCCTATGATCTAGTGAGATACAGGAGAAAAGGCAAAGTAATGGATGAGGAAGCTAGACAGAAGTATTCTAAAAGCGTATCTTACCTTCCAGAAGACAAATCTGCACTTTATATAATCATTTATAACTATGGTAACTATTGTAAGGTAATGGCGTTTCAGAACTGGAGCAAGGCAACAGACCACATAGAGGCTGTGTTCATACCGCAGGGGCTGTGTTCATATTGCAGGGATGTGTGTTTGATTGTATATATCCTGTCCAGCACTCCTAGCTGGTCAGAGCTTGAAGATGCAGAAGAGAATGAAGCGATGAGTTCTCATTCTGACATGAAAAAAGGACATAGTTTCAGAGAAAAGGCATATTCTCCCAAAACATGAGACTGTACTCACCTCAGAAATCAAGTAGACCACAAGTTTAGTTGCTACGAATAGAAGATCAAGATTTCAAAAGAGTTATGCTCCTCTGCCCTGGCTGTTCCTTTGACAGGATTTCTATATTCTTGCAAAGCACAGCCACCAACAGCTGAAAGGTACCTACCAAAAAGCTTTGTCTATTAGACACACAGATGTGTTTCATAGCCTGTTTCATATAAAAGGTAAAAAAGCAGAATATTTGCATAAAAGAAAATAAATATAAGACATTTCAGAACCTCATTTGTTCGTGCTACATGCAGTTTCCCCACTCTCTAAAATGGTGAAAATAAGCTTGAGAATATCATTTCACTTACCCTGCTCTCCTGGATTTGTAAAACATGTACCTTGGTATTTTTTGTTTTGGCTATAAAAGAGCAATAACAGAAAACCATTAACTCTGTTAATCTTGTGAGAAATATCTAACAAAGTCTGCTTTAAAGACTATGAAAGAGATGTAAATATTTGATTTTCTGTCCAAAGGCATATCTTTAATTCATCTCTAAATCTTAAATTTGCTTCCTTCAATTTCCTGCTAGCTTCCTTTCTTTCTCTGGAGCCAGTCTGATTTTTGACTTCAAAAGTTTGAAGCTTCAGAGAGTCATAAGGTCAGGTAGTTTTATCCACATACAGCTGTCCCGAAGGTTAGTTGCATCTTTTAGACTGCTGCCTTCTACTATAAAGCACAGATACTCAGAGGCTGTAGTCTAATCTCCATTTTATATAATGCATTACCAATAACCGCCTGAAAATAAGATGTTTATGTTTTATGCACTAATCTCTTGATCACAGAGCAGTGAAATATTTGCGATAAAAAACCTTGGAACACAAGCACAGCGCTGCTCAGGGAAAAAAATTGCAAACAGTTCTGCAAAAAGAAAACAAATGATGCATAGGCTGAAGATCACCCTTCAGTCACCAAAGGCAAATTCTCCTAATATGAAAACACCATAGTTAGTTCATTGACTGACACTAGAATTAGGAGACTGTTGTGAAAAATGTAGAGCGCCCAGGAAGGATAGAGTGATTTCTCAGAATTGTAAAATAAGTATATTAATAAACACAAGACACAACAGTTTAAGAAAATGAGAATATGAAAGAAGGCAAATTTTACCATTCTGTTTAACATATTTTGAGAGCAAGAAGCTGGCTCTTCGTAATGAGATGGCAAGAGAAGAAAGTGCATAAGTAATTTGAAAGGTTGAAAAAATGACACACATCTCTGATTTCTCAAAAAATATCAGAAGTGGTGTCATTGTATTTTTAGCAATGAACTTATTTGATGTGCTACAGAAATTTTTAAAAATTCAGAGCATACAAATTGTCAAAAAAATGGAAATGTTATCAAAATTAGAGTGGTGAGGGATACTTTGGAGATTTGGGGCTTTCTCCGTGATCAATGTCTTACAGAGTATGGCAGAACACCTGCCAAGATTCTCATGAAACTGGATGATTCAGAATGTACAGAATTGCTTTCCCAGTTCCTTGTGTCCCTGTCACCTAAGGAAACAGCTTCTTTACTTTCCTGGTTTTTGAGTCCCAGCTCCATAATGGTCCACCTTCCAAATATAGCCAGAATCCAAGCTGGGGCTCCTTGGGATCCCAGCATCCTGGCTGGCAGATCAGGCAGGAGACTTAGGACCTGATCGCCACCAGGGCAGGGCTTCCCAGTAGCACCTTAGGCAGCAGCTGGACAGTGAACCAGCCAAAATCCCTCCTGGCACAGAAAGCTCCTCAGAGCACTGCTGGCACTTTCCCTTTCTCACAAAACACTTTGGTGTTGATGGATTGACATATTCTATGGAAAAACACTGTATCAGATAATTTCCTGACAATCCTATGCTATTTCCATTCTAGCACTTCAGTTTGAGATAGCTGATTTTGGTAACCAACACCCAAAGTGCACTAGAAGAATTGTGGCTGAATTTTTATCATGATGAATTTGCATTGAACAAACATTACTTCTTTTCAAGATAGTTGCCTCTTTTGAGTGACCTCTTTGTAGCTGGAAATTTCTGCAGCAAAAGTAAGTCAAAAACATTCAAATCAGAATTCAATTCCAGGTTGAAATTTCTCAGTCACTTCAAACTGAATAAATAGTCATACTGAAATAATTTTTTATGGAACATTACACGAATTGATGTTTTTCCTTTATATTTCACTTAAAAGGCACAAATTAAAAATAGCTTAGAATGTATTTTTTAGGCAACAGATAATTTGCTTTGTATTTGCCTTCACTGTGTACTTTAGAATAACTATCCCTGTAGAAAGTGATGATTTGCATGATTTTGTGGAGTTTCAAGCCTTTGGAATGGCATTAATCGATTTTTTTTTCCCACAGTTCTCTGATTAGCTCAGGCAAACACACATGTTGTTTCCCATATCAGAAAAGCTACTTATAGGAATGTATCTAAGAAAAAACTTACAGGGTCAAATGAAGTGAAAATTAATCTGGCTAAATCAGAAATATTTTTGATTTCTTCTTATGAGGAATTTAGAGGTTTGGGTCTTTCTCAGTTATCCATATGGTTATTTTTTAATTTTTAAATATTTTGAACTTGTTTAAAATTATTTAGTTGGCTATGTATATTGTGTTATTTATTTTAATTAAAAGTAATAAAATTCTGTTTCAGTAACACACCAGATTTATTTGTTAGTGCAGCAGGAAAAGTAACTGAGAATTGGTCTTTTACTATTAGCAGCGAATTATTGTGAGTTCAAGTGCAAAAACACAGCAGCTGTTTAATTCAGTCAAAAGAGACACAGAGTAGTCAGCATCAAACAGGGATGGGTGTCCAGTTTCTTCAGACTACAATGCCTGATGCCTCTATTATAAGAGATAAACTAGGTATAAAACATAATAAATACGTGCATCATCTGTTCAGTTCTAAAACTACGGACCAGTTACTGAAATGCACATTTAATTTGCTTCCTAATAAGGTTTTCACTTATTAGATATGTAAACCTTAATTGCTCCAGAAAGTAATGAGAAATAATCTGCTGAGACAGGAAAAAAAGACACAGTGTAAACTAATATTTTTATGTTTTAGCCTAAAATGTATTTCATTAGGCAAAACAGCCCTTGCAGAAGGATATAGCTGTAAAACAGGACAAATTTCTGTTATTAAACAGTTAGATAATTGGCTTGCTATTTTTCCCCTGTATTTTGGTGTCTGAGAAGGAGTCTGAAAAAGACAATATTGTTATTGATAAAACACTCTATCATAATAATATTAAAGTTACACTCGTCCTTGGCACTACAGATAATGCGTTCTCCACTGGACTTTATCTCTGCTCCTTTCCCTAGGATCTCAGGAGACTCATATAGGATTAGCCATCGTTTCTCCCAAAGAATTGTTAAGCTCTGTGCCCAGTGTTCAGAAACAAAGAAACAGAGTTATCTGTATGCCTACTTCAACTCCTGACATACTACACAGCAGAAAATGACTTTTTTTCCTCCCCTCAGACTGTTTTCCAATACACTGTGTTAAAAGCGCCATGTCTTATCAACGCAGTTATGGTTTCTGGTCTTTGGGACATTTCACTGTTGATGGTCTCCTGTCCTTGGACACCACTTTTTCTTTGCCCATGAGCAGACTGCAGCACACAGTCCTCCTTTGGGCTTATGTGCAACTCTTGACACTGCTTTGAGCAGGAGGTTGGACAAGCGGCCTCGTGAGGTCCCTCTCCACCTGAATTATCCTATGTCCAATGATCCAAGCATGATAAGGCCATAAGTCTGTGAGAGGACCTGAAGGTCTGGCACTATGCAGGGGCAGCTCCTGCACTGGGGACAGTGGGGTCTATCCCCGCTAGAGCTTTATAGTCTTACCTCTGTCCCATGCTAAGGGCAGACAGCATGCATGCCTGTAAGTGGCCCACCACCCTCAAGCACTGCACTCCACCATCCCCAAGCACAAAGCACGTAATGGAAAGGCAGGCACCCACTACTGCATGTCATGTCTCAGAGGGAAGGGAGATCAACAAAAAATCAAGTAAGCTGTGACTGCCACAATATAAACAATACATAATAAATACAAACACGGATACTGCATTTCTGTAGCCTTTCCCTAGTAAGGACCCAGAGAACGGAAAAAGAACGGAGAATGTGTATGGAAAAGGTCTGCTCAGCCTTCTAGTTTGGGCTCAGGTTTGGAAAGGGAGAATATCTGCAGTGCTTGGGTCTATCACACATTATGTATGACGGCTTTTGTCCTCAAATACTTTTGTCCTCAAATATTCTTAAAAAGAACTAAATTCTTTCCAAATTTCAAGGTCAAGTGTATCTTAGAAAAAAATTGTTTACTTATTTGTGCAATTTGGGAGTCTGGGAACTGATCCACTGCTTGCTCACACTAAGTTGCTTCCATTGGCAGGAGTAATTCTTGATTCACCCAAGTGTAAGGAAGAGGAACGTCAGATTCATAGATTGAAGTCTCAGGTCCTGGCTTCCTCTAAGCTTAAGTTAACCACTGACTTGAGCAGGCATTCTATTTAATTAAGCAGAGAATAAACGTTGTTTGATTGCTATCTCAGATACTAAATGAAAACTAATTTTGAAATGTATTTTGGCATTGTTGGTCCTGGAACAGTGTTTTAGTAGAAGAAATGAGACTGCTACCTCTTTCCCAGTGAAGCTGTCATCTCACTGATGTTGAATTGTACTTTCCAACTGCAGACAGAGTAGGACTGACAAAATTCAAGTCCCATTGAGTTTTCAAGTCCCACTGAATTTTCAAATCCCATTAGGAAACACTGAGACTCAGAAAACCTCAAAGCAGATTTAAGGTAAAATCTATAGTTAATAAAAGCATTGAATACTTTCTTTCAACCTTGAAATAAAATAAATGCCATTTACTCATTAATATTTTAAATTAGCTCCCTCTGCCTGCTAAAAGAAATCCCTGGAGTCCCTAGGTAATGAATCTTGTAAGATAACGCTGCATGATAAAGAATTTAGCCAGCTTGTCTTCTCCCTGCTTCTCTTCTTAACAGGTATAATTTTAAGCTTGGACATTGATAAACATTCCAGTCTAACTCCAACAGTTCATGGCAATATTGCATATCTGACAATATGAACTAAATTCAGTCATAGAATCATTGAATGGTAAGGGTTGGAAGGGACCTTAAAAGGTCATCTGGTTCCAACCTCCTGCCATGAGCAGGGACATCTTCTCTAGACCAGGTTGCTCAGAGCTCCATCCAACCTGGCCTTGAACACTTCCAGGGAGGGGGAAGCCACACTTCTCTGAGCAACCTGTTCCAGTGTTTCACCACCCTCATGGTGAAGAATTTCTTCCTAATATCATGTGTAAATCTGCCCTCTTTTAGTTTAGAGCCATTCCCCCTTGTCCTATCACTACACACCCTTGTGAGAAGTCCCTCTCCATCCTTCCTGTAGGCCCCCTTCAGCTACTGGAAGGCTGCTAGAAGGTCAGCCCGCAGCCTTCTCTTCTCCAGGCTGAACAGCCCCAGCTCTCTTAGCCTGTCCTCGTAGGAGAGGTGCTCTAGCCCTCTGATCATCTTCTTTGCCCTCCTCTGGACCTGCTCCAGCACATCCATGTCCTTCTTATGTTGGGGGCTCCAGAGTTGGATGCAGTACTTCAGGTGGGGTCTCACGAGAGCGGAGTAAAGAGGCAGAATCACCTTCCTTGACCTGTTGGCCACGCTTCTCTTGATGGAGCCCAGGATAAGGTTGGCTTTCTGGGCTGCAAGCGCACATTGCTGGCTCATGTTGAGTTTCTCATCCACCAGTACCCCCAAGTCCTTCTCCTCAGGGCTGCTCTCGAGCCACTCTCGAGCCTGTACTTGTGTTTGGAATTGTCCCAACCCACATGCAGGACCTTGCACTTGGCCTTGTTGAACTTCATGCGGTTCTCACAGGCCCACCTCTCCAGCTTGTCAAGGTCCCTCTGAATGGCATCCCTTCTCTCCAGTGTATCATCCACACCACACAGCTTGGTGTTGTTGGCAAACTTGCTGAGGGTGCACTCAGTCCCACTGTCCTTGTTGTCAACAAAGATATTCAACAGCACTGGCCCCAGTACCGGCCCCTGAGGCACACCACTTGTCACTGGTCTCCACCTGGACATTGAGCCATTGACTGCAACTCTTTGAATGTGTCCATTGAGCCAGTTCCTTATCCAACAGGTGGTTCATCTGTCAAATCCATGTCCTTCCAATTTGAAGACAAGGACATCATGTGGGACAGTGTCGAATGCCTTGTATCTGTCCAGGTAGAAGATGTCAGTTGCCCATCCTTTGTCCACCAACGCTGTAACCCCATCATAGAAGGCTATCAAGTTGGTCAGGCACGATTTGCCCTTGGTGAAGCCATGTTGGCTGTCCCAAATCAAATCCTTGTTATCCGTGTGCCTTAGTATGGTTTCGAGGAGGATCTGCTCCATCATCTCGCCAGGCACAAAGGTGAGGAATAAAGGTGAAGAATATAAAAATTAAACCTGGTTGGTTTTACGCTTCCTGTTTTATTTGTCTTTGCGCATCCATTTTAAGAAAGTTATATTCTTTTTTGTTTTATTGCACTTGAACAAGTAGTAATAAAAATACATATTCAATGGACTGTGAGTATGAATCTAGTTTCATGCACATTTTTTTTTGCAGAGGATAAGCTGGCAGTGGAATTACGTCATGTTTTTAAGGGAAATCAATAAAATTTCAATTCTAAAAATAACAAGAGGAAAGATATGTGTGGTAGTTTTGATTTGCTTGAAGTTTTTCATTTTGTTTGCTTATAATGAAGATATCGGAACACAGCAAAACCAACCAAAGATGTGAAATAAAAGAACAAAATGAGTCCTTTCTCAAGGACTTTTTACTAATCAGATCGGTCACTATGGGAAAATTAAAATTCATGCTCAATATAGACTTCAATCAAAATGCATACATTCAGTACAAAAAAACCCTAATGAAACTGTCAACATAAACAAAATTGAAATAGTCTTTCTTTTTTTTTGCCTAGATGCTAGAGACAGAAAGACATAGCACTTCTGTTTGCCTTCCAGCAATCCACAGACAGTAGTTATCAGCCTTTGCTGAAATTTCCTCAATAAGTACTATTTGTAAAATATAAAAAACTTTTTTTATTGGCATTTCATCTTTAGAATGTTTGTTTTTCCTCTTTTTTTTAATTAAAAGGCTTTTAGATCAGTATAATTGCAGAATGGAAGTATGAAAAAGACACTTCATGCTTGTTATAGTTCCTCATTCTTTCGGTATTAGTCTCAAAGTGTAGTACGTTTCTACTGAACTCATGCCCTAACATACAATGCATTAGTTTGGACTTGTTTAGTGCAGTTCTGAAATGGCCTGAGCAACAGAAATCATACCTTTTTGTCTGAGAGACTAAATGCACAGGATTTGAGGTGCACTCAGGGAAGAAAAGAACTTTGGAGTGCCACTGGAATTGTTGCGACTACAATCCAACAGTTGCATCACAGATTTTCATTTTACCTATCCTAGAGAAGCAGTGTATGTGTGTGTTTTAGCATTTTGTTTTGTACTGGAGTGGCACCAAGGCTAAGCTGGGATGTCAGCCTGTTCATGTGTGTGGGTCAGGATCAGACCTGGTGAGGGAACCCATGGTCAGACACGACCCCTGCATAGGGCTTCCACAACAGAGGAGTACAAGTCTTCCAGCAATTGCTCATGTGGTAATGCCCTCACCTACCTTCATCTTCAGGATTTCTCAAGAGACAAAGAGTCTTTGGGTTACTGAACGAAGTGAGGGTGAATTTTTCAGAGACGTGTAACATGATAGGGCTGTGTGGTCCCTGACTGCAAGGATAGTCCCTCGCCCAGTGTCTAGGTGTTGTTCCAGACAGGAATGTACCTGAGTTTCTAAAAAAATATTTCTTACTGAAGTTTTAAATTATTGAGCAGGCATCCATGACTCAACAGGAAAATAATTAGCACAAAATGTTAGCTTTTGGTGAACAAGTGTTTGACATCTTCTACTTACTTTTCAAACCTAAACTGGGTTATACAACCGTCATTTATCCTCCTCGGTAAAGGAAGGTAGAAAGTGATTTTCATGTGGTTACCGTTATGTTCTTACACCAAAATTAAAGCTTTCTCCTACTTACAGTTCTGTAAACAAGAAGCGTAAAATCATTGAACTATACTTGCACATTTGCAATTTGTTTTGATTACTGAGGAAACTGAAACAGGATTCATATTCTTAACTGCAGTCTTGTGAATCTGTAGGAACCAATGGTTAACAAAATCCCACTAACCCTTTTTAATGAAGTTTGAGAGGTGCAAGACTTTGTTTTCAGGGCTAGTACCAAGATTAACATAACCAATTATAACTAAATTTCAAATTCCTAGTGGAGAGGGAAGGTGTTAATATTTTTGTATTATTATCCTCATTGTTATCAAAGGTGGAAGAAAATATTTTTATTAAAATATTATCTATCCTGAGATTAATGACTCAGATGAAAGATCATAAAATTCTTTGCCATATGACAGATTAAATTTAATGCACATCGCATATGGCTTTGTTGTTTATAGTTGTCTGTTTTACATTTTCTTTTCTTCTTTTATATTCCTTTGAAGTAATGGCTTTGCGAGGTTCTGAGTTAAAAACTGTTCTGCACTCATTTTTACATCTTTTTCTATGAAGAACTGACAGATGCCTTAATAAAGGACGGACAGCTGGTTTATAGACAAAGAGGCACAATCAATTTAGACTACAGTTTAAAAGTATATGAAACAGCTGTACCCTACTAATGAATTTTAATAGTTTTGCATCTTGTGCATCACACCATTTGAAATATCCATAATTTAATGTGCATTTTGTTAATGAAATCTTCCCCTTGAATCACTAAAAGGAGCAACTTGCACTTTTTCTAAAAAATTCTCCAGACATGTTTGTATAACAGGTTTTTTTTTGGCTTGGGCTGTTTGATTTTATATTGTGGGGTTTTTTTAAGTTATTTCAACTTTCAAAATATAATTATTCTCTATTGATTTGCCTGACAAGAAGAATGACTTCTTTTCAGTTCTGTCACCATGTAGCAGTTGTTAGCTGGTTTCCATTCTGATGTTGCCTTTTATTTCCAGAGAAGCAGTAACTTTGTGAATCACAATAAGGCAGTATAAGCACTGAAATACATGGAAAACATACTGGGAAGAAGGGATGCTAAAAAAAATTAATTCTGTGTTTGCATTATAAAAAAGTGAGGATATGAATTGGATAAGAATAACAAAATATTTAAGCTAATCAGAGACATATAGATTGGGTACTATATTTAAAAGAATATTTATACTCTACATTGAAAGCTCTTCTGTAGTGAACTCAGGTTCCAAAATTTCAGATTACAGATAGAATGAGTGAGTCTGGCCCCATCAGGGAATAACACACTTAGACTAGAACTCAATGGTATGTCACTTGCATGACTGCAGCAAAGGTAGATATAGACTTGTTGGCACCAGACAGTAATAACAGTTGTGATCAAGTGGCCATGGTCTTTTGGCAGAGACAGTTCAGGTTGTCCAATTACTTTGAATATTTGCTTGCAGGCTGAAAGAATTGATCTTCCTATTATGAGGGTCACTGCTAGAGAGATCAAAGCATGTTCTGATAGCCAAAGTCTCCATACTTGCTACTGAGTAGAAATAAACACAGAGGTGGTCATCCTTTAATCATACCATTCCAGCTGGGTGAAAAACTAGAAGGTAACTGTGTGCAGATCAACTGTACTTTCTGACTGTAGCCTTTTCTTAACCAGTAGGGACAAGTTGATTACCTGTTGAGCTGGTGTCCTGATTTTGGCTGGGGTAAAGTTATTTTTCCTCCCAGAGGCTGCTGTGCTTTGGATTTGGTAAGAGAAGGACATTGATAACACTGCTGTCTTTAGTTGTTGCTATGAAATCAAGGACTTTTTCTAGTTTCTTATATTTAATTAATGAGCAAGTGTGCAGCAGCTGAGAGGGAGCATAGCCAGACAGCTAGCCCAAGCTGGCCAGAGGATATATATCGTACCATGGACGTCACGATCAGCTTATAAATGGGGGTTGGCCAGGGGGGCAGGAATCTGTTTTTTGCTTTCTTTTCCATGAGTTCAAATAAGCTCTTTGTCTGTGAGTTAGAACTTTTCCGGGAGTTTAATCTTTTTCTGGAGTTTTGCAAAATTCACAAAATCCAGCAGTTCTGGGTTCCATGATAGCTGCTCGAAGACTGACTGTGAATCGGTCATCGGGTGGTGAGAAAAATGTATTGTATATAGTTTGTTTTGCATATTTATTATTATAATTATTATTAGTAGGATTAGTATTTCCTTTATTGTCTTATTAAACTGTCTTTATCTCAGCCCATGAGTTTTACCTTTTGTCCATTTCTCCTCCCTGTCCCACTGGCAGAGGTAAAGGGAGTGCTGAGCCAGTGGCTGTCAGGTCCTAATTGCCAGCTTCTGGGTTATACCATGACAGCTGGATGCCCACTACTCTTTCAGTGCCACCTGGGAAGCGTAGCAAGCAATTTGCTTGCAGTCCTTAGCTATCTATCCCTCTACTGTTTTTCTGCTACTGTCCTTGTCTGTCTCTCCATATTGTCCATATCTTTTCCTTACACACATACTTCAATCACCTCCTGCAGTGGTTTAGGACCCACATCTACCCCTTCCCTTCTTTAGAGACCTTCTTCTGGCAGCATAGTCTTTCACCTAGTGAGGTCCAGCATTTGGGTCTCTACTTAACTCAGTTGTGGCAGTCTGATAAGCATCTCAAGAGAATTTTGTTAGATCTAGCAATCAGAACTTTAAAGTCCACTCAAAAATATCACGATCAATCAACTAACCAACCAACCAATGAACCAATCAACTTTCTAGTTTTCATACTGTTCATCTCCAGAAAAGATACATTACTTCTGAAATTAATTTTGTAATTAATGAAATAAATTAATTTAATTTTGAAATTAAGAGGAATGGATGAATGCAACCATGTCTGCTATATGAAAAATGAAATTTCATGACTGGATCACTACTTGGAAGTAAGAAGGATAAGCATGTCATGATCATCATAGTTTCTCATCAGCTGGGAAACTAATGACTCCATAATCATTAAAATTGCTGGCAATTGCACTCTGTCATCTTCAGTATTACCATAACTTCAACATTCTTTGCTCTACCACCCATTCACTGTTCTATGTCCAGCTAGCTAGAGTGGAGGATTTACATGATGGTTTTACTTCTGTTAGTGTTCCAGATAAGGTCAGAACTGCACTTAAGAAATAAATCTCCAGTCATTCCTACGTACCATGATTTGCTTTACATCAGTCTCAGAGCATGTAAATTCAATTTCTTTGAAATGAAACTAAGGCACAAGGGTCACCTCAAGAGCATGTCTAATGAACTCCAGCAAACAGACATTCATTTTATGGGGCCAAAATGTTTTCAGAAAAATGCCCTATAAAATACTCAGAGTATGGAAATCTGGTCTTCAGCACTAACTGTTTTGCTTTACTGCTCCATTTCTTCTGTAACGTATTTCGTGTTAATGTGGATGTAGGTGAACTCAACTCAAATTCAAACTATGACCTGGGGCATCGGTGGTGAGCATATTGAGGAATGTGTTGAAGGAGAAAGTTTGGACTTGCGCTTAGTGTGGATTCAAGGGGATGGGCTAAATATGCATATGACTATGTTTATTCAGTCAAAATCTGTCCCTACTGATCTCAGCATGTAAGCATAACATTTTCTTTCTTAGATTCTTGACCGGAAAGGGGAGGTATGATACCTTCACCCTTCCCAGGCTGATATCAAAGCAGCTTTATCCAGCCTGATATCAAAGCAGCTTTATCCACTGCAAATTTGAAAGTCCCTGAGAATATCCTTGCTGATACAGGACACCAACTGGTAATCACCTCTTGAAAGACAGAAATCACCATTGTAAACTATCCACAGATTCCAGGATTGCATTTATATTTTATATTAATTAGAATTGTGTGGTACGTACAGTATTGATAGAGCATGAAAAAATCCCACAAGCTCAGGATAACCCCACCATGGGCATCGGTCTGTGCAGGTGAATTCTGTCTTCTTTTCTGTGCAGCAACATAGCTTTAACTAGTAGAACAGAATAAAAATGATTGTGTCCTACCTAAATAAGGCAGGGAGGGACATGAAAGCCTAAGGAATTTCATCTCTATGGAAAAGAAAGTCTGAACTTACTCAGGCAAAGGAGTGAACTGACCCAGAGAGAGGAAACAGTGTTGGATTTACTGAAGTTTAGTTGCATAGCATTGGATGCTAAAAACAATGGGCTGAACACAGGTGTGGCTTAATGACATACTGTAATTTTCTCTGTCTTCAGGATTAGCCCCTTCTTGATCTACAAGCAATAAATTACCAGGCTGTTATCTCTTTCTCATAGTTGACCACCTTATCACCTATCCTCTTACTAGTATTCTCTAACTCCATAGGTACCAACCAACTTTTCTTCCATGCTGTTTGTATTCAATGTTTTCCATCTGTATTTAGTTTGGAAAGATGTTTGATGATTTTTAAGTCTGAAGAAGGGCTTCTTTTTCTGCAAATTTTTCTGCTTTTTCACCAGAGATGTCAGATGGTCTAATAACAGATATTCCTCATGACAAATCTTGTCTTACTTCAAAAGAAAGGGCAAAGTGCCTCTTGTTGACACAGGTGGTAGTAATGAAAATTGCATGCATGCTGGATATTGATGATTAGCTTTGATGAATTGTTAAATTTCACAAATGTTATTGCTACTTACTAATTCCAATATTTTTTCATAACTTTTAAATGATCTTTAAGTCTCTGGTGCTGTTATGAAAACAGAGAGAATTGGCCTATTAAGAACAAATTAAATCTTATAAGCTTAAAAATATAAAATATACCAGGTGAGGGAGGAAGGCAGAGTGATTGGCACCAGACTTCTAGAAATCAGTCTCAATATTTAATCCTTTGTTACTATGACTTTTTCTATTGACACATCCCCATGACTATCAAGAAACTAAAGTGTCCCGCTTGTGAAGGGCCCTTCCCTTTAACCTCCAGCAGAATGGATTTTCCCAAATCTTCAGGTCTTTCCACAAATGACTTGTCCCCTATAAAAGACCATTTTTTTTAGAAGTAATTTCTGGTGAGAGAAGAACACAGGTTTTTTAATAAATCATCCATTGTACATTATTATCCCAGAAAAAGTCAGAAGACATGGCAGGAAAGGTACCTATAATATTTGTCCATTTGCTTCCATTATCTTAAGGTTCCTAATTATTAAGACTTTGAAAACAAACTTTCTTTGTGTCAGGTACACTGGGTCAGAGAATGTGTGATTTGCCAAGTTGTGAAATGTGCCATCTGTGTGTTAACTGGTCAATAATTGTTTGATATCCATCAAATAGCAGCTATCTTCTGGAGGATATTCCAGGCCATGGATCCCATATCACAGAATCACAGAATGTTAGGGGTTGGAAAGGACTTCTGTGGGCCATCTAGTCCAACCCCCCTGCCGAAGAAGGGCCACCTACAGCAGGCTGCACAGGACCTCGTCCAGGCTGGTTTTGAATATCTCCAGAGAAGGAGACTCCACAACCTCTCTGGGCAGCCTGTTCCAGTGCTCTGTCACCCTCAGAGTGAAGAAGTTCTTCCTCATGTTCAGAT
>Ga0065711_1030036_pt1 | contig 33966 bp, 22 predicted proteins | sample Hoacrofraction12_FD_59098 | JGI IMG/M metagenome (GOLD analysis project Ga0065711, IMG submission 59098) | Hoatzin crop microbial communities from Cojedes, Venezuela - Epithelial fraction 12 v2 (version 2) | ecosystem: Host-associated > Birds > Digestive system > Esophagus > Crop | place...
ATCCAAGTGCTACCACAGTAAAAAAAAAAAAAAAAGGTGAGGGTTTTTTTATTGTCATTTACAGCCAAGGTTAGCCATAAAATGAAGTTTGAAGGAAATTATAGCACCTAGATTTAAAGTGGTTAACATGGTTTAAGAGAAAAATCAGAATTTTTAAATGGCCCGTCTCAGGAATCTGACTGTGTTTTCCAGTGGCAGAGGGCCATATACAGCCTGTATTCCCACTTCTTGCTACAAAGCCCAAATTTGGTATCCTTTAGCATTCATGGTATGAAATTTGTTGATGAAGGGAACAAAGGGAACATTCTGCACTTGAAAAGCAAGCCAGCTTCCAAACGAAGGGGATTTCTAGTCCGAAGGAAAAGGAAAATCTGAGACCTGATGAAAAAATTATCATCAGGCCTGCACAGTATCCAGCTTGTAGGTGAAGAACTTTAAACATACTACCCCGCCACAAATATTCCAGAAGCTTGGCTATGATGTTTGAAAAAACTGTCTGGTCGTCAATGAGCAGGAAAATCTGCAATTTTAAGTTAGATGTCTAAACTGCTTTGTACAGGGGAGCAGAATAATTGCCCTGGAGTAGGAACTGCAGAACTCAGGAGTGAGTGGGACCACTTAGACTACTGAAAAAATCTTGTGCAAAGAGGCCATTGGAGCTTTTTCAAGCAGAGCTACTGCTGTCTGCAGGTGCCTGTTTTCCTTGGGATTTATCGCCTAGAATGCTATCCCAATGGGTGTTTATGTCCTTTCATTTGAAGGGCGATGAGGAATCCTCTTCAAGAGCAAGAATTGTCATCCTCCTGCTTCAAATACATTAGCTGGGAAGTTACAGCCTTCACTGAAGAAAAGCCAAGTTCTATTTAAAGTGTTAGATCACATCTGTCTTCCCCTTGTAGGACGTACACAAGTCTTACTACTCAAACTCAGAGACTTTTTTACCCTTTTGTGTAGGTTATGAAGCAGGGAGCGCCCCACATGAGTTTCTCTCAGGGACAGTGCTGAGGTGGAGTGCCCTGCTACAGTGAATTTCAGACAGGTAGTGAGTTGTTTTCTGTTTATTCAACACTCAAGATGTGTGTGTGCCTCTACAAGTCTTCTCCAAAGACTACTTTTCACTCAGCATGACTTACAAAGGCTGGATCCTATCATCTACTGTGCAATCCAGGAGCCTTAACTGCCTTAGAAGATGATGTATTTCTGATAAATGTTCAATCCATCATTATTTTAGAACGAGATCAGAAGCTTGAAAAGCAGAATTACAGATTCAGAAGTTTATGAAGTCATCATTAGATTCAGAAGGTTATGAAGTCATCAGTAAATTCAGAAGTCTGTGGTCACATTAAATAGGCAGGAGCTGTGCACTGGCAAAAGCTTTCATTACTGAATCAATATGAGGCCATTCTCCAAAGAAGTCCTCCCTCAGGGAAGCAGCTCTAACCCTCGCTATATAAAAACATCTTGAGCACTTGAGATTAGCAAGGAAGCTCATTGGCAAGTGAAATGAGGCAACAGGGGGCCATCTCCAGCACTGTTTCACCTGTTACAAGCCCACATGAAGTGACTGCAAGCGTGGTACCTTTCTCATCTTTGGCACTGATGAGTTTTCCTTGGACACTGGTTAATGGATAGGAATCAACATGGATAGGACTGCTCTGCTCATCTCCATAGCTAGCACCAACAACTTGAGAATGTCCCCTTAGTCTCCTTGTCCACTCTTAGCATCATTAGGGGTGATGAATGTAGCACCTGTCACAGCAGGCCTTGGCACCACAACATTTCTAACCTCCTCGCACTTGTATCACATCTCTCCTCAGGATATGTTACGAGCCCTTTGCATCAGGGCCACAGTGTTCCTCAGAGCTACAGCTGTGTCAAAGGAACCTTCTCCTGAGATTCCCTGTGGCAGGTGATAAGGATATTCAGATCTTGAAGGCTGAGAGAGATATCTGCTGTCAGGACAGTAAAAGTGCAACTCCTAGGAAACACCAGGTTCCAGACATGTGTCAGCACCTGGAGCATGGATTAACTGCAGAAAGTGCAATGACAGTTTCTTGACACGAGTGATTGGTGAGTCAGCTAGGGGAGGTGCTCTGCTGGACCTGTTACTCGTGAACAAACTGGCTGGGGGTGTGGAGGCTGAGGACAGCTTTGGCTGCAACCCTGAGATTGTGTAGTTAAGAATCCTGAGATAAATAAGCGAAATAAATAGTAAGATTGCCAGCTTTGACTTCTGGAGTGCAAATTTCAGCTTGTTGGGGAATCTGCTGGGCAGGATTACATGGGAGACAATTAGCTGGCCTGGGACAGCTAGCTGATCTTCAAGAATGGCCTCAAAGCACACAATTGGTCCAATTCCAAATTACAGAAAGATGAGTAAATGTGGTACAAGGCCAGTATGGATGAGCAGGACACTCTGGACTGACCTTGGATACGTAGGAGAAGTATGCAGAAGGTAGAAACAGGTCCAGGACTACCTGGATGGAATATGGAGACATTGCCCAAGTCTGCGGGGAGGGAATTAGGAAAGCCAAAGCTCAGTTGGTGTTGCAACAGCAAGGGATGTGAAGGGCAACACAAAGAGCTTTAGTAAGTATATTGGCAACAAAACGGCAGTCTGCAGGCCAAGTACTTTATGTGGCAGGGGGACTACTGACAAAAGGCATGGAAGAAGATGAGGCGTTCAATGCCTTTTTTACCTTTTATTATTTTGTTTTGTTTTGCTTTTTCATTGGTAAGATTTACCCTTAATAGCAGAGGCTGAGGGAGTGTAACTGTAGCCACAGTAAAGACTGAGCACTTAAGCCAACTGGACATATATAAGTTCATCAAAACAGATGGGATGCATCCAAGGGTGCTGAGGAAGCTAGCCCATGTCACTGTGAGTCTGCTGCCCATCGGCTTCGACAGGTTGTGGTAAATGGGGACAGAATAGAAAGGCAAATGGCATACCCACCTTCAAGAAGGTTGAGAAAGAGGATCCAGGGAACTATAAGCTAAGCAGTTTATCCTCCGTCTCCTGGAAGATTACTTCCTCTTGGAAACTGTTTTTGAGCTCATGAAGTGTAAGAAGGTGATTAGAAACAGGCAGCATGAATTTACCAAGGGCAAACTGTCCCTGGTCAGCCTGATTGGCTGATCATGGTAAGATGACTGGTTCTGTGGGCAAGGGAAGTGTAGTGAATATGGTTTACCTTAACTTTAGCAAAGCTTTTCCCAAGGTCTTTGATAGTATCCTGCCAGTCAACATAGTGAGATATGGACAGGATAACCAGGTGATAAAGTGGTTGGAAAACTGGCTGAACTAGCAGGCTAAACAGGTTGTGATTGGCAGTACAAAGTCCATCTGACAGCTGGTTGCTAGTGGCAGTCCCCCTCAGGGACACATTCTGGGACCAGTGTGGTTTGGTGTCTTCACTATTAATGATCTGGACTATGGGAGAGAGTGCACTGTCAGCAAACTTATGGATGATACCAGCCTGCAGGGGAGCAGATGATATGCCGGAGGGCAGGGCTGTAATTCAGAGGGACCAGGGCAGGCTGGAGGAATGGGTTCCCAGGAGCCTTACCCAGCTCAGCGAAGGCAAGTGAGAAGTCCTGTATTGGGCATGGAATAACCCCCTGCACTTGCACATGCTGAAGGTCAACTGACGAGAGAGCAACTTTGCAGAAAGGGACCTGGCATCCTGGTGGACACAGTCAGCATGACTTGGCAGTCAGGGTGAAAAAGGTCAACCTCATCCTGGATTGTATTAGCAAGATGTAACGAGCAGGTCCAGGGAAGTAATTATTCCCCTCCATTTGCCACTTGTGAGACTGCTTCTGGAATACTAGGATGAGAGGAAATGGCTTCAAGTTTTGTCAGGGGAGGTTTAGATTGGATATTAGGAATAATTTCTTTACTGAAAGATTTGTAAAGCATTGGAACAGGCTGCCCAGGGAAGTGGTAGAGTCACAATCGCTGCAGGTGTTCAAAAACCGTGTAGATGTGGCACTTCAGGATATGGTTTAGCAGGCATGGTGATGATGGGTTGATGATTGGACTTGATGATCTTAGAAGTCTTTTGCAGCCTTAATGATTCTGTGATTCTTGATTCTAGGATTCTGCAGGGTTTGGCTGCCCAGAACAAGACATTGGCATACTGGTGTGAATGCAGCAGAGTGTCACTAAGATCACATGGGCTAGAGTACAAGCATATGAGGAGAGTGTGTTTCAGGTGAATACAGAGAAGAGATCCAGACTCTTTTTGGAGGTGTACAGTGACAGGGGAAGAGCTAATGGACACAGGTTGCAATACAGGAAATTCTGCATGTAAGGAAAAATATTTTCACTCTTAGGACAGTCAAATGCTGGAATGGGTTTTCAGTACATACTGTGGAATCTCAGTCCTTGGAGATACTCAAAACCTGACTGAGCAACCTGCAGTAGTCGGAGCTGCTTTGAATGAGAAGTTGGACTAGCTGACCTCCAGGGATCACTTCCAACCTGTCCATCAGAGGGATAAGGCAGAGGCCAGCGAATGGCAACAGTTTGCCTCTGCAGATCTGCTAAAAACCTTATTGCTTAAGTGTCAAAGGTGAGGCATCTACATATTTCAACACCAAAAGATGGCAGCTGAGTTTTGATTTTGAGGACTGCAACTTTCAATGTAGAGCCCTAAAATCTGTCTGAATCTCTTTTTGAATCTGGCTCTTAATACTGAACTTTGAAAAATCATGAATCTGTTTTCAAAGAGTGTATGCTTCTCTGCTGAAGACATGAAAGATCCAAGAAGTTGATTAAGCACAATTCCTTTCAGGGACATTTTCCTTCTTACTGTCCTAAGATGAGGTTGGAGATAGTAGAAAGTGGCAGATGTTTTGGAGTGGCCCTGTTGTTTTCAGGACTGTAAATTGTTGTTTTCCTTTGTGGGTTTCTTACCTGCTTAATAGTTAATGCATACTTGTCTGTAGATGGCTAGTGTACATTACTGCAACTGGCACATTTTTGGGGTTAGATCATAGCTGTCTTCTAACTGGTGTTAATTCCCATTTCCAAACACTCTGTTTATTTTCAGCATTAGCAAAACTATATAAGAGTGTGATGATGCTGCACTCAGGGTTGTGCAGGGCTGTATGTGGAGCTGTGCATTACAAGAAGAATTATGTAAAATGAGAAGCTGACTTACATTAGTATCTTTCTGTTAAAAAATATGCACATTCTAAACAGTGCTTGGAAACAAGCCGTATATCTCCTTATGACTGTGATCAAATTCTATACATTTTATAAGAAACAACATGAACCTACTTTATGTCTCACTAAAAATTTAATGCACATGATGCGTATTGTAATGGAATATATGACTTGTCCTTCTTCTGATGTAATCATTCACAATTTTGCAAAATAGATATGAATCTCTGATTTGGGACCAGCTTCCACAGGTGTAGGTAACAGGACAAATACAAGGGAGTGGATAATCACAGCCCTTATCTTAGATAGAAACATCCAGCATATTTTTAACTTTTGACAACTAGAAAGATTTACTTTTATTTTGTCTTAAATTTCATAATTAGTTTGATAATGCCTCTTTCTCTGTGACAGAATAGTTAGAATATAAACCTGCTTCTCCTTTCCTCAGTAGTATGTTAACAAATCCACACACTGGCTTATGTTTTATTAGAAATACGGGAAAGGGGAAAATAGGATTTGCACAATGGGGAAAGAAAAAAAATATTGATCAGCTTTCAACACTTGGATTAAATTATATCATGCTCTGTGAGAAAAATTATGTGGCTGTTCAGTTTTGTTCTAGAAGAGGTTCCATGATCCAAAAGCTGCAACATTTTCAGTGCATCTAATAAAAGCGTCACTCATATGCTGGCCACAAGAATATGCTTCTACAAAAGAAGTTGTAACTAAGGAGTCTCTTTGCCCTTAGTTAATAAAATAATTTCTATTTAAATATCTTTGACATTTCAAGATCTGCATCTTTTTAGAAGATATAGTTTAAAGCCTATGATATAGTCTGAAAACTATCAAACATACAATCTTCCTAATGTGCCAGCACTTTGATTACATAAAAATACTTTGTTGATTCATGGTGAATATTCATAAATGGTGTATATATGGCAAGTATATGCACAGTATAAGATATCATTGTGAAAAAAAAGCTCTATACTTATGGGAGATTTTAAAAACCTGTTTCATTCCTTTCTACTTCTACTTTTAATTAATGCCTGTTTTGGGCATATTATCTCAGTATAATTTCTGCTATGGTGATGTCTCTGTAGGATCATCAATAGTTCCTCCGCAATGAGAACTGGAAGATAGTCTATATTAGCTACTAGTTTACTTGATCATGTCCTGCAATATCCCTAGCCTTCAGTCAAACTCATTGAATTTCTCTGCTGTTTTAGACTGGGTAGAAGCAGCTGATAGGCCTGGAGTCATAGTCAGTAGGGATCTAGTCAAAACAGTCAATATTGTCCAGAAAGTGAGTCAACTCATTTTAAAGCAGGCATCTCCTTTTAGTCAGATGAATCACTCTCTAGACTCCATTGATATAGACATGTCAAGCTGGATGAGATGGATCCCACTCTTACATTCCCTAGATGTTTCTGCTCACTTGTTTGAAAGTGAGTTGAAGCACTTCAAAAAGAAGTTTGTCTCAGCCTTACTGAGTTAGTCTCAGTAATTAGGGCATATGTCTTGGCCTTACTGTGTTAGCTGTAAGTCCCCAGCTTAGCATTGCCAGCTGCATACGTGGACTGTACTATACATGAGCTCTTCATGGTCCCTATGTGAGTCTCTGGTGCATTCAGCATTTAAGTGCAATAAGTTCCTTTGGTGTTCTTACTAAAAAATTACTTTAATACGAGCCATATTTACACTTTCAAAAACTTGCTTCGTAAATAACTCCAGAACTTTTAAATCAAGTTGGCAGACAGATTGTAAAAAATCTTCCAAGTGTTGTAAGAACTGTACCAAATCCATATCAGATACAGATTCTGACTGAACATCATTATATAATGCGTGCTAAATTCTGTCTGTGAATTTGTTTACTGGCGTGTGAACAGAGAAACAGCCTCATCTTTTTGTTATGGACCTTCTACCACTATGCCCCTTCTCAGGAACAGAGAGAAACATGGAAAGATTGGGTTGAAGCTGCAAATGTGCTTTAGATAAAAGAGAGGAAAGAGAAGTCTGATGGATCAACATGCACAGAAAAGGGGGAAGTGACCCTGAGCTTCTAAGCCCTTCAGCTTATTCCATGCTGTTTTCTCCAAACACTGTGCCCTTTTTTATCCCTGTCTGCTATCTGAACCAGGTTATTTGCGTAGTGCCCAGCTCCATGTCTTCCCTAGCAGGTTGCTGGCAGGTAGGGGAAAATGGTGAAAGAATGGATGGCCCAGAGCGGTGGCCAGCAGTTTGTAGGTCCTTGTAGCAACCACTGGCGCGATGTTTCGTCACAGACAGAGTAGCCGTTAAAGGCTTCACCTTGCAGATTGGAAATGTGCCATGAGCATGCAGACGTGCTATAAGCAGATACCCTCCACTGAGTCTTGTTTGCTTTGAATGAATAAAGAATAGAGGAGGAAATTAGCAGCAGCATGAAATTTAAGGAATTGGTGTTCTGGGGTTTTTTTTGTTCATGTCTGAAGTAGCACGACATCTGGATGGGAACTGCTCTTTCCTCCTGAGATGTCTCAACAGTCAGATCATGGCAGGGATGCTTCCACCCCCCCTCACTCCGAGGATGAAGCCCTCAAGACAGATTATTTCTTCCTCTGCTCTGCATCCCTCTGCGTAATGCTGGATGCCCTTTGCCTGGAGGAAGTCACAGCCCAGCTCAAGGTGCAGAGGCTTCCTTAATAGTGTGGGAGGAGAAGTGGGAGTGGATTTCACAGAAACGTCTGATCAGGAAGCTGCCTGAGCAAGCTGGTGGGGAATGGCTGCATTCCAGGGGAGTTTCCTCATTGCTGTGCCACTGGGGCGTGCTGGGGAGCACATCTCGGCCAGTGCCAGACAGTCTTGTCTTCAGCTGCCTTTGCCCAAGCACTTGACCGAGGGGTTGTGCTTGAAGGCTCTTTCCTGATTTTTGCCCTGCAGGTGAGGCAGGGAGGGAGCTTGCTGTTGTGGGAATCTCGTTCAGGCTTAAGGGGTGAGCTGACAGGCTTCAAGCTCTGTCAAAATAATAAGGCTAGGATTCCGTGCCTTACGGCAGAAGTTTGGGTTCCTAGGGATGTCAGTATTCCAGTACCAACAGGTGCCTTACGGGAGGTGGTGAAGCTCTGCAGCGCCTTTGAACCTTCCAAGAACTGGTGCCGAATAACAAAAATGACTGCTATCTCTGCATTATGCCCAAAGTAACAGGCTAAAGCAGGTTTTACGCTCGTGGGGTTATTTTTCTGTTGTGTGAATTCAGTAGTGTGGTTTTGCACCTGTGACAAGCTGAGGTGCTACTTGCCTATTCTCTGGCCTTATTACAGTTCAAAAAATGTTCTTGTACAATGTCCTTAACGTGGGTTTTGTAACAAGTAAAGAGTACATCCTGTTTACATGGTGACATTCAATAAAACAGAAATATTGATGGCTGGTCCCACATTTTGTTCACTTGTATTATGTGCACTCAATATATTTAAAGATTATTTCATTAAAACATTTTGTTGCTGTGATTTAAGCAAAATTTCATGGATTCTGTGTCCACAATCTTGTCCACGTCAGGAATTTGTCCCATTCCCAGAAACAGATTTGAAAGCTAGAAAAAATGGCAGGGAATGCAAGTTTGCATCTTCTTTGCTGACTGTCTGTCTATATATTTATGTAATTAATTTTGTGAAGACAGCAGCTTGCTTACACCAAGTGAATAATTTTATGGGAAGGACAGAACTGTTATATACATAGAAAAGAAAAAGGCCTGCCAAGTGCCAGTGTTTGAAAAGTAAAGTCAAATTCAAATACGAGAAGGGGTGTCATCAATTTTAAATAGTGTAACTACCAATAGTATGTCCATCTTCAAATCAAGATGTCAAACATAAATAATCACAGGCATTACTGAAAGAGGGTCTGTGGTGTTTTTCAGATGTGAGACCAAAGTAAATAACCTAGCAGCTTCTAGCGCTAGAAACTTTGACTGCACATCCAGCCAAGACCTATTAAAAGGAGAAAATTCTCATCACAAACATGTTCTGCCTTTATGTTCTGTACAGGGAGACACTACACTTCCACTAGCTGGACCTGATGGAATGGCTGGTAACAGTGGGCTACTGTTCTCACGTGGCCAGCTTCAGTTTTGGTGAGACACGCACATTTTCATACAATGGATAAATCTTGGGGTTGAGATTTTCTACCTTTTTCAGCCATCTGTGATTCATCTGCTTCATCCTTCCCAACTTTTGCCAGTCTGCTCTAATACTTGTCCCTGTCCCTGTGTCCTGTTCCCATTCTCCTCAATTATCCAATCCTGATTTAATTTATCATGTTGTTCATCCGGGCCCTAATCTCTTTGTTTAGTAAAACCTTGTCGTAGTGTTTTCCCAGAAAGTTCCCCTATAATTACTAGAAAAAACAGTAGACTCCTTTGAAGAGGTGGTTCATAACAACAAAGACAGCTGCTTGAAGTAGACAGTGTGAATACTCCTTAGTATCAAAGTTATCAGAGTAACTATAAGCAAATATAATATTTCCTCGACAGACTGAGGCACCTTCTTAAGGCTAGTTTTTATTGGTATTGTTCCTGAAATCTCCAGTACTCATCTTAACCTGAAATACCAGACAAATGCACCTACAAATAGTGACTATATAAAATGTTGTCTACTGGAGAAGTTTTTCAAATTAATGCAAGTATAAATACCCATAGCCGCTTACTTATTTATGACTGAAATCCTAGAGTCACAATCATAATTCTTTGCAGTGGAATTGGTATCATCATTGGTGACAGAAGTAGTAGTCCTTCAGGGATGAATAAATAGACTGACCTTGTGTCTTGCATGATGAATATCCTATGTAATCCTTGAGTGACTCCACCTAAATACGATGGAATTTAGTTCTAGAATCACAGTAAGAATGAAATAAATGACGCTGTGTTGAATGTCAGGATCCAGCTCTCAAAAGCGTGGACCTTTTTCTCTTGGATAGAACATTTAAGTGAGGGAGGACAGAAAAGAAGAAAGCAAGGAAGTAGACACGTTCTCACCTGCATGTCTTATTTAAAATAAATTTTTATTTAAATAAAATTCTCATTTAAAATATGTTTTTGTTAAGCAGGAGATCTAAAATCAATATCTCAAGACAGTATGTAACAGGGCATTGTTCATATAGCTCACAATGGTAGTAGGGAAACTATTTAGCCTGGTCTCTTAAAGAAGTAAGGCTTATGAAATCGTGCTGTTCACCTGTCTGTATCAGCCCACTCCCTGAACATAGCATTTGGCCAGTTTCAACCATGCACCACAAGTAGAGGTCTTGCGGCCACTACGTTTCTAGAGGTTGTTCAGAATAGCTGGTGAGGTGGGCTTATGCTGGGGGCTGTTTTGTCAGAGTCAGCAGAACGAGCTGTAAAATCACAGCCTAACCCTGAATGAGCTGTTCAAAACCGCACCAGCTGCGCTTGGCCCAGCCACTGTCTCCTCCCACTTCTTCGTATCCTATCTACGCCAGCTGTCAGCTTCCCTGCTCTTGTTTTCATGAGTTTGGAAATATGCTCTTATAGGCAGATAAACACCACTGAGGGATAGGCTTCATGTGATTTCTCTCTTACTGGACCCCAAAAAATCCAGATAAATAGTATGACACAAGAAAATTTGACTCAGAGTCTGTGCCTTCTTAGATGTTAAGTCAATCAGGCTTAAGACACAAATCCAAAGGAAAACAAGTTTCCTTAGATTGATTTTCACTGAACTGTCTTTTAATTAATCTAGCTCACAACTTTGGTTTCCAGCAGGACAATTACTATGCACTAGAATGACAGCTTGGTTATCCTTTTCCTGGGAGATGATCAGCTTCATGATTTAAATAATTAGATGAAATCTGGGACTAGCAAATCTTAATTTTATACTGAATTAGAATACCATGTCCAGTTTTAGACACCGGACTTCAAGAAAGAAGAGAATCAGCTGGAGACAGTCCAGAGGAGAATGACAAGAAAGATCAGGAGTGTAGAAATTATAATCTAGAAGAAAAAAATGAATAAATTATGTTAGTTTAGTCTGACACAGAGAAGACAGAGCAAAGATATTATAACACAAGAGATTGCTCCAAGGAGGAAGAGAACAATCTATTTCTCTTGCCTATGTTTGATAGAACAAGAAGTAATAGGCTTAAATTACAGCAAAGAAGATTTATTTTAGAAATTACAGAAAAATTTAATGGTGAGGATAGAGAATAGATTGCTTGGCAAGCTTTTGGAGTTTCCATCTCCATTGGAGATCTGTAAGATCAGACTACCTGAATATCTGCTTCCTGCAGGCGGCAGGATGGATTAGACGTCTGCTAGAGGTCCCTTCTAGTTCTACTGTGTATTTTACTCTAGTAGTAAAACTGTGGTTTAAAAGATAGGCTCCGGGTACTCTTCCTATGCTATCTCATCCTTGTCTTCAAACAGTGATAAAATCCTACTGTAGAAAAGACAGTAAACAGTGCCATTACTCTTGTGATCTTGTAATGAAAAATGGAAATACATCTTGGAATAAAGTACTTCTAGATATACATTCATTTAGATAATTGTGCAGAAGTACTTGGAAAGTTGGCTGTAATAGGGGAAAAACATATAATGTGATAAAATTAATTTGTTTAAAATTACTTTTTCGGCACCTGTTACTGTTGTACTGAGTGATATCACTGTAGATCACTCATGTGGGAACTTCAGAAATCAATTTAATAAAATTGCCCTAATTGCATTCCGAATACTAAATATAGTTTTAGATTTTTATATTATCATTCCTTCTATTTTAAAGATTTCATTTAACTGGAAATATTAGAAGTAGCACTTTAGTTCTCAAAAATTGTATGTATCATGTGAAATCCATGAAAAAAACTAAAAGGATAAAGTAAAGCACAGACATTTCAGAGATAACTTTTAAAATCCTTAGAATAAAATGGTTGGGCCGAGGAGGCTGACTGCCGACTCACAAGTCTCAAACACGTGCTCCTGACACAGAGTTTTGAATCTATTAATTTGTTTAATTCTGGGCAGTCTTTATTTTTTACAGTTTGTGTTACAACTTTAATGCAGTTTGTTTGCATTGCCTGTAACATGACCAGGGCATAGCACTTCTACTGAAGAATGTAATAGAAATTTGACTCGGCTGTTCTATTTCTTCATATTTTTTTCTTGATTTGATTTTTAAATAGTTTAGTCTGTTCACTTGTGGAAGGTCTTCTATGAGCAAAACCAGAAGCAGAGAAGTTGGTTTAAATTCAGGGCAGCAATGCCCAGCTGAAGGCACCTTGCCAGCTCCCTGGATCCTCTTTCCCCTTCAGCTGCTGAGACCTTGGGAGAGCTTGATGCTTGCGAAGGGCCCCATCAGCCATCCAAGCTGAGCAGCGAGCTGCCTCTGCTGCCACTGAGCCGTGCTGAGCTGGGCCGTGGGTCCTGGCTGGTGGCAAACGCCATCTGTCCTTCCTCGGGTCTCTCAGGTGTGGACCCTTGGAGACCACGGCACCTACGAGCTCCAGATTTATGGCGCATGGGGTGAATGTGGCTGCCAACACACTCCACCTTGCCCCAGGCTTACTTCAAACCTGCTCCCTCCCTTTCACTTTCCCCTCAGAGGCAGAGGTATATATACACGTGATGGGACCAGGTATGTACCATGGATACCTGTACATGGTGTGTAATCCTCTTCTGCCATTGAGGCAGCTGTGGGGCTTGCTTGGTGGATAAGGCTTAGCAATGTTGCCTGAAGCATAGGTAGGATGGATGGGAGACTTTGGCTCAAACGCTGCTCCAGATGAGGATGCAATTAAAAGACATGTGTATTACTCTCCATGTCCTGTTTGTTGTTAAAAAGGATTGAGCTGGGGCTGAAGGCAAAGTTAATAGGGAGCACGTGGTTTAAAAATGCCACCGAGATTTGTCACGTGTTCAGGTCCAATGATATCAGATTTTAGGTGACTTTGCAAGGCTGCAACAGTAGAAATTTATGGACTGAAAGGATGCAGCCACTTATTCAATGAACGGGAAACTGGGCCAAAATTTTGGAGGCATCACAAGACTGTAAATGTTGGATTTGGATACCTATTCTCCTGCAGACATAAATGCCCTGTAGATTTCAGCACAGAGTAGAGTTATCTGAAGTTAATTTTAAATAAAATTGGTCAGCTATTGGAAGGAATCTGGCCTCAGTAATAGGCATCTTTGTCCATAAAAGTTATTGGCAAGATGGTCTGCCTACTCAAAACCATGGAGCTTCTACTGTTTGAAGCTGATTGCTTAAAGCAAGCTCAGGAGGACCTTGCCACTCGTATTTTTTAAACTGTGACCCACAGCGAATTTCTGGAACATGTTAAAACATGAAGTGCTAACAAGAGAAGAGTTCCCAGATGTCCATAAAAAAAGGATGAACAGTGGCTCAAGCCCACTGGGAATCTCTGCATGATTCAGCAACCTATTGGCATGCTTAAATTCCTCATGGCTCTAACTCTTTAAGAACACGTGCCGTATGAAAAACACATTAAAATGAAAACAAGTTTAATAAGCAGTCAAATTTTTAATTGAGAAGCTCAAAAGGAAATAGATAGTTGCAAGAAGCAAGAATCTTCACAGATTTTTGTTATATTTTTAAGATCAGCACCTCTATTCTGGGCATTCATGTTCTTTAATGGAGATCAGGCACATGTTCAAAGTCGTTTTTACAGGTACATCTCCTTACATTCGGTAGACACAATGGATTTTAAACAGTTTCATAGCAACGGATGGTTCGTGATGGCCATTAACCTAGATAAGTGAGTATCAGTTTGGTGCATCCTTAATAGTCCATAGTGGTCTGCGGGTAAAAAATTCTTTCTCTTCTGCTCCTAAGAGGTTTTTTTTTGTTTTGGTTTGGGTTTTTTTTCTTTTCCTTAGACATTGTTTTACAGTACAGGTTCATGTGAGTTTTTGCATTCAGGAAAAAAAATTCGTACCCAAGAGCTTTATGGTAAAAGCACTTACCACAAAAAAGATTTGTGTTTCTCTGGAATGCAGCAACCATAGTACATCCCAGCAGGTAATCAAAACTTTTAAAAGTTGAATGTATACCTCAACAGCAGCTAAACAGAAAGTTAGTTTCACCTTCTGTTTTTAGTATGCAGTTCCTTTGTGCTGCTGGGTCGTGTCTTATCTCCTCTGTGAGACAAAATACTGCTAATGCCACGGTGGAGGAGGAAATCACTGCGATGCCTGATGGATGGAGCTGGCGCAAAGCCCTGGGAAGAGCAGAAGCCAAGTGCTCCGGGAAGTGCAGAGCTGGAATGTGAGGGTTAGTGCCGGGGTGCTCTGTCCCCCAGCGCCCTGGGTGTCGCGGTGTCGGAGCGCCTGCGTCGGCAGAGGCTCCCGGTGCAGGCGCGGTGCCTGCTGTTGGGGGGGGAAACAACATCTCGGAGGAAATTACACCACCTCTCAGAATGGCAGAAGTTTGGCGTAAGCGCCTCACACCCCCCACTCACACAGACCGTTGTGTCAGCACGGTGTGTACACTGGGGCTCGGGATGTATCTACGCTACACGTGCGCCTTCAGTGATGCAGCTATGTAGGATGGCTTTTCCAGCACATGCCTGGGCTTAATTCCGACCTAGGGTTCGCTATATAGTAACATAAAGCTGTGTTTTAAAATACTGCTTTAATATACTGTGGTGTGCTACATGATATCTCAGACTGATTATATGTGATGCATATTTGCATGAACCTTAATGAGACTTACAAAAGTAAGAGGCAAGTTTTAGAGAAAATTGGATTAAATGGCTTAATTCTCCATAGTTAAAGACTTTAAATTTTAATCAAGACTATGAGTCTGAGACTAATAACGCTTAGACTGGATGTTTAAAATGACTAAAATGTAAAACCAAATATGTATAATCTAATGTTCATTATCACCAATGTATTTGTATAGCAGTAATTCCTATGAATGTATGAACATTAACATGACAAATTTCAAAAGCCAGCATAGGCCTTTCCCAAAACTCCGGGTTGGATTTTGTTGCTTGTTTTTGCCCAGCTGTACCTAGGGTGGTCTCCTGCACTGCTGCAAGCCCGGTCGCCCCTCTGCTAACCTCTGCAAGATGCCTGTCATGAATTACGTTGGTGCAGTTCTTGTTCCCAGTGATGGGGCAATGAAATACCCGTCCTAGTCTGTGATGTGTAGGACAGGCAGAAGGATGTTTGATTCTCTGTTGCCTGCCTGAAATGCAATCTTTACAGAAAAAAACATGAAAGAGGCGGTTTGGGTTCCGGTCTGTTGTTCCCCGTGCCTGCGGTCACAATGCCCCCTCACCTCAGGAGCATTCAGGACTTTGTAAATATTATAAAGTTTGTGGATTTCAGAGTGTCCTTCAGTTTTGGGTTTCTTTTCCACCTGATTCTCACAGTTTTGAGGGACTTCGTGTTAAACTGAACGTGTTATTTTTGGGTGGTGGAACTGGTGAGTCCCAAAAGTTTTCAGATAGTTCCCACAACCCTTTTACGCTTCTTCTCACACAGAGTTCATCTCACAGATACTTTGTATAGAGTATCTTCTCACACATAGATTTATCTGCTTGTCTGGGAGCGCATGTGTGTGTGGGGGGGATGTGTGGCCAGCGTTAACTCATTTTTTCTCTCTTCTGCTTACTGGTCACCTTACAGCACACAGCACATTTTGGTAGTGGCCATCATGCACAGGAGAATGAGCTAGGCTTTTAAGGAGCCTGGCCGTACTAGACATTTTGTTGGTTGTTGTGAAGTCATGAGGGATTGTCTTGGCCTAGTGAAAGTATTTGTATTTGTTAATTGGAAAGAAGACAATAAAACCTTCTAAATGTTAATTTGTTGGATTTATATATCTATAGAGGATCATGAGAATGCTTTGGTGATAAACAGTAAGAAAATTTAATGAGACATTTTTGAAGTTATGCTGTTTTGACTACAATTTTAATAACCTTGGTGAAGTCATCATAATCCTAAAATAATTGAATAACTTTGTTGTGACCTTAAGGCATTACTAATGTAGAATTATGTTGAAATAAATGAATTTATGTTTGACTAATGAAATAAGATATTCTAGAAGTCTGTGGAGTACACAAGTATATAAACTAAACAGTTTGAGTTTCGGTATGCTTAAGAAATATTTTTTCAGACCTTTTCCCGAGATGACACCTTTTACTTTCTGTGGATCAACTTGTCCTGTCAGGGTAAAGATTCTGTGTCTATAATGGGGATAAGAAACCTCTGGCAATGCCTTGCTTTCAGTCTGCTTTTGAAGTTATTTTCAGTGTGGCTAGTGAGACTAGCAAAGGTAGTAAGTGTCCATTAAACTTCCTCCAATCTCAGTTGAATCTGGTAGTCAATAATATCTCTAAGACTTCCACTGTTCTGCTAGATTTGGTTGAGATTGTCCAAGAGGTTGATAAATTACCAGGGAAAGTGGGATAATAGTTGAGTGAATGGATAATGAGCCTGCATAAACCTCATTTCCTTAGGACATTGTACAACAAAGTGAAGAGTCTGCTGGATGGGGGCATCTTCAATATTCAGCAGTAGAGAGGTTTTGTTTCAGTTATTAATCTTAGTGCCAGTTTGTGGAGGAAAAAATTGAGTTTGCTTAACAGAAAAAATACTAATCGGTATTCATCACACCTGGCTTTTTCTGTGGAAAACATGTAAGAGTTAAACTGAATATATTCTACCTCGAGTTAGCTGTAGTTAGCATTTCTGATTGGAACATCCAGTTCTTTCTTCTCTCTTTCCTTTTAAAATTATGTTTTTATTTCAACGGTGCTTTCTACCAGCAGGCAAAGCTGCTGTTACACTCTACCCAGCTGTGAAATCAATATGATTTTCATTACAAAGATAACAGAAACTCTCTTAGAAAGACTGTGAATTGCCAAAGGTCAAATAACAGTCAGTGGCAGAGCTTAGAATTTAGTTGTCCTAATTAAAAAATCTCGTGATATAAATATATTAATGAAATGCACCCTGAGAAATGTTTGGATATAAGATGGCAACAATTTTAAACTATTCCATTGTTTCTTTAATTACTGTAGTTCATGTAAGCCATATAAAAATTTGACTAATTCTTTCTCTGGTTTATGACCGTTTCTCATAAAATAGGTATTAGCTCTGCTTTCTTTTTTTAATTCACAATTATTTGAGCGTGATTAGACTAGAAAGTGTAACAGTCACAGAAGAGAGAACGTATCTAGTAAGATTTCTGTCATATTGGACTCTAAAAATTACACATAAACTGAATGAATGGGTGGATCAGTTATTTCCGTGATGTATGACTTCATTAACAGCAAGAGGAAGTGCACAGTCAAACTGAAAGCAGCACTTGAGTCTTTCAGCCAGAGCAGCCAGTTTTATTTAAATTAAAATCAGCATTGTAAAATAGATGTTATTACTCTTCCTAAGATCATCCTCGATCTCTTCTTATTAAAACTTAATTTTTCCAACAGTTAAGTTACATCTGCCTTACTACGGATGAAAATAACAGGAGGTCAATTATTTTGTTACTTGTATTTGTTTGAGATCTCTCTCTCCTATTTCTCTGTTTTTATTTAAATTCTGTCTTTTCCACCCCATATGCTAAAACAGTAAACTTGGATTGCCAAATATTGTAGATTTTAGTAGAAAAAGTTCTTCACGGTACAGCTGAAGGGTTTTTACGTTATTGTGCTCCCTCTGCTGGATAGTGCCCATTAATTTTTTATTCCCTAAGCTGTGCTAATATCTGCGTTCCATAAACAAGCAATCACGCTGCCTGCCTGAAAGAGGTATGAAAAGTGGGAATGTCTCATTTTGGTCTCAGATGACAAGGAAGGTGACAGTTGCAGTCTAGGAAAAGCCCTGTCGTCTAGCAGCTAAGACCAGTCGAAAGCCTTTGGTGGACATCTGAGGAACAGTTATTTACTACCTCTTGAACAAAACCAGATGGATGCTAAATAACCTTCCTTCCTTTGTATAACATAGAGAGGATGATGTTGATTCTCGTACTCTGGTAAGCACAACAGTATCCTCAGATGTCCCCGTAATGTTGTTAGCATCTCAGTCTTAGCGGCGTGGTTCTCGTAGCTCGCTTCACCCTTTATTAAATCTTACAGAGCTGCTGTTGGGCTACCATTTGCTCAGTGAAGAAGACAACCATGCTCTCACCCTCGCTGCCAGCCCCACGACAAGGCAGGCAATGGCCCAGTCCTTTCCCATCTCCCCTGCAGTGAGACGAAAAGGAGCTGGAGCAACACTCCTGTTTTTGTTTCGAGAAGTTATTTCAGTCTTCGTGGCCTTTGGCTTCACAGGGTGTTTTCGGCTTCCTCTCCTGCTGTCCTTTCTCCCACTGCTGTCACACAGTGAACCTGGCTTTGTCCTGTTGTCTCTCCTTCCGTCCTGGAGGCACATGGCTGGTCTGGGCTCCTCAGCACAGCTGATCCCACCCCACAGCCCTCTCTCGAGTGACCCTGGAGCCCCCTGACCCAGTGGGGCCACCCAGGCTCCCTCGACAGGCCACTGCCTGGACCAGCCAGCTCCCGTGTCCCACAGCCTCCCGGCTTTTCCGCCGTGCCAGCTGACCCAGTCAGTCCGATGGAAAGGGGATGGAAACTCAACGTCCTCTTCAGCAGCAGGTGATGTGCAGGTGATTTTCCCACCTGAGCTGCTTCTTCCCGGAGCTTGTGCCATAGTTTTGCCAGGGAAGCTGGATGCCTTTTAGTTTCCTTCAAATTTAATGTGATGTTATAAATGCCGCTGCATATTAGTGACACTGAAGTGGGAGTTATTTTTCAGCTTGGCTTGGCTGCACTTGCGGATTAGCACTCAATATGGACCAGACTGGTAGCATATTCCTGAAAAGAAATTAAAAATTGCCAGTTGTTGGGGGCAATAACTTGTTTTGTAAGAATGGTAACTATTTGACGTCTGGTTTAACTAGGAGACTCATTTTGGGAAAAGGCTTTATGGACAAGTTCTGCTTAAGAATTTTTTCCTGCAGTCAGTTTTAAATTTCAATTTCTAGATATATAAAACAATATTCAAAGTCTTTGATACTTCCAAACACTCCTACAGTGAAGTAATCAGCATAATTATCTTCTCCATGACTAATAAACAAAAACTACTTTCATGTGCATGTACGCTTTCTTTTCCAGAGAAGTTGCTTTATTAAACCATTTCTAAAAGAACAAACTGGTTAAAAGAATAGATATCCACTGCTTAAAACCTTCAGTTCTTTCTGTTCAGATGAAAAGACAGATGTTTAATACGTTTTGCTTTTGCTAAAATAATAAAAACTTATGTTGAACAAATAATCTACCTTAATTTAGCAGGGCCTGAACAAAATCAGCGTTGCCATTTGCAGGACGGCTTGTCCTAGGGTGAATCCCCTCTGTCGAACCAAGTCGGGGCAATGAGGGCTCTGCTGATGGTGGGGCTGGGCTGGGGTGGCGGGGAAGGACTTCTGCAGGAGGGACCCTCTGTGGAGAAGCTTCCAGGATCAGCCTGAAAATCATTTGCCTCAGATGCCTATTGAGTTATAGCAACTAAAACGCTTGACAGTGCTTGTCTCGGCAAGAGAACACACCATATGCTTTGGGAACATTCCCAAGCAGAATATTATCCTCCGAGCGCCCCGGTGAGCTTGTTAATACTCCTGTTATCCTGTTCAGTGGGACTGATCCGGTAGCCCCTGAAGTCAGTGAGGATATTCAAGTTATCTTTAGAATATTTTGAATACAACCTTTGATGAAGTTTGCGTAACTTAAGTCACACTGGTGGAACTGTTTTCTAAAGTTATAAATGTTAGTTTATTTGCTGGTTTCTTTATTCAAATTTACGTGTTTTTCTTCATCCTGTGAAGCACAGTTGATGTGAAATGGATAAAGGAATACATTTTTATAGCAGGATTTGAATTTATGTATGGTACTGCTATTCTTAGTTTTTCCAGAGAAGGACTGGGACGAACTTCCACTGGCATTCCATATAATACTAATTCAAATGCAAATTTATATGTTGATCAGCTCTTTTCTCCAAATGGGTGATCAGTTCATGGGAAGAACTCTGGAAATTTTATAGTTGATGTGGATCAAGAAAGCACCAGATTTAGCTGTTGTAGTTCTCAGTCAATTCCGGTCATTCTTTATTGCTTTCTGGTCACGCAACAAATTTAATAGAAAAATAATCTTTTGCAAAATAACTTGTATGTAGAAGAAGAATTGGGCTTTGCCAAAAAGAAACCCCCCTCAGATCCCAGTATTTTTCCAGACTGTATTTCTTTATATTCTGGAAAATTTTCCTTTTCATTGCCATTCATTTTAACATCAGATTTTAATTTTCATTTTTTGAAAGATGTGTGGGGAGTGACGAAGAATTAAACTACAAACTAAGCAGACAAAAGATACTATTTCAAATAAGTGTATAGTGGGAGGGAAACTTAGACCATACAAGAAGAAAAGGCTGGAGAGGATCTACTCCAGATTCCACTGATGTGGTAACAGCTGTTATTACAGTATCTGGCTTTTTGAATTAAATATTGATAGAAATAAATGAATAAAAGACCAAGTAAACTGAAATGTGTGTTCTGCCTTCCTGAAGCTCTTTTTCAGCGTCTGGAGTACCAGAACCAACACCCCTTTTTACAATTAATAGTATTAAATAACGGCATCAGCTGACAGGAAATAAGGAAGTTCCTATGGCAACTAAAAATAAGCACAGGAGGAAAAATGCATCAAATGCTGTCAGCAGATAGCATAAAAGGCAGCTGTATGTCGATAATAGAACAAGAGCATATACAGAAATCCTAAGTGTAAACATACGTGTTTTGATAGCTTTTACTAGTAGTTTTTTTGTTTTGTTGTTTTTTTTTCCCTGAAACAGGAACACCATACCTTGGTTCTGGCATCTACTTATCGATATCTCAAACTGTTTTGCTGAGATAGGCTCCTAGTTTCTGGCCTGTGAAACACAGGGGCAGAGCCCCGCAGCTTCAGGAGAGCCGATGTATCCCCTTGGGTTTGTACGCTGTTTAGGAAGCCTTTGGGTGCTTCACATCTCGTGCACGTCTGCCACTTTCTCTCAAGGTTACTCTTTGGTCACTGCATACAAAATGTTTGAGAGAACTTCTTGATAGAAGCAGAAGTGTAAAATGTCTGGTGGAAATGTGACTTGTGGAAGAAATAGGGCTGTACACATCATGTAGACAGACGTGTGCAACTGTGTTCATTTAAAGTCGTACTGGGCTTGGGAAGGCGTAGATGATAAAATCCCTGGTGGAGGGGAAACCTGAGCATGCAGCTGCTCTGCTGAGGCTACAGCTGGGCCACAAGCAAGCTCCTCCTTTCATCTCAGTGGGAGAACTAGTTCTGAAGGCAATTTAACTCTTGAAATTCCTGAGTTATCTGCTTTTCCTACCTATCTGATCTTCCTACCTTCACCTCCCTCATAAAAAGCAAAACCATCACCCCCCTCTCTCCCCCACCAGACCTGTGCAGGGCAGAGTGAGCTGCGTGGTTTCCCCTTCGCTCTCCACGCTCCGAAGTTGTTGTTGCCCCTGCAGACCCACCCAGGCTCCCCCTTCTGATGCGCAGATGTTGCTGTTTTCGTGGCAGAACTCTTCTGCTGAGGAATGCCCACGAGGGACCGTGCCGGAGTAGCTCCACTCACCAGGGCTCAGCAGGGAGACAAAGCCGCTGTCGGTGGCTTGGCCAGCTCAGGAAACTTGGTTGCTGAGTGGGAGAACATTCAGCCCTGCAGATAGCAATGGGATTGTATTTCTCCCTGGTTAATTCTATCCTGGTAAGTGATAAAAATGAGTTTATTAATTACGTCAACTATGAGGTGGCGTGGGAGCATGCCAAAGCAGGACCAAAGGCAAGGTCTGGGAGAAATGTGGTCAGACTGCCCCGATGCTGGTAAAGGCTTTTGTCTTTACTTGGGACTTTTTGCAATTTCTGATTTTTTATGTGTCTGTGCTGATTCCTGACCCAAATTTTGAATTCACCACTCCAATTGTAAAAGGTAATTCCATTGTTCCAAGGACAACTTCATTTTCAGTCTTAATACTACACAACTGAGAGGACCTCCTGGGGCAAGGAGACCACTCCTCAGCTATGGTGGGCAACTATACCATACAGTCACTTCCATAAAATGAATTTGGATGTGTTCCTGTATGTGTACACACACATACCTCCTTCCCACTGGTGTTGTGCCATGCTTATGTGATAGTGTATTGCAGATGTAACCCATCATTATGTGACTCTGGCTGCAAGTCAACACATGTAACCACAGGCACGTGGGGTATGAGTAGATATCAGCCACTGACAGTATTACAGCTTACTCTGCAGTTTGGGTTTGTGCAGGCTGTTGTGAACGATACCCTGCCCCTGTGTGGACTACACTTGCACTGCCTGCAAATAACCGCTTGCACAGCTCCAGAGAAATTTAGGAACAGACCATTAGGCAGTCCGCAGCGAAACATCAGAAACTAGGTGACGGAGTCACTCAAAGGGAACCACTTTCTCAAAGCGGCTGACAAGAACAAGCGTAAACACGTTGTGTTTTGCTCTGACATAATTAGCACAGCAAAGATATTGGCTGTCTGCTGATTGAGTAAAGGTGTGTACCACACAGAAGTACTCCAGCAAACAAAATGCTTCTGAAATTATCTGAACTGGGATGTCACTGTGAAGGGAAATTGCATGTTGTATTGTAACAGAAACTCAGGGGGTGGCAGCTGAGTGTTGGCAGTTACCTCTGGATCTCTAACAAACTTGTTCGCATTCGTGTCTTGGCTGCCGGAGCAGAGCAGCCTGTGTCCGTGGGAGCCACGGGTCTCACGATAGAGAACATTTGGTCTCCGAGCAGTGAGTTCCTGGCTGCGGTGTCGAGCAGGTACAGCCTGGAGCAGGAGGCAAAGCACATGGCGCAACTCGTTCTGTCCTTCTGTCTGTCCCCGAGTACCCTGTGCTCTTCAACGGCTAGAGGAACTTATTGACCACTTCCCTGGTGCTGCTACAGAGCTGGCTAATTACAGTGATTACAATGATTAGATTGCAATGCAGTTTTTCCTACTCCGCTTGTGAAATGCTGCAGCTTATCCCACCTTTTATTCATGACAGGTGGTAGATTTGCAGACTGTATGAATGGGTGCTGCAGGAGTAATCCTCTTCCCCCTCCCCGCCCCAGCTAGGATATATTCTTCACCTTATGTGAACTAGCAGGGCAGGAAAACAGGCAGCATGTCTACTTTGTGAGAGTCAGACCTGACATTTAGTTTACCCTCTCATATTCAATAACTCTCTCTGATAACTGAGACGAAAATAACAAGAACCAATGACAAGCAAACAGAGCATCCGTGACCTCATAATTTTTGTTCCTTGGGTGAATAGATATTCTGTATTTGCTGAAGAATCTTAAGAGAAGTATTAAGAAGGAAATAGAAGAAACTAAATACATAGTTTGAATGTTTGGACTAAACAAGCTCGAAAGAAGACATTGGGATTAAAAGGTTTAGGGTGTGTTTTGTTTGGTTTTTTTTTTTCCAAATACATTTTGTTGAAGTAGACAATGTCAATGTATCTCTTGAAAAATGAGTTTAGTTGTAAGACAGAATGAACTAAGGCGTTGTAGCTAACACTGTAAGACCTGTACTAAAGCCTGCTTTTGGTGGCTCAGAACATGACTGCTGAAATGCTGACTGCTCAAAATGCCAAAATTTATGGAGGTTTCAATTTTAAAAATATATGCAAAGCACAAAAACCACTTTTCCTTTGAAAAATGTGCTTCAAACAATGCGAATGCTCAAAGAATTTCAGGTCATGTTCGTGGAAGGGTTAAATGAAAGGTCATTCTTCTCCCCTGTGACATTTGTCATCTTATGCTCTAATAAAGTCCAGCTCTGCTGAACCTGGTGAACTTTTTGACAAAAGTATTTGGCTTACCTGCCCTGATGAACAATCTCTTCTCTAGCAACAGCGGCAACTTCTTCAGCAAGTGCGACTCATTCAGATTAGTCAGTCCACAGCTGGCCGCTGGGTAGACCCAGAAGCTGAGAGGGAGCTCGTGTTGGTCATCACTATTTCAGCAAAGTCGGTTGTTGAAACTGTACGTCTGGTGTAGGACAGAGGAGACAGAGGCACTCACGCAGGCTCTGAAGCTCACGTAACTCCTGTTAATTGACAATGTGAACAAACTCCTAAAAGAAAAACAGTTTTCAGCTGGAGCGAAGAAGTGAAAATGGGAAAAAGAAAGGGAAAATGGGAATGCCTGTGCAATGTTAATGTTTAGTGTAATGGATTTTTCCTTTATAAAGTGACTGGTGTTCTACTAAGGACTTTAGAACAGATCTCTTGTTTACTGGATAACTTGCAGATTATGATTGACAATTCTGTTTGCTTCACTGATCAATATTTCAATGTATTTGTATAGAATAAAGTTACCTTTGTTGTTTGTGGATAATACAGTTGGAATAAAACACTTTACAGTGACTTTGTAAGCACTCAGAGCAAAAACTGAATCAAACTCAAATTGGCCAGTGTGCAACAAGTCAGCCTGTCTCTGTATGAGAGATCTCTCAGAAACTGAAAGAAATTCTGAAATCAGTGGGTCAAATGTTCTGTCAGCATAGCTGTCCTATTCTGTTGGAATGAACTTTGCTCATTAAAAACAAATGTAAAATTTCACATGAAGCTGCTTCTCAGCTAATTTAGAACAGGCTCTTTCATGTGCTTGTTCCTAAGGGATGCAGAACATTCTTGGCTACTATTGAAATGAAAGATGAAATTGTTTAGTACCTTGCAGGACTGGGCCACCAGTAATCAAGGCTGGTTGCATATTCCTGGGGCCTCGGGCAATGCAATAATGCCATCTACTCAGTGACTTGCTATGCTTAATAAATATAGAAGTCTCACTGGACACTCATTGCTTATGTCTAACTGAAAACAATCAGAAATACTTTATTGTATTAGTAAATTTAAAATAATTCATTGCAACTTCAGAATTGAGAGCACATTTCATTTTGAGCACACAGTTTTTTTCCTTGTTCAGTACCTTTCTGTTTCTTCAGCAAGTGTAATTTGAAAGAGGAAGAGCAATATATGACTGATGCATTAAAATCAATCACAATAGCGAATTTAATATCCCAAAAGTCCTTCAGATATTCAGGAAAAAAATCTAAGTGATGAAAAAAGTAGTGTGATGGTTAGTACTCATTTGCTATATTGAAGTCAGAAACAGACTGTAGCTTAGTTTTCCTCATGATTATGAATGGCTCTTAACTTTACTGGCAAGTCCAAACCGTACCACAGCCTTTGAGATAACCAGGTTATCTTGCACATGCAGCTTAAAACACATGTGGCAGAAGTCACTGTCCAGAGCCCAGTGGAGTGCATAAATATCCTTCACATAGCACAGAAGATATTTATAATTTTATGCTAATGTATGATAAGGAAATTTTTCAAAAAATGTCAGACAGGAGTTTTTGAAATCTTCTTATTGTAAGTCACAGGATTAATTTATTAATCATGGGTCCCAAATCCCTGTTCCAAGTTGAGGCCCTGCAAGGCTAGGCATGCAGGGATGCCTTGTGCCCAGGAATCTCCTGGTCACAAAGGACGCACGACAGAGGGGAAGCTGCCAGAAACCTCCTTTCTGTGGAAGGCTGTGGTCGTAAGAAGAATTAAAGCCTTCGGGACTTGTATCTGTAATGAATTGACGGTGGTTTGAGCTGAGGAACGGGGACTCCAAGGGTGCCAGCTTGCCCAGTGAGAGACATGAACTGGAAGAGAGGAGCTAGGAAGCCTTCAGCAGAGCAGTCTGGTCCCTCAGGTGGGAGAGGTCCCTTGGGCTACCCCTGCACTGCTAAACGAAGGGAGATCAGAGAGGGTCCCCAGCCCTTTGGCCACCAGGCACAGGCTGCCCATGGCTGCCCTATGCAGCCCTTGGCCCTGCGTCTCTTCCAGATACGCTGTGGCATCCCCATGACCCTGGAGCAGAGCTGGGTTGCATTTGTGAGGTGGAAGTGACGCCGTTGTAGTGGCATGAAGCTGAACGTATGCCTTGGGTTCCCTGGGCCTTGGCATGGGACAGTGTCGGGTGGAGGCAGGGCTGGGGGACATTGGAAAAATTAAATAGTATGGGTGATCTCCAGCCTGGTACCTTGTCCTGCTTATTTACCAGGCGAGAGGCTCTAAACCAAAGTGACTGCCTCAGGTAAAGGTTTAGCCTGACCTTTTTTCGGATGTCACCCTGTGTTCATGGAAAACCTGCTACTAAGGAAGACTGCTTTGTAAAATTGCATCAAAGAGGGATTTTTACTGTTTGTCATTGGATTGTATTTTGGTGCTAAATCACATCAATCCCAGAAAGGTGTCAGGAAAAATGGAAAAACATGTTGCTGCTCTCATCCTGAGTTTTGTTTGCGTTTCTTTACATTAAAGCTGGGATTTCTGTAGGAGTTTTGAGGTTTATCTTGTCTCTTCTGGGTTTCAAGAATATATTGTCAGGTACTAAATCAGGTCTTGGTGTTGCTTATATTATGTCTACATATTGTAAAATCATATGGTATAAATGATGCTTCTAGGAAAGCATATCAGCACTTAAAGCCAGAAGCTTGTAATTTTCAGTGTAGCCGTCCTCCATTTTGTTATTATTTGCATGTGTTAACATTATGTATTAAAAGAAATGTTAAAAGGACAGAAAGCTTTGGAAGTCAAGCAGTAAAACATAATTCTGTTTTTTCCTGGCTTTAATCTGTGTGGTTTTAACTAGCTTCCCTTGGGCTTGTGCATTGTGATCAGTGTTTAATTAAGAGAACACATACTATTTTTTTGTCCTCGCTGATGGACCTCTTCTACTGAAACTCTTTAAAGTCAAACACCTGGCATGGAAACATGCTTCATATAGATGGCCCGTTAACAAACTCAGTGTTCGATTTTATCATTGTGTTCACTAAGCATCCAATGCCTTATTCATTTCACATTGTGGAAACCTGCTGTAACACAGAATTATTTGTTTCCTTATGACCGTTTCTTTCACGTTCGTCATTAGTGTACCCAGCTGTTTCGCAAGCAGTAGCGGACTTACTGCCATACTCCTGTGCCGCAGTGAAGAGTATTATTAGTCCCATTTTTCAGATAATAAACTGAAGCAGGGGAATATGAATAGTGACTTCAACTACAAAGTTTGGACGTTGAGTAAGACAACAATGGACAGCTATTCCTCAGGCTTTACTGGCCCACAGCACAGCCCTCCCTGGTGTCAGATGTGGGTGGGAGAGCCCCGCGCCCCGGCGGGATGAGTGCAGCCTGCATCTCGAGGCAGGCGCGCAGCCGAGCGGCCAGCAGCGGCCGCGAGGGATGGCTCTGGGGGAGTGGGTTTGTGAGGTTACACAGGCAAAGGGGCCGGAAAGGAGACCGATGCCTTTCGCTTTCCCACCGCAGGGAGCGGTCTGATCGGCGCAGCCACCTTGCGTCACCGCCACCTTGGTTTCGTGTCCGGCTCCTGGGCCGGCACATCTGGGAAGAGCAATTGCAGGGAAAAAACTTGTCTTAGCCTCCTTTATCCGGGGGTCAGAAAGAAAATAGGCTTAACATGGACAGAGTCCTTGGAAATGCTATTTATCAACTGCTACTAAGCATATGCAATCAGATTTTTTTCTCAATTATTTATAACTTGGCTACATTTGAGCATTATACCCCTCCACATACATAGATGCGCAACAAAAGGGTTATCCATCACACAAAGATTATTTAATGCCAAATTTCACTTCCTTGCCTCAAGTCATCGTACTGCCAGAAATTATTAACAAAACTGATGTAGTAATCACTGGTAAATAGTACGATTGGCAAATAGTATATTTTCTGCTGACTTTATTATTGGAAACAACTGGGCAATTTATGCTGACACTCTTTTGGAAAACAGACATGGAAATTTCAGCCCCAACAGTTAAATTCTGGAAGAGTTTTCAGCGGCTGAAATGAAGGGTTTCTAATGGGAAGAGTTTGGCAGCATGAACTACAGAGAGCCTTAGCCATTCAGCGTCCAATTGCTTTTCTTGAATTGTGAATTGCAAATCACCTCTACCCCTAGTTCTCCCCAGAGTCACAGTCCCTGATAAGACACCTATGAACTTTTATTTTTTTATACGGGACATGGGGACAGAGGGGTTAAGTAGCTCTACTCTATAGTATATGTATGAAGACCACACTGCTAAAAGCATGCATGGAAGTATATGAGGGTAAAATAAAAAGTAAAAATTAATTTTATGTACAATGTACACAATGCATGTAATGAATTTTTTCTGTTTATTCATCTCTCTGGAATGAGTAGGAACAGTGTTATCTGTTATTTGCATAGCTGATAACTTCCAGTTGTAGAATCAGTGTAAGGTATTTACAGTAACAGTTTTGATTTGTTTTGGTTTTGGTTTTGTGAATTTGATGTGAGAAAGATGCGGACTGTAACATTGTATTAACAGGAGTCCTGTCCACAAATGAAAAAATCAGTATGGACTTAGGGCAAAGAAGTTACAGAGAGAGTACAGGGGGAGTATTGTGTGGTTATGGTGCAAAAGCTGTTTCTTTGACTTTGCTCAAAGATATCCCAATTGCAACAATGCCAGAAGTTGTTTATAAGCTTATAATTCTGGTAGTGTGTTCTTAAAAAAAAGCCAAAGGGCCTTGCCTTTGAAGTGTTTCTTCAGCTTCAGGTAAAGACAATACTTTCTACGATCCGTACAAGAACCCTTTAACAGCATGGGGTTAAAATGTGCGTATTTTTACATCTTTGGGAATTGTCAGTCATTTTTTACCTGTTTATTTCACAGTCAGATTCCAATTACAACCTGCTGCTAGGAAACCTGGCCATAGAAGTTGGAAAATACAGCATGGAAGACATTATTATATACTGAGGTATCATCAGAATAGCTGGGGTGTGTGTTTGGGAGGGGGGGAGGGAGAGCAGCAGTAAGGAGGTCTTTTTCATTTCACTTGCTAGGCATGACCCAGTCAACTTGTACGACTGGGAAGATCACGCCAGCACATTGCAGAAAACAAGTTTTCACTATGAGCGCATTCATTCCTCAACTGCATGTGTCAGGGTGAAGTAAAAAAGCCAGATTGTTATAATACAGGAATGATTGGACATGACAGAACTTTAAGAGCCAATACCCAGAGGCACATTTTACCAGTGTGGTGGTAAAATTATTTAAGATTTGAGAGGTCTAGCAAAGAAGTTTGTCCTACCTAAGGGTCCTTTGGACTGCGAGCTAGCAGTCTGTGATTGTTTCCCCCTCCTCACCGCTGGCTGAAGGCACTGCGAGGTGTGCCTCGTAACACAGGCTCCACCGAGAGCCATCCCTCCACACCCTCACCTCATTTACCCTGTGATTCCCTCATAGAGCTGTGGCAGCTAGCAAGCTACTGAAGGAGTCCATCCCTGCCAGGGGTGGAGACCTGGCTTTGTTAACATCTAAGTGATTGTTTTTCCTCACCTTTCTGTTTTCATTTTTCTGACACAGTCTGTAGGCTGGGTCTCTGCATCCACTTGGCAGAGCACAGGGGAGCAGAGGGAGAGATGCCATCCAAATGTTCTCTCGCTGTGATCGTGGTTAATAAAGCTTCTGCCTGGCCTGTCCTAAATTGTACCTGTGTTATTAGCACTTGGATTCCCCAGGTATGCGACACCAACCTGCAACCCCAAAAATTAGATCTTTACAAGGTTCTTATTATAGGATAACCGTAAAGTCACTTGCATATTCAAAGAAAAATCTATTTTTTTCCTCCATTTTCCTCTCAGTTTTAAGCCTTTTAGAGGTCTTTGCACTGTATTTCAGTAATCTTCAAGAATTCAAGCAGCTTTTTTAGCCCAAAGGAACAACTTTTTAAGATACCTATTTTTCTTAGCAAGACCGCATCCACTCTGAACAGAAACATATTACCTGGAATTTATAGTGGAATATTGTTTCTCTAAGTCATCATAATGAATCCATATTAATTTATCATCACTTACGTTCAGCCCCAACTCATTATCTAAATGATGTTGGGTAGCTTGTGTATCTGAACGTTGAAGTCTTGTAAATGGTAGCTATGACTCTGATTTAGAACTTGTATGGGCAAAATGGTCTTTATAATGAGTATTTGTTTATTAAAAATAATAAAATCTCAGGCAAGGCATTAAAGCAAGATTGGGACAATAGAAACATACATTGAAAGTTGTGAGAAATTAATATATTTCACTTTGTGTTGGAGCACCCAGAACCAAACTGAGTGAGATCTGCCTGGATGCGAGTTTGCTTGCTTACACCACGTCCACGCTGGAAGAAGCAGACAAAAGTGGCTGAAGATCTGCCCCAGCTTTTGGAGGGCTGTGGAATGCCCACCCATTCTGCTCATCCCGCTGCCTTTCCAAAACTTGAGGGCCTGGAGAAGACCCAGCTCCACCATTCGCGGTTCCTACTTGAGGTGCCAGCAAGTCACTGGCTGACTGTGGCTATTGTTGGGCTGAGCTCAACAGATGTGCGTTCCCTCAGAATCACTCATTTTAGCCCGGAGTGGTTGTCTTCTTTTTATAGCTGTCTACCCCAGTGCTTCTGTTGTCAAGTCCTGTGTTGCTTAAGGTAATAACTGCTGCTGCTGCTGGACATATATGTTGTCACTATATATGTACCTGTAACTACATGACATCATCTACTCAGACAATGTGGAATTAGGTATATTTCAGATTTGTAGATATTATCATGTATGATTAAAAGATTTTTAATCTCAAGGTACAACCCATAAACATCAGAGTTTATGTTCATGCTTTCCAACATAAAAAAGCCATCCTTTTTTATTTAGACTGAAAGTGTCAATTAAAATGAATACACTTGTCTTTAAAAATACTATTTACGTTCATGGCAATGGCAGCCTGTTCTAAAGCCTAAATTTACTCTGATTGTTCTCAGATATTAATGAGTTCAAAAGTGCTTTTTGCCAATGGGAAAAATATCTCCTGTATCACTATGGCCAACCTGACTTAAATAATTTTGTCCAATATTGTGTATCACATTATAGAAGTCTCCACAGTGGATCAAGAGGGGATTTTTTGTTTGCTTTGTTTTTTTTTACTTAGGAGCTTTTTCAGTTTCTGATGTATGAAAGAAGCTTTTCTGAATTACTTCCAGTGGAATATTTAGTTGTGAGATGCAAACATAATATTTTCTTCATTTGTGTTTCTTCATCTAAAGCTGAGAGACCTAGTTAAAAAAGCAGAAAAAAAGCTTCTGTCTTCCCATTTACAAACAAAACTCCAAATGGACAAGAAAAACATCAGCTGGTTCTTAAAATTAAAGAGTATCTGGATGTATTTACGAAGATATTCTTGCATGTATGGCTGCTTTTCAGAAGTGCCTTGGCATCTTACTGTCACTGATTTTAATGGAGACAAAGCAGCTGGCCTATTGCAGTATTTTTGAAATCCCAGAAGGTCATGAACTGCTTTATTAGGCACCAGATACCTTTGGAAATCAAGCTCATGATGACCAGAAGCAATCTGTCAGTTCACTAACTACAATTAATATTTCTTTTGTGTAATAAACTAATTTTAAATGCAAAGTACAGTTTAAAAACTTTCTCTTTTTTTCCCTGTGTAAACAGAAGATGAGGTCATTTATTTTACCCACAGAAACAATTTTAACAAGCTCTTTTTGTGCATTCTTAAAATTTTAATTCCAACTTTCATCTGAATGCTGCTCATAAAAAATTCAAGACAAAAATTACCACCAGAAAATGTGCCCATCACTATTGTCTGACGTAAATATATATGTACAACTAATCGTCTCAATAAAGGTATGTGGGACTGATGGAAAAAAAGTCGACAGATATTGTAAAAATATCAAGTTTAGCATAACTATAGCAGAATTTGCAAATGATGTGCCAATCAACGAAAATCAAACTTTACTCAGGGTATAACCGAGTAGTTATATATGGCCGTGCCCCTAGGCAGAGCCGGCGGGGCGATGCAGAATGCAGCCCGAGCAGGGTTTGAGCCCAGCTATGCACCCAGCAAGCCGGGTCGCTGCTGCCTGCAAGCCGCTCGGCCCAGGGAGCACAGGCTGCCGCGGGGCCAGGTCTGGGTGGTTTGTCCTCTGCCTGGCCTCTGCTCAGCTGCCTGGTGAGCACAAAGGCAACCGGTGAAGGCCACACTTCGTGAAACGGGTGACATCAGGCTTGAAAGGAGTCAGGGGCATGGCTCGACTCTGTGAAATGAAGGCCTAGACCTGTTAACACACCACCTGGGTTCGTCTTAGTGAGGTTAGGGCGTGTCAAAGATCAGGCCAATTTTCACTTTTTAGCTTCAAAAGGGGCTTTCTTGTCAGTAAATCGCATGGCATTCTTTTCAGTACTTTATTCTTAACGACATTGTTTGGGGGGGCACTGAAAGGTAAAAATCAGAGGCATTTACTATTTATACAAATACTCCATGATTATTGCTCATAAGGAGCAATTTAAAAAGCCAAATCACTATTCTATAAAACAGATATAGACAGACAACTTACTGGACTCCTTCCAAGATACACTGAGACGTGCACCGAAATATCAGAGTGTAATTACTTTCATTATGTATTCCAATTAATCCGAAAACAACTGAGACTGTACAGATCGCATCCAGCTAATTTTTACTGACATAAACCCTAATATTATTTATAGAATTGGTTGTCCTCTGTTTACTTGATTAAAATATGGACTAATCAGGCACCGCTTTTCTAGAAATAGTTCTTGAGGATGGTAATTTGCCACCTTCTGGAGTTTTCTTTGTTTAGCCAAAACACAAGTGCATGTTTTAATTCATGGCAATATTTTAAACTTATGTCTGTTTTAGAACCAATGACTTAACTGAAAAAAATCCTGAACTAAAAGACCACTTTTTTTAATGTGTATCTGAAAGGTATAGTCTCTTGTGTGAACCCGTGTTCTGCTTCTGATATTCCCAAGGCGTTTCATTGTTTGACCACAGCCCTTTTCCAATATGCATAAGCAATTATCTTAAGTTGAAAATTATTTTGATAATGAACTCATCTTCACCATTGACATTGCTTCAGTGAGAGAATGGATATACGGCAGTTGTGGCCATATAACCATTTCTGACTCTGTATTAACTAATTTAGACATCCTTCTTATCTTCAAATGCCGTGATTTATCTGTCTATTATTTGTTTCAAAATGTACTTCCTTCTTCCTAGAAAACAGAGCTTCTTTGTTGCGTATCTGGAGTTCTCCATAGAAGGAAAAGAAATGGAATGAATCTTAAAATGTTGTAAGACATTAAAAACATTAGCTAATTCAATGCTACTATATAGGACATTTTAATAAAAAACCCTTTAGCTCTCATGAAGGATTAGGAAGATAAAGGAAAAAGCTCAATCACAGCTTCCTAGAAAGACAGCCCATGTTGTGAGTGGATTGAGGAGAAATCTGTTTCGAAACCTGAGCCCTGGGATTTGAAACACTCCAGGTGTCTTTCTGACTTTCAGTGTCACCTGCTCGGCCTCAGAGGCCCTGGGGACAGGAGGTGGCCTTTCATTACTTCCCTTTTTTCTGACCTTGGGCTGGTAACTAGTGGTGTCCCTCAGGGGTCAGTACTCAGCCCAGCCTTGTTTAACTTCTTCATCAACGACCTGGATGAAGAGTTAGAATGTACCCTCAGCAAGTTTGCTGATGACACCAACTGGGAGGAGTGGTAGACACACCAGAAGGCTGTGCTGCCATTCAGCGTGACCTGGATAGGCTGGAAAGTTGGGCAGAGAGGAACCTGATGAGGTTCAACAAAGGCAAATGCAGGGTCCTGCACCTGGG
>Ga0065711_1030037_pt1 | contig 33965 bp, 21 predicted proteins | sample Hoacrofraction12_FD_59098 | JGI IMG/M metagenome (GOLD analysis project Ga0065711, IMG submission 59098) | Hoatzin crop microbial communities from Cojedes, Venezuela - Epithelial fraction 12 v2 (version 2) | ecosystem: Host-associated > Birds > Digestive system > Esophagus > Crop | place...
GGGGGGGGGGGAGGATCTCTTTTATGTGGGTTCAAATCCTCTCTTGCTTGGGAGTTTGAACTTTTCCATGTGTTCGGTCTTTTTTTGGAGTTTTTCAAAATTTGCAAAATCTGTGAGTCCAGGTTCCATGATCACTGCTCGTGGACTGACTGCAACTTGGTCATCTGGTGGTGAGAAAATTGTATTGTACGTAGTTTGTTTTGCATATTAATTATTACTATTGTTTTTAGTGTTAGTAGTTCCTTTGTTGTCTTATTAAACTGTCTGTATCTCAACCCATGAGTTTCCCCTTTTTCCCATTTTCTCCTCCCCATCCCACTGGGGGGAAGGGGAGGAGTGGGCGAGCAGCTGCCTAGTGCTTTGCTGCCAGCTGCCAGGTTAAACCACAACATAGCCACACAAACTAAGGCCCTTTCCAGGAACCAAACAAATCTGAACATGGACTAAAGCATGTGAAGGGAAAAGACATGGGTTCTTGAGCAGTGATTTCACAGGAGGTGGTGCTCAAATTGAACAGCTCACTGCTGCCAAAAGGGCCTCTTCATTTCCAATTAGATATTAGGAAGAAATTCTTTACCATGAGGGTGGTGAAACACTGGAACAGGTAGTCCAGAGAAGCTGTGGCTGGCTCCTCCCTGAAAGTGTTCAAGACCAGGTTGGATGGGTCTTTGAGCAGCCTGATCTACTGGAAGATGTCCCTGCTCACGGCAGGGGGGTTGGAACCGGATGATCTTATGGTCCCTTCCAACTCAAACCATTCTATGATTCTATTTTGTGCAGTAATCGATGGGTCTTGCTCCTTCTCTCCCAATCCTCAATGGCTGAGTCAACTCAGTAGCCCAGCAGAAACATAACCAGGCAGAAAAATACGTAGTTTTCTACGAAACCAGATCAGTCAGTCATTTGTTTCCGTTAGCTCAGTAAGGAGGGTCCAGCGAGCATCAGGGCACAAAGGAAGAGCTGGGCCTGCATGGCTGGGTGGGAGGCTGGGGGGAGCCTCTGCAGGCGTCAGCGAGAAGGAGCGAGGTAACCCAAAGCTGCGCGTTTCCTCTGGCTGTTCAGGGAACTGTGTCTGTGAGAAAGCGGTTTGCTATGGCACCGAGTTAAATTCTTGGTAAATTCAGTGAAATGCCACTCAGAATTATGGTTGGTCAGTGGTATCTCAGGCATCTTCCCAGATGCTGAGTCCAACAAACTAGTATTTCTGGAAGCTAGCAAACACCTGAATAAGGTACCTGCCCATGGAAACCTACCTGTGGGCTCTGGGAGCTAACAATATCCAACAGGATTTTACCGTCAGGGCTCCAGTGAAATGAAGTTCTAGCTACATTTAATATTGGAGAGATTAACAGGAATTAGATGCAAGGATGTGGTTGTGGTATGCAGTGATTTGGGAGAGCATGTGTAAAACTGTTTCTGCCCACCAGGCGTGATCAAAGGACTAAAGTGGCTGTTAAGAGTGACTTCGAGAGATTAAACTGCCTTGGGTTCTGATCAGTGTAGTGATTTGGTTTTCCTAGCTGAGTTCTCAAAAGCTGATAGACTCCGTCTCCTGAAGAAATGGAGGTGTTTCTTTTCAGTATCTCAGGAATCCTTGGTCTAAAAAAATCCAGATTAGGACCACTAGCTGTGCTCTGCTTCTGAGATATCCCAAATTGCCCTGCTTTCTTAATAAGTATGGGTAAGTAAATGGTTCAGGAAGTCCAAGTGAAACCCCAAGGGATTTCAGAGACATTTGAAGTGACTTCTTTGTCATTGATGTTTTCAGCTGACGGAAAACTCATGAAGATGAAAGTTTCTTGGGAGGGAGGAAGGATTTGTGTGTGTCGGTGTATGTATTTTCAGACCCTTTTCCCCGTGTTTGCAGTCCTGTGATAGACATCAGATCTCTGATACCTCTCACTGCTCTGTGCTTGGTAGAGAGGCGTCTCTTTTCAGCTGCACACGCTGAGAGACAAGAGTTTTCCAGACAACAGCTCACCGAAGGACCGAGGCACACGATCGCTTGCCCTCACCAAGTTCTAACAGGTACACTGAGGCATACCTAAAACCTGTGTATGCCTCAAGGCAGCTTCCTTGAGCTGCAAAATAGGTTGAAGCTAAGAAAGTTTTAGGATGAAAGTTCATATATGCATGCCACGTCCTTGCTCTTTCCTAGGTATCAGTTCATGGGCGCTGTTCTTGCTGTTTGGCTCCTGCCCAAGGCCTTTAACTGACACAGGAGCATGAGCTGGTTGGACCTTTGGTCAGGTCCAGTATTGACAAGCTTGTGGATAGGAGTATCCAAATCATAAACATCCTTTGGATCATTCTTGCACCAAAAAAGAAAGGAAAGTAAAACACAACCTCCCTCGCAGAAGGAAGAGGTCTGTGAAATCCTAGCTTTTATGGGGTGCACAGAGAATGGCTTAAGCTGTGATTTTGCAGTAACAACTTATTTCAACTGCCGGCTTCCCCATTCTTGGTCCCTTCCTTGAACCTCCTCTGGCATTCAGTGAACTCTGTGCCAAACCATGATGATAAATCATCAGAAAACTGAAAAATAAATTAGCTTACTGGTGACATTTCTGCTCTGGAACTGCAGTCTCAGAGAGCTGACCATCCCTGGGATCCTTGCTCATTTATTGCAGAGGGGAGTGAAAGGCGGAGGGACAGTCCTGCTCAAACTCATGTGCCGTACTCTCAGGGGGCATATAGAAAGGAGGGAGGCTGTCCGCAGCGTGAGCTTCAATTTGGAGACAGTGGTTGTGATCAGGATATGCAAAATCAAGGCAGTGGGTAGAGCGAATGCAGACTGTTGTTCTGTAAGTCCTGCAGTACTAGAACTAGGGGCGACTCATTGAAACTGATAAGAGATTGTTTTAGAAAAGATAAAAGGGAATACTTTTTTAAGTAGCAGATGCAGTGAACTTGTGCAATTTGCTGCCAGCAAAGGTTTTGGAAGCAGATAGGTCAGCAGACTGGAAAGGACACTAAACAAATGGACTGCAGGGTCATAAAGAGATACTAAAAGGAGCGAGTAATGATGTGCTTCATAACATCCCTAATACAGTGATTGTAGATGCTGGAGGAAATGCATAAAGTAGCCCGGCTTGCCTGTTCTCTTTAAATAGCCTCTCTTATTATTAGGGAAAGGATACTGGGACAGCTGGTTGTTGGTCTGACCCACCAGGGCATCCCTTGTGTTCTTTTCAGGGCCCTGGTTTTGTGTCCACAGGTACGTGAGGAAACATCTGATCTTGGTAGGAGTTCATATTTTATTTTTTGAAGGTGATCTCTCAGGGTTCTCCTGTCTCGGCGAAACCTGATGCTTGGATCCCTAACACTGCGTTGTACCCTGCTGAGGAAACATACAGTTCTAGGACAATCCCCATAGTTTTAGCACTTAGAAAGGAGCCCTTAGACTAAACTATAGCCCTCCTGATACTGCACTTTTCTCCTGGGATCCTTCTGCACTGTCTGCACAGAACTTGATGGATAATCGTGTCCCAGGAAAGATTTTGTAAGCTGTCATAGAATTTTCCCCCAGGATATCGGTGTAGTTTAGATATGTTGTTTGAGAGTCTTCTGCTGGAAAACATCTAGTGCAGCTGAAAGAGAGTGCTAGATTAGACAGATTACTAGGCATGAATCCCAACCCTTATTTGTATGAGTATTCCATCTGCCTTTAGATAATCACATCAACATCAGGAGTTATTGCTTACACAAGTACTACTGAGAAAAAGCAGTGAACAGGCTTGGGCCTTCAAAGCAACGTTCTTGTTCCAGCACTTTCCCAGTAAGATTCTGACCTTGTTTCCTCTTCAGAGCTCATTAGAGTTGGGACATTCAGTAAGGAGGACCACCCACTACTCATCAGCCTCCAGTCATGATTACCAACCCCTCTTCTAGACCTATCAGAAGTAACAGTTTTAACAGTTCAGACATTGTTTTCCTTCCCTTTCCAAAGTTCATCGCACACTTAGATACACGAGGGTGTATTTGATGGTACTACATTTCATGCTTGGTTGATTGTGCAGCCAGCTCTTCGGTCTCTGATGAGGATTTTTTTGCTGCTCCTCCAGTGCAGGTGAGCCAGAAACCTTCCACAACCATGTGGTGAAGGAGCCCCCGGTGGGTGTAAGGCTGGTATTTCATGGTGGTTGTCATCAGGCAGCGTGGGTTAGGATCTCTCTGCTGCCAAGCCAGCCTGGAGGAGCACAGCTCAACGAGACCTCAGGGATCTTGCCTAATAACAGCAGTGACCTAATTTGAAAAAAAAAAGAAAAGCTGTCTTCATTTTTTTGTGGCTGATAATACCCAAAGGAGTATTTGCACTGTGAGTGCAAAGGGAAGATTATAAGCATCAAATGATAGAAAGTGTTTACACGTCTCCTTTTACACGCAATTAATCAAGCTTGGAAAAAATGAAGTAATTTTTATTTGTACACCTAAAAGGAGAAGCCAAGTTAAAGCACTTACATAGATCAGCCCCGAAAATGAAAATGTGAGAAAAATAACGCCAGCAACACTGCAACTTAAACTCCAGATTTCAAGCCAAACATCTTGAAGGGAGAAGTATTCCATGGAAAATATCATATTCTTGCCATCTTTCTGACCGCAGAGTTACGCTCGTTACGGTAGAGCTGTAATAACAGCATTGTGAATACAGTGCTGCAGACAATGGCCTGCCAGTGTTTTTCCACTATAAACCCTCAATGTGAGATTTGCAATTTTGTGAAACATAATTATCTTTGGCTGGGATATCCAGCTACAATCTCAGCCCAGAAATAGATATTATTTTTTTGCTGGTTTCCTTTACCAAGTTGTTCGAAGTCCATTGTTCGGTGAGTGTTGGAGCCTTCCTGACTGATTGCCTGCTTATGCCGTCTCCGTACGGCGAGTTTGCTGTCACTGGCAGTGCATCAAGGCTGGGCAATAGTCAGGGCTGTCAGGCTGTCACAAAGTCCACGCTTTGGACCAAGCTGCCCACGTTTCTGTTGGTGCGGTCTGGGAAAGTCCGGGCAGCAGGGTTATAGTCAATTAGCACTGACTAGCAGAGCCAGGCATGCACAGCGAAATGTGGTTGGGGAATACTGGAGTGTGTGGTTATAGCTATGGAAGGAGGGAGAATTGGCCAGGCCAGCTAAATGGGTAAAACTGGAAAGTTTTGTCTGTCTTACAGAAAAAGGAAGTTCTGAGTTGATGTTACAAAAACCCCTCCAAAAGCTACAGGATTAGTGAAACTCTGCAACATGCAAAAAGGACCGGTACAGTTACGATTCTGGTTCTTTAGTGGGGCTTAGCTAACACTCTGCTCTGTCGCATTGTGGTAACCGAAATCCAAATCCAGCCCAGTTTGTTCTTTTCACAGGCAACTCAGAGGGAAAATATGGTGCAAACAGTGAGTGCTGATCACCACACTGAAGTATAACAGCATGTTTAATTACAAATGCTGACCAAGTAACATCTGCGTATAAACTCCATGGAAATAGGACTGAAACAACCATACTTGTAATGTCTATCTTCAAAATAATTATTATGAGACAAATACTGCATGCACTTAAGGGATTTCACCTGTATTTAGATGTGATTCACTAAGCAGGAGTTTATTCTTTACATGAATTTATTCAGTGTCAATGCTCTGGAAGAAAACACAAAATTCTTGTGCTACAGAGATCTCTAGTTGCTTCAGCAAGTTGTTAGGCGTTGCAGGGAGAAACTGCTGAGTTCACGTGGTTTAAAATAAATACGGATCAAAGCAGTTTATTGCTTTATTAACAGTATGCAATTAAGCAGCAATCAGCAAATTAATCATACAAGATCAGTAATACAACAGGCAAACCATACTAGAAATTTCTAAGCAGTCTCCTGTAACTAATCCCAGAGCCGCCTTAGCGTACACAGACACAGAGAGAGGGACACAGGGACGTGGGCACGCGCAGAGTTGTGTGCACCCCCTCACCCACAGGCGATGCGGGTTACAAGAACACCCCCCCCCAAAAAAAAAGTGCAAGTCCTCCTGTTTGCGCGTGCCTGCTGCGGGAGATGTGGGTCCTCCACCTGTGTGCAGAGCCCTGCAGCTCCCTACAAGTCGCTGGCTGAGCCACGCACCCTTGAGAAAGCCATTTCCCCTCCAAGGTCTCTCCCTCCTGTTAGGAGTTTTCATGCGTTTCTTGTACTTCTTTTCAGTCTGACTCCTGCTTGGTGTCAGGTCTCTTTGTAATTCCCTGTAATTCCCTGTAACTGTTTGGTCTGGCTGAGGGTCATCTTCTGTAACGTGCAGTTTGGTGTGTTTGATCCACAGACACGGGGGACACACACATACACACTATGGACGCATCTTTATCTTCGCAGGTGACATTATCTACACCGTTTTAACTAAGGCTCTTCTTAGCTGTGCATCCTCGCCAGGTCCATCCTTGAGAGGCACGTGGGCTGCAGGAGCGGAGAGAGCAAGGGCCACGGCCAAGCAGCTGCCTGCAGCCGCGTGGCTGACACTGCTCAAACCAGAGAGAGTTGTGGTGTTCTGGATGCATCCCACGCAGTTGGAGGTAATGATAAGCGGGCAAGTAAACCTATTCCCAGACTCTCTTCAGGCTCCAAAATCCAAAGATAAAATTAACAGTTGCTTTGTTAAATGTCTTTTGAACACCTACTATGATTCTCAATAAAAGGATCATAAATGGGATGGAAGCAGCAAATTGGATCACTGGAGAAACTCCGCAGAGAGGCCATCTGGGCCTGGTGCTTTACTGGATGGTGAAGAATTTATGTTTCACACTCCCACAGTTTACATTTTCCGAGGTGATAAAGACATTTGGATCATTTTATTTTCTGGGTGTTTTACATAAAGTGAAGAGCCGTGATTGAAACTGGAACTGGAGTCAGGAAATAACCAGACTCTGTACAATGTGGTAAAGCGCTAACAAATGCCTCGTGTTACATGATTAATTTAGTATAAATGCCAGTTATGGATTTGGTTTGTCAGCAGCTGGCTCAGGTTTTGTGATTACTGGCCAACAGTTTAACTGATGATTTGATCTGTAACAGAATCCTCTGCTTTTGTGAGTGGAAGAGAGTTGCATCGATAATTTAATGCATTGAGTGTATGCAGAGCTGTTAGCATCTAGAAAGGATACAGAGAAGTTCTGGGGCCTTGATGTAACTGATGAGTAGCCTTTTCTCTCAGGGCAAGGGGATAGAGCTATGTGACGGCTATTGTTTCAGTGTGTCTTCAGGCGATGTTTTTGAATTGCAGGTAGATACACAAGGAAAACTCTGGGTCTGGCTATGAATACAGCTGCAGAGTATGGCACCGCTCTTGCCTCTGAGTCGATCTCTAACCGCTGTTCTTGGCATATCAGCGCTGGGCCACAGGGAAGGGCCATCTGTCAGAGGTAATTGAAAATGGAGGCACTGACCATCTGTAGGTATTTAAGGTCTCCTGACGTTTTTCACAAGCTGAAGGATAATCCAATGTTATGATTTGTGGTGTGTCTACCTATTAGCCTCTACATTTTTCCAGGGAATACAGTATTCTTGGTCTTTTGTCTTTCACTTCTGTGGCCTATCTCTTTATGTCACAAACTTATTTTCCCCCAATCTCTGTGGTTCACTGTTGGCTGAAATGACCCCTGTAAATCTCTGTAAGTTGGAGATTTTTTGAAAGAAGTGCTGTGTAAGGTACAAGTCACTGTTATGACTGGAGCTACAATGCAAGCAGAAGCTTTCCTTGAAGCCTTGGCATTTTGAGTGGGCTAAAATGGAATTCAGATCGAGCTTCTACTTTGTAAAAGTCAATGAATGCTATATTCCCTTGCTTTCTCTGATCCGTATGGTGTAAATCATTTGGCAAATGCCAATGCCAGCTCTATTCCAGAGAAAAGATGTATAGATGTGTAAAGGTACTGTGCCTGCGGACTTCCTGTGTGTGCACAGCTATAGCTACTTAACAGTTAATACCAGTGTACACTATCTGTAGGATCAAACTCTTTTTTTCCATTAGGAAATTAAGAAAGATTTTTAATGGTTACTTTACATGTTGAACAGTTGAATTTTACATACACATTCCTATTTAAACATTTCCAGGGTGTGTCAGTGTGGAGGAAACCAGCTCTGTCACATGCATGAGCATGCACACACAGAGTAAGTTTGGCTTCTTCCAGAAAAAAAAAAGGTTGTTTGAATATTTTTGTTAATTATCTTTCTAATCCAGGCATTCAAATACTGTGCATGTACTGAGCTCACATGGAGAGAAAGGAAAGATACAGAAACTTTTCAATAAAAATGCAGTCCCAGCAGGTTTTTGTTTACACTGCTTTGAAATACAGAGCCAGAACTTTATTATCCAAGCTAAGCAAATTTTCTGAACGTATTCAAGGTGTTGTTATGGTAAGCGAAGGAAGCCTGTGAAATTGCTTGGAGGTGTTTGAGAATAAAAAGTAAAACACATTTACATTTCAGCAGGTGGTTGGCAGACATCAGCACTGAGTCCATCTTTCTGAGCGGGTTCTGCACGCGCGCAGACTGCAGAGAGATGAGACTAATGGCTCATTTGCTGCGCAGCCTCGTGCTCTTCGTAGGTGAACACCGCCTTGGCGTTAGGGAATGGTGAGGTGAGTGTGGGATGCAATGTGGAGCACAGAGCAGCTGAGGATGAAGAGGGAAGAGCAGCTGAGGATGAAAGCTGTGCATTTGTGTCCCAGGGAGGCAAGGCAGGGAATACGCAAGGGTATTCCACCCTTTCCACACAGCATCCTCCCTCCCATTTTCTCTTAATACAGAAGTACCAGGAGAAGAGTGGAGGGTGTGGGAGTTGCTGAGCAGAGCAAGTGGAGCCTGCCTATGGCATGCTGAGCCCTGGCGCCTTAGGGTAACAGTGGTTTTGGCAGCCCTGGGGCTGCGATGCTCTGCACACCTGCATGAAGCTTTGTCTTCTGGACCAAGGAGAGCTGTGACCACCTGCCTGTTCGTTTTCAGAGCTGGGAGCTGGCAGATGGCCAGTAGTGCTGGGGGGAAGGTGGCTTTGTCACCTCCCTGTTCCTGCTCTCCCGAGAGCCTGCCTCTAAAGGCCTGAAATGACCTGCCGTAAAACATCTGTGAAAGACTTACTCTTAGGGTGGAAGAGTTCTTGAAGACACCACCACCAGGGGCCCAGGATTTAGACCAACTGGTTTTGCTTTCCAAGGGAAGAAAAAAAAAAAAGATCTGGATTTTAGTGATACTTTTCCTCCCTAAGGAGCCTTTTATGGTAGAAATGACCATGTGGATCCTGTGTTAGAATAATTAGTCTGACACCAGCTAGCTATCAAACTCATCACTAGAGTATCTGAGCAATTCTTGGGTACAATATTGCCTCAGAGAAGCTACCGCTGTCTGTCATATTCCTACTGCTGTTCGCTGGCTCCAGGGAAAGGAGTTTGCACTTTTCCTTTTAGGGTTGGTTTGGAGGCTTTGTAGAGGGAGGAGGTAAAATTGGTTCAGAGCCTTCAACCACAGACTATACAAAATGCTTGTATTTCCACACGGACATGCTGTTCCTGATCAGATTCCCACTTCTGATATTACAGCTGTGTTATCTCTAAATCACCATCGCCTTCTGGGACCGTAAGTGTCTAACCTCAGGCCAGTCTATTAAAACCTCAGGTGATCTGAATTCCCTTTTTACAGCTTTGCATAGAATGATATTTTACTGATGACAGTGGTTTTGTGAAGGGAAAAATAAGGATCTTGTTTATAATATCACCCTCTTTTTGAGAAAAGGTTTAGTGCACCCACATTTAAATGTAACTCAAGGTTCTTCCTCCTATTTTTGAAGCTTACTGTTCATGTACTTTACAGAAGACGGATGTTACTAGCACAGAACAGTGTGGTGGTTATCTGTTATACCATAATATATTTACTGAGAAAATTTTAATAAATAAACCACAGGCTTGAACCTCTGAACCCTTCTAAACCAGCTGATTCCCATGGGGGGTTCAGTAGTTTTTATGGACGGATACTGTGTTCTCATGAGAATTTTATTAGAGCTCATAGACTTGAGACTGAGTAGCAAGAGAATTTATGAGGTTACATGGGAACTATCACATCTTTCATTCCAACACCCTATGAGTTTATAAAATGAGTGTTATTAAATAACTTAAACTGTGTTGTTAAATAAAAGAGTTCTAATGCAACTTTAATAAAGTATCTAATGTTATGAAAGCTTTCTCATCAGTCAGTGCAACTGGTTAATTTTACCAGCTTTTCAGTTTTCAGTTATCCTGGGTTAGAGAGTTGGGTAAAGGGTTTTTGCTAAAAATTGAAAAAAAGGCAAGAGAGTGGAGGTCATGAGTTACAAAATGCATCAAAGAACGCTTGTGGAGATGGATAATAGGAAGGGCGAATAGTGTCCGCTATGTATTTGCTTAGCCTCTATTCTGTTTACTCTCTTGAATACTCTCTAAAATTCCTCTTGCTGTTTTGTTTAAATTTAGAACAATGTTGAAGTTCTGTAGCTGCTCATTATCCCACTTGAAATTTAACTTAAAATGTTATTTTGCATCATGTAGTTCAGCTGGAAAGCTGCCCAAGCCAGGAACTGAGGTCTGTGGTAGTGAACTACAGAGGAAGTGGTCGAAGCAAGACTCCCTTCTGGGGATATTCCAACATGTCATTACATTGTGTGTACTAATGAGTAGAGCAAAGGACTGAGAGCCAGGAAGGGCAGAATTTTAATCAAATGACTCATGATACGGCCTTCAGCAAAATACGTGACCTTGTAATTCAGCCATCTTAGCTATAGCAGTGGGTAAAAATAGGGGCTTGGTGTAGTATTCAGGCAGAGATAAAGATGTGCCTGTTTCAGTTATGTTCATGCTCTGCAGTTTTTTTCCTCGGCTTTGGAACAGACACCATGGGAAGACAGAAGATTCTCTTTCAGTTACTCCAGAGAAGCTCAAATCAATGTTGACTTGTATTCTTCCTTGAACAAGAGCTTTTAAAACTGTCAGATGGAGGTCAGTCTTTTGCTCAGTCTGATTCACCTGTGAGTGATCAAATTTGTTGGTCATGGTGTCAGGGAGACCAGGCACAAACAGGATGAAGACACACATTTTGAATGGTGGGTTCAAATTGGCTGTGCTCCTGGTGCAGTTTGCCCGACCAGGTGGAGCTGGGAGACTATCAGGGCTGCACAGTTTGGAAGCCCAAAGACTGTTCTTTAATCGGTACATGAAGCGCATCAGATTTCTATGTGGCGCTGGAAATGCTAGCTTGGCCATCGTCCTGACAAACTGTGGTTGTTTAAACTGTCAGAGGCCTGGTTTAAAGCCAAGGGTAGATCTTTGGTTGTCATCTAGCTCTGATCTAGTTAAAAGCAGCCTGCTTCTGCTGCAGCTTCCTGCAGCTCCATCTCCATGTGTTAGTCCTTATGGCTGTCTCAGATCGTGGCCCCAGAGCTCCACCTGGGGAGCTTCAGGCTCTCGGCAGTGTGTGAAATCATTCACCTGTCCCCGATATTCTCTTGGATGGAAGATGCCATACAGAAGTATCAAGAAGAGCAACCTATCCTATTTCTGTATATTTCAGGCCCTAAAAAAGGAACAGATCTGGCTCACTGTACCAAATTTGGAGCCATCCCTTTTATGTCAGTCCCACGCTACACATCTACCTGACTGTCCTTCAGAAATGGGATGAAGAAAACCCAGTGGGATTTGACTGCTTACCTGATCAGCTTTCATACCTTAAAGTCCTGTTGTGATGGCAAAGCACAGGGAACCAGAGTGTCCTTGGTTCTTAGTCTACAGACTTAGCAGAACTGCATTTTTCTGACAATTGTTCAAGCATAGGGAAAACAATAAATGTGTCTCGTGTCTCTAATCTTTACTATCTCAGGACAGGAAGGAATGGGCAAGTTAGATACTGCCTTTGGTAAATCCATTAATCTATGTATTTTCAGATGTTTATGCAGAACAGGTTGACTAAGCCTCTTCTGCTTCAGAGAGAAAGTATCCCTGAGCTAACATTTCACTGATCCTGTGAAGATTAAAATAGAAGGAAATAGCATGCAAACAGCACTACAAATCATTGAAGATCTTTAATAAGAGAAAAGCACTAAGTTGGCTCAAAAACTGTCTGGAAAGGTTTTTTGTGGAAGTTATCAAGGTGACCACGTAGCCAGATACAATTTCTGGACTAATTTTTTATATCTCACCTCATTATTTATATCAACCCATATCAGCATTTTGGAGTTGAATCATTATTCCTCAAGTTCTGTAGCAGTTAGGAAGATAATGTCGAAACAATTTTACTTTCTATGACACTAGAAGAGAAAAAGCTTTGAAGGTACAGGAACTGATGAACTCAACTCCTGGCCGTTTTAGTGGAAGTTGCAGGCTTTTGAACATCTCCATAATAAATAGTTACCATATGAGTGAATTTCCACCTCCTTAAAGATTTGCGTCATACCCTGCTTGGTTCTCTGTGCAGTGCTTAACCATTCCTATTACATAAAATTTTCTTAACATAAACAAGGACCAATCAATGTAAATCCACATATTTTTCTCACCAAAACATGTTCCTATAAAACAAATACGAATTTAGTCAGTGGTCTTTGGTACAGTGTCAGGCCTCTGGTGGGTTAATGAAAACATTCTGGTTTTCTTTTATTCTTTAACATGAACTTTATGTTTGTCTCCTTTTATCAGCTTGTAGCATAACATGAACAAAGAGGCTCATTTTGTATCTCTGAATGACCATCAGGTTCTCATTGGAGTACATTGCAAACAATGCCGTAAACTGCTAGGAATGGCTGAACAACAGTTTTCATGGGGGTATTTACTGCCTCTGGCAAACAAAAAATTGTTCCCCTCGTAGCAGATATTCATATTGCCGGTTATCTGTATCCTCTTCCTGCCAGCCAGTGCCCTAGCAGAGGTGGTGCCTGCTGAGCCCGTATCTCTACTAGAACTGCCCTACTTTGTCCTCTGAACAATTATTTCAGGCTCTGGTGAATGTGTGTTTCCACAAACATCTGGCCTGTGTAGTGTGCCTGCCGACAGAGGCATGCTTTTATTGCCCTGTTCCGGTTGTTACCCTGCGTTGCTGCCTGTTTGCCAGCCCTGACTCTACCAGCTGCTTAGGCTGCTTCAACCGGTGGTGCAAAACACAAAGCTTACTAATAATTGTTTGGTATTTTAGAGTTAGTTTTAATGTAGGAAAGCAGATTTTATTGCTGTGACCTGGCCAGCAGTTCTGGTTGCAACTTGTGCTTCCAAGTGTTCCTCACGGTACAGATATTTTCTAGTAAGAAATTATTTGACCTTTGTCCTGTCTGTCAGTGATGAATCTCTGTCCTAATCTAAGATTCTGGTGCCCGGCTCACCCGCTTTTTCTGCTAGCAAGAAAAGCACTGTTTTTTCCCTACCCGTCCTCAGAGAAGGAAAAAAGCTGAGGACCTTCTCATTAACAGAGTTCAAGCTGAGAGAGGGGATGATCTGAGTGTTCTTGCAATGTGGAAAACTTCAAATGAAAAAAGAAAAATCGAGGAACCTCTAAAAGAATGTTTTCTAATGATGTGTTTTTTAACTGGAGTTTGAATTAAAAGAATGGGAGAAGGAACCTCCTTTTGATGAGCTAATTGATGTCGCAGAATAGCACAGAAGTGTTTTGGAAATACTAACCAGCCATTTCCCTTCACAGCCAAAGAAGGAAAACCCAAGGGAACTGTTGCCTTCCTAATTGTGGAAAAGTGCAGGAGTACAACTTAAACATGCTTTTTCCTTCTTCATTTTAATTGTGCGTTATAGTTTAAACTTCTTTCCATAGTGTGCAAAACAGTAGAGAAACTTGAACTCGAGGTCATGAAAGAAATACACATGGATATTTGCAGAAAGTGTCCTCATTGGGTGCTGCTTCAGAGTATCATTTACATTTCTAAATTTCTTAGGAATTTTTAAAATGTCCTTAGGACAATTACTTTGTAGAAAGCCCATTTCATCAAGTATATTTAAAGTTTATAAAATGTTCATTAGATAAGTTTAAAAATATAGTGTGAGAAAATGTGTTTCTATTGGCACTGCCATGTTATTCATCTGTCTTCTCAGACATGTTTTTGTTGGCATTTTCATCTATGTTTGGCCTCATTTTTAATGAACTTTTAACTGCTAAATAATGGTTATCTGGGACACAAGAATCAAAAGCAGTTAAAGTTTTCAGAGCTAAGAAGAATAGACAGAAGTACTGCTCAGCAATTTACACAGTAAGCTGTGGAACAATGAGCTATAATTATCTCGTGTTAAAAACAGCAAAATAAGAAATATGCCAGTTTAGATTTGAAGTTGGCAGCAGTTCACAAGGTTGAGAGAATGAGAAACTGGGGAAATTCACCACCTTGTTTTTCCCTTCATGCCTCTTCCATGTAAGTTTTTTAGGTTGTGTGCAGATGCTCTAAATTTATTTGCTCTAGAAGCTCCATCTTCCATTCCCTCATCATTAATAGTGATAGCGTGAAGCCAATAAGAGAGGCTTAAAAAGATGTCAGGTGTCGTTATTCTAGGCACAAGGCAAAACAGCTTTCAGCCTAACTTGGTAGTTACATACAGTTCAAATAGATGTGAGGAACAAGAAAGCATTATCATCCTCGTTTTACAGATAGGGAATTAAAATACAAAGATGGCAAGTGTATAGCTCATCTCACTGACCTCATGAGTGCCACATGCAAGTTAGTTATTTAATACTGAACTAATTGCTTAAGCTCCTTCCTTAGTGGAGACAGATAGCCCTCAGTGATTTATCCCATCTGTCTTCGAAGTCTATATTGGAGTGGATAGGATGGGTTATCCTTTGATAAGGCTCTATCTCTCTACTGACTATAAGGGAAGCCGAGGGCAAAAATTCCTCCAGCCAATTCCTCCACTGGTGGTAGTGATCAAAACTAGAGTAACTGAAACTGCAGGTCTTCATAAACCAGTCTTGATCAGTCTCGGAAGCACATTGGCCAACCTCTGCTCATAAGGTTTTCCTAAACCTTCAGATGCAAATTTTAAGCACTCTTCATTCCAGGAACTGGTTGGGTGGTCAGGCTCAGCAGGGAGTGGCTGATAGTTTGTACTCTTCCTGGAGGTCAGTAACGCGTGGGGTACTGCTGAGGTCTGTCCTGGGACCTGTCCTGTTTAACATCTTCATCAGCAACCTGGAGGAGGTGAGGGAGGGAGAGCAGTCTCATCGGATTTGCAGATGACAACAAAGTGGAGTTAGGGGAATGACCAGCTGGTACACTTTAGGGCAGGACCGCCATTCAGAAAGACCTAGACAGGCTGGAGAAATGGGCCAACAGGAACAATATGAGATTCAACAAGAACAAATGCAAAGCTGTGCAGCTGGGATGGCAAACATGAGCCAGCAACATGCTCTTCCGTCAAAGAAGGCTAATGATATCCTGGGCTGCATGTGGAGGAGTGTTGCCAGCAGGTCAAGGGAAGAGATCCTCCCCCTCTACTCAACACTCAACACTGGAAAGGCCACACTAGAGTGCCACATCCAGTTCTGGGCTCACCATTACGAGAGAGACATGGACATACCAGAGCAAGTCCAATGAAGGGCCACAAAGGTGATGAAGGGACTGGAGCATCTCTCCTATGAGGAAAAGCTAAGAGACCTGGGACTGTTCAGCCTAGAGAAGAGACGGCTCAGGGGGAGCACATCAATGTGTATAAATAATTGAAGAGAGGGTATAGAGAAGATGGAGCCAGGCTCTTTTCAGTGGTGCCCAGTGATAAGACAAGAGGCAATGGGCACAAACTGAAACACAGGAGGCTTCAGATGAACATCAGGAAACACTTTTTCACTGTGAGGGTGGCCCATTACTGACACAGGTTACCCAGAGAGGCTGTGGAATCTCCATCTTTGGAGATACTCAAAAGCCATCTCAACATGGCCCTGGGCAACCTGATTTAAGTGACCCTGCTTGAGCAGAGACACTGGACCAGGTGACCTCCAGAGGTGCCTTTAAACCTCATCCATTTTGTGATTCTGTGAAAAAACCCTGTCAGTGATTCAGGCCGAGGCCTGACTGCCTGGGGGGCAGCTCTGCTGAGGAGGCCCTGGGGGTCCTGGTGGGCAGTGAGCTGAGCCTGAGCCAGCAGTGAGCCCTGACAGCTGGTATGGCCAAAAGCATCTGGGCTTGTAATAATAGAAGCATGGTCAGTTGATTTGGGCTAATGCTTATTCCCCTTTACATCATACTCATTAGACCTCATCTAGATTAGGGTGTTCAATTTTGCCTCCAGTCCTCCTCTTGCAACACATAGATAAACTGGAGCAACTTCAGAGGAGTCTTCCAAGATGGTTAGGGCTGGAACATGTGCCCATTGAGAGGAGGCTGAGTGAGCTGGTTTTGTTCAGTCTGCGGAAGAGATGGCTTCAGAAGGACCTAACAACAGCACCCAGTGCCTACAGGGCCGGTGTCAAGGAGACGGAGCTAGGCTCTTCACAGTGGTGCATGGTGGGAGGATGAAGGACAATGTTGTCTTTTGAAATAAGTTCACACTGAGTATGAGTAGAACATTTTCCCTACAAGGACAGCCCAGCAGTGGAACAGATTGGCCAGAGAGGTTGTGCAGTTGCCATCCTTGGAGATTTTCAACAACTGCCTGAGCAACCTGGTCTGACCCCATAGGTGACCCTGCTTTGAGGACAAGTTTGGGCTAAAGGCCTGCTGGGGTCCCTTCCCACCTGAACAAGTCTGTGACTCTCAGCTGACCATGCACTCTAACTTCTCCTTCATGGCCGTTCTTCTCATCAAGGCCAACAATATGTCAGATGTTGTAAGGAGAGGAGCTGAGAACAAAACTGCACACAGCATTACATCACTTTCCTAATCTACGTTGTACCTGGGTTACTGAATGCTCTGCTTAGTTCCACTCACCACACTACAGAATAGATGTAGGAGAACCATGAAAAGATATAGAAAAGAGCACTATGAGGAAAGACTAAATAGGCCTGATTCTGCAACTTGAAGAGAGAGGCTGGGTCTAGGGGCACTACAGGCCTAGGAAGCGATGATTACTGAGGAGATGCTAAAACAGGAATGATTAGTCACTGTTTCTTGGAATACAACGAGTAGAGAGCACTCAAAAGAATGACCAGGCAGCAAGTTTAGAAACAAACAAGACTTGTTCATTAGTATATAATAACATTGTGAAAGACTTTGTGGAGGCCAAAAGTACAAGTAGATTCAAGAAGTGATTAGATGAGTTCATGGAAAATATATCTATTGGTGCACAGGGATTTGGATGAAACTGTCACCTCAGGAAGTTCCTAAATGGCTGTTTGCTGGAAGCCAAGAGGACATGTCAGGAGAGAGTTCAGCCTGTGTATGGCCTTGATTGTGCCTCTGTGCATCTGCTGCTGTCCACTGTAGAGGAGAGTCCTGTGCTGGACGGACGTTGGGCAGTCTGACAGTTCTTATTACTACCTCACCAGCAGCGACCATAGCCTGCTCCTGCTCTTTGATGAGGGTGGATGAAATGGGCAGGTAAAGGAAGAGACACCATAAGTTCTGAAGGAAAAGGAAGCCATGTGAGAAAAAGGCAGGGAATTAGGAGACCCCACTTGTTACTGACTTGGGGCTGCTGGATAGCCCCAGGCTAGCAATTAATTTTTTATCTCTTTGTGCCACATTATCCCAGTCTATAACATTTGTCTTTTTGAATCTTCTTTGGCAGTTATTAGCATTAAAATAATTAGTAAAGCGCAGGCTGCCCAGAAATGTTGTGAGTTCTCCTTCTCTGGAGATATTGAAAACCTCCCTCGACAAGATCCTGTGCAACCTGCTCCAGGTGACCCTGCTTCAGCAGGGGCGTTGGACTAGATGATCCACAGACGTCCCTTCCAACCCCGAACATTCTGTGATTCTGTGATTCTGTGAAACGTGAAATGCAGGAGGTGCCATCTGAACATAAGGAAACACTTTCTTCGCTGTGAAGGTGACTGACACTGGCACAGGCTTCGCAGAGAGGCTGGGAACTCTTTGTCCTTGCAGATATTCAAAAGCCAGCTGGACATGCTCCTGGGAAACCAGCTCTAGGTCACCCTGCTTGAGCAGGCGGGTTGGACCAGATGACTTCCAGAGGTCCCTTCGAACCTCAAACACTGTGATTCTGTGAAACAGCAATGTTAGTAAATATAATTAAAATGTTAGGACTATTCATATTAAATCATTGAACCTGCCTGGAGGTTCAACAATGTGCCTGAGAAAGAAGGGGAGCCACTCTCTATTTAAAGGGAGTTTTTAGGCATGTTTTGTGACATGACCAGTATTGCAGGGCTCTGTGTAACCTACTCTTTTATGAGGTTTCTCTTGCACTGAATTTGGATGCTTCCTGAGGTACAGGTGGGTGAAACCACAGCTGCCACCCACCAGTGTCTTCTTTAAAATGTCTCTGCAGGGCAGAATACTCCTAAGCAAGTATATTAGACGTCTAGATGGCCACCTTATGTTGAAAGACAAGTGCCATGTTTATACAACCATATCTTTCTCTCCAGCGTGCTGGGCACAGAGCTGCTTTCACTATCTATGTATTGTCAACAGCTTCCGTGTTTGGAGCTTTGTCTTTGTGCGGCTTTGATGCATTTATCTGGGCAGATGCCCTTGGCTGAGCTCACAAACACAGCTGTAACCAGAAAACAGAGGTCTTTGGTGTGTCGGTGGCAGGTCTCCAGCTGTGGACTCCTTGGTTTACACCTGTCCCTGACTGCTGCTCTGTGCTTGTGCAGAGCAGGTCTGCACTGCCAGCACCCCGACTAGCCATTGCAATGGTACCCATCCATGAGCGCGGCGCTGCTTGTTTTTCTGGCTTGTTACATGAGTTTTGCAACCTCAGTACACAGAGTTATCATGCCTGGTCATGTCTAAACCCCAGGTCTACACAGATACCTCTGTATTACACTGCAATCCGTACAGCAGGAATCCCCAGGTGTACGTGCAGCATGCCCTTACTGCTGGCCAGGGTGGGCGTTGTGCAACGGTAGTGAGACTGCTTTGCAGATGGAAGAGTATACGGCAGTGCTGGCCTATCCAAAATAACTGGATGGGAAAACAAAAGATACATTTCTTGCTACTCATTAACAGAATGAGTCCCTGAAACACCGCAGTTTTCCGTTGTCCATTGTCTAAGATTTTCCATTGCCAGTTAACCTTTTAATTTTATTCTACCCTGAAAAGAGAGGGTCAGGAGGACAAGAGAAAAATTCACTTTTATCTCAGGCTTTATCCCAAAACGGTACTACCATATAAAATAAATACCTTGGATACTAAGGCATAGAGATTCTGGCCAAGACAAATAAGAAGATATAGACAAAATCTAGACGTGTCTATGTGAAGCTACAATTCTGAAAATTACTCCAGTGTGGAATCTCCGCTTTCCCTGCCGTGGAGTGAGCATCTTGCAGCAAAGAGAAATAGCTGCTTTTTCCTTGAGAAAATCCCTCTGTATTTTACACAAACACATTAAGGTTAGTTGGAATTCAAGTAATCTGTGTGAAATATATCCACCTTATATAAAAGCAAAGTTTCATCCTTCTGCCGTTTTCAGTTTTTAAGATGTAAAATAGATCGGGCCTATGTGAGGTGGCAGGCTGATGACAGTCCAACAAGACAATGTATAGACAAAGAGGGAAGAGGAGAGTTAAAGAGAAAATGCTGGTTTTCTGTGTGTTTGACCCCACGCTGAGCTGTAACTTTTTGTTTCCTGCCTTAATCTTTGCTTGGTATCTCCCTTGTTATTGTAACTTTACCTAATTTTTCTCTCTCTTTTCTTTCTTTATGCCGTTTCTTCATATAAATACAAAAAGCACAGCAGTAAGCACTAAAAACAGCGAGATCAGAATGACTTCAGTTGGCTTACAGCAGGGATGAATTTTCTCCCTTGCCATAGGCCAAGCAAAGGAGCGAGAAGATGAGAGGAATGGATTTCTTGAAAGTAATCAGACTTCCCAGATTCATGCAGCTTTAAAATCATCAAGGCCACAGCATTTATCGGGCCACTCTTTCTCATTGTCTGTTGCTCTCATGACCGATGCTTTAGTTTTCTTGAGATGTACTTTCTGTCACGTTGGAATGATTGAGAGATGGTTTTCTTGGTGCAATTCATTGATTAGGAAATTAACACTTGGAGGCACAGCTCTCTATGGATTTACACGTTGCTTTGGAAAGCGGAAATGAAACTTTACAAAAATGGCACAGTAGTGTAATAAACCTACCTGGCAGCAGTAGTTTCCCAACTGGAAATGCACAACAGGGGCGAATCAGGCCCTGAGGTTTAATGACCTGCGCGGGCGAGGGAGAGCGAGCGCCCTTTGTATGCAGGGCAGGAACTGCTTGCCTCGACAGTCAGCCAGAGTCAGATCAAAGGGCTGTTTGAAAACCCTGGCTTTTAGAAGCAAAGATGGGAAACAACACCTTTCTTTTCTAGCTCTGGAGTTGGGAGATAGAGGAAACAATAGCCACTGTGTAGACAGAGAGTTATTTGAATTCCCGCTGCTGCCTCTGTGCACCTGATCAAACAGCCGGCGGTGGAAAGGCCGACGCACCGGCGGGCTTCCTGCCTGGTGCCAGCCTGATAAAAACTGCCAAAGCTGGAACATCCAAGAGCACAGAACTCGGAAAAAAACAGATCCCAGGGAGGAAAAGAGAGGCAGAACAAAAAGAGTCCTGAGTCGGGACCCTGTCGTTGTGGCCTGTGCAGGCTTCAGAGGAAGACCAAGGGCAGGAGAGAAAATAGCTGTTCTCCAAATATGCCTTGGATGGGCTGTACACAAGCACTAAAGAAGACGCACTTCCAACCCCCCTTTTTCGTTAATATAGTCTTATCCTGCTACGCTAGTACATCAGCCCCGTGTACCCCTCTGCTATTAATACCCCCCTCTCAGTCCAGGATCCCACTCTCCTGCCTCTGGGATCCCTAACAACCTCCCTCCCTTGCTTCAGCAGCTGGGATCCCTTATCTCACCTCTCTCCAATCTAATTTGTCCCACATTAGTCCATGTTTCCTACTTTTTCTGCCTTGTACCTTCTCCTGCAGCCAGACAGACCCAAGGTGCAGCCCGACATCAGTAGCCTCCGACCATAGGAGCAGGGTGAAGAACAGGGGTCTGTCAACTGTTGGCCTGCATGCAGGGGCTCGCCAGGCAACTCAGCAACTCAATGCTGGAGTTACCACCAAAGGGATACCACTAAATCCTAGCATCCTATGAACCAGCCTTGAGACATGAAAAACCTGACCAGACAGGGTCCTGGGAAACCTGCTGCAGGTGACCCTGCTAGGTGACCCTGGGCTTGGACTAGATGATCACCTGAGGTCCCTTCCCACCTCAACCTTTCTGTGAGTATGGAAGCACTGAGCTCCATGATGCAAGAGGCAAGAGGAGGGAAACGAAACCAACCGCCTGCCCTGTTCAGAGTCATGAAGGTGGAGTTTGAAGTACATCAACGAGTACTGTTGAGGCCAGGCCTGCTTTTTAACCACATGTTTGCTGCCTAAGCTCTGTGCAAACTTTGGTATATTTTTCCTCTGAGAAAAGGCAGAGAGCAGAAAATACTACCTCCCCTGAGACACTTGGCCAGGGACAGCCCCCAGTGACCTGGGCTGTTGGGCAGCAGGGGCGAAATGCAGGGGCACTGCCGGCTGGGGTGAGAGAAGTTGCGTGAACCGATGGAGGGGTGGGGAATGGCAAGGACATGCAAGGGGACAGGTGAAAAGCTGGAAGCAAAATTCCAGTTCAGCCGGCACGTACAATCCTGACAGCTCTGGACAACAAAATGTAAGTCAATACTGTGTCTCCAGGGCAGCGTGGGAAAGCCATGCTACTGTCTGCATTCATTGGGAAAAGGAACTCCTAAACATTCCTGCTATGAAAAATATATCCATTGGAAAGTGTAAAGGAGCAATTGAGTTCAGTAAAAGAGCTGGCACTTCTATTTAAGGGATGGTAGATTCATATCCCCATTATAATTTGCTCTAGGTAAAATAGAGAAAATTACTGCATTTTCACTGGGAGTGTTATCAAGACAACTTTCAGTGCAGTTATTTTGAGAAATTTGTAATACCAGGCAATTTAAAAAGACTTGATTTAATACACTTCTAGATTGTATCCACTTCCTCAAGTTCTTTAGCCAGCCACAGAGTCCAGCTTTACAGCAGTTTCAACGTCACCAGCAGTTGTGATGATTGTGTGTTAGTAGCCATGTGAAATGCCGCGTGCGATCCCCGCTGGTTCTGGTCGCCGCTGGGGAGGGCTGTGCTCTGCATTTGCGGTGTTCAGAGGCTGGTGGAGACCCAAGGCATGGCCAGCAACCCTTGGGCTGAGCTGGGGCACCAAAGGCCATTCAGCAGGTTGGCTTTGCAAAGTCAGCCTTACAGAGCTTGCCTGGTTTATGTTGTTCTTTTGCATTTTGTTTTCTTTTGCTTTGTAAATCACTGTGCGGGAGAGAGCATTTCAACACTTGAAAATTGTTCTTCAGCTGGAGCCAAAAAAGAACAGCCTTACACTGCAGGAACCGTGAGGGGATACGTTTATCCTGGTGGCCTGGGGACTTTGAAAGGGCTTTGGATGACGTAAGGACTTTTGGACATAGCTAATGGGAATTACATTGGATGAGCGTGTTTCAGATATTAAATCACTGTGACTAAATAAGGATGGATTAGATGCAATTTATGAATGCATACTAATAAACTGCTCTTAGGAAGCCTTCCCCTGTTTGCAGTCAGGCTGCCAGCAGCATTACCAGCCCTGTGAGCTCAGTCATCAGGAAGGTGACTGAAATAACTGGCAGCCTGGCTCAGATACTCATCGTTATTAGGTCTGGTCCTTTAATTCTGCTCTCATATTTTCTTTTGCGCAGTCTGGCAATGAAGCCGTTGTCCTGCTCACACAAGTACAAGCCAGGGAATCAACTCAGCCAATGCAAGGTGCTGCTGTGCTGTGTAACTGCCTCACGCTAGGGACTGGACTGATAGTGCTGTTTTCATAAATAGAAACCACCTCTCTAATCCCAACACTTCTCTGTGTTTAACAAATTGCATCAGCAGATTCTTTAAACAAGGAGACTGATGTTTGTTGTGTTTCATAGCCCAGAGACAGATAACATAGGAAAAAGAAGAGCTCTCCATCATTGGCCACAGGGGAAAAAGGGAATATGAATACAGGTCGTGTAACACAAATTTCCCCAGAGATCTGTGTCCCCGGTTCACTCCTAGTACCCAATGTGAGACTGTGGCTAGTGGAGGAATACGTTGTTTTTCCGTAAGGGTGCTGGCAAGTCATGCAGGTGAGCTGACCCCTTGTTGCTTGGCTCTGGAAAGCTCAAGCGAGTTTACGGCGTGCCCAGCCCGCGCGTCGCAGTCGTGCCAGCAGGTCTCCTGCTGCTCCCGGACCTAGCACAGCCCTGGCGGAGTTTTCCCTTCATGACACAGGAGCATCTCGCTGGAGGATTACTGTAGGCTCTCTCTTCCTCATGTTGCCGCTTTGTGCTCTCTGGGTGCTGAGGTCTTCCAAACTGGATTATCCCCTTATCCTTTCCGGTGCCCCTGGAATCAAGGAAGTCAATGTAGTGTAAGTGATGGTGAGACCGTACTAGAGAAATGCACTGGGTTTTACATGCGAAAATAAATAACCAGAGCAAATAACAGTTTGTAAGCCAGGATACAAAAAAGCACAAGGCAAAAACAGATGGGGAAAAAAAATACCCCAAAGTGGAGAGAGGTAGAAGATAGAGGGAAGGGGCAAGAGAGAGTAACAGAAGTAGCGAGGATACAAGAAAACGGCACACAAATAAATAGACAGCGTGTCTGGCTAAGAGAACAGCGATCTAGAAACAATAAGGAAAGGAAGAAGAAGAGGGATGTCAGCATGAAGCGAGGAGGCTAGAAACCTTTAGGACAACTGAACAACAGAGAAACAAAGTTGAAAGCTGAGAGTGTGGGAGGCTTTTCCATAAAAAAAAAAACCCCAAGTGCAGAAAAATGTAATGAAATCGTGTACTGAATTCACTCTGTCGAAGCTCATTTTCTCAGCAGCAGCGATTACCGCAGCAGCCAGCAATGGAGGAGCTCTCAAGGTCATCTCGTCTGACTGCCTGCAGTGCAGAGAGCTTCTCAGAGCCAATGGTGTCTTTCATTTGCTTCCCCCAGATTTTAATAATGACTAAATATAAACCGAGCTGTTGGCCATAGACGTTATGTTCTCTGTGAGCGGTGCAAGCACGCGTTAGATCCTGACAATAAGGTGTGGAGGTGAGGGAGGTTGTAGGTTGCAGTCAGCGTATTAGCAAGGACAGAAGTGACAACGATTGCCTGTTTCCAGGGAGGAGATTCCAGTTTGTCTGTCCTTCCGCAGTTCAGCTGAGAAGACAGGCCCCAAGATGCTGTACGAATAAACCCGGCTCTGTCGTAGCGCCCAGTCCTCCGATGTGAGACCAGACAAATGATTCTATTTTCTGCTCTTCGGTTTTCTTTGACCGTGGGCTGCACAGATCGAACTGTGCACATCTGCGTGTGGTTTGCTGTTGAATACACACCAGGATGCCTCGGACATTCTGGCTCTGCTGCAGGTATTTCATTATATCAGTTTGAGAAGCACTATTATAATGTAATGTAATACAGCTCCGCTCTCATCATGCATCACTCGGCATGGAAAGTTAAACAAGAGGAATGCTTAGGAGATCATTAACGCCACAGAGAAGGTGATCTTGCCTGAGAGAAGAAATAAAACTTACAACAGTCCAGGGACTTGAAGGTTTAATGCGAGTTTGTTGAGAACTGGATAGGAGCAATCTACTCTGAAGCCAGTGGGAAGGACGTGCCATAGCTGAACACTGGGCAGAGTCTGTGGCCTCAGCTGTCTCACTCTGCAGAGCTTTCCGCTTGGGTAATGGTGGTAGGCTTTGGGGTTTTTTTCTTGGTCATCTCCCAAGTGCATCACTGACTGCACTGAGGCATCCAGACTAAGGTAGAAATAGCCCTAACCATGATTTAGATTTTTCCTTCTAAAATTAGGGACATAATTACACTTTCTGGGCTTCCTGTTTGCTTGGGCAATAGAAATTTCTGGAACAGAGCATGGCATTTAGCTGTGTACTTCACTAGATGAAGTACATCAAACATTGCCTAACAATACCGATCTTTTTTATGGGAACATTGCTAAATAGAACTCAGCTTCTGTTGTTCTCCACAGTACAACATGAGTAGCTCAATATCAGCTGCATTTCATGAAAACAAAGAGGCAGAGAAAGCTGACCTTATGAGAGGGGAGATCTCTACCCGTCCCATCCCCAAAAGGAGGTAGGGTGCCCTGCGTGAGGGTGTCAGGACTCAGAAGCCAAACCACACGCGCATCGCAGGTGCTTGGGTGCGGTGCTCTGGCAGCTCAGCTCATCATTTTTAACAGCCCTCAGGAGCGTGGCATCCCCACGCTGGCCTCTGCGCCCCAGGACGGTGGGAGGTGAACCCCCCTGCTCTTGTCCCTGGACTGCAGGCGCTGGGACGTCTCCTGTGTCCCGCTGGAGGCTGAGAGGCAGGGGACAGCGTCCACCCGGCTCAACGCTGGCACAGATGTCTGCGCCGGGGCTGCTCAAGCTCTGCTGTCCTCATAGCCAGCAGACACATAGTCAACATAAGGAATCAAGCTAGGCTCCACTTCTTCTCACTCTGGAATCAATGTCTAAAATTGTTGGGATGGAGAAAACGCTGGATGTGCATTTATCTCCTGAGTGACGGTATGGAGAAGTGAAAAGGTCTGGGCTCCTCTGTCTCCTGTAAGGGAGTCCAGATCAGCTGTAGTTGTGCAGATTGTGGGTGCCTCAAGTTAACTGAGACGAGCGTGATGTCAAATGCTTTGTCTGCTCAGCTACAGCTCACAGGCCCACGGATCAGCAGCCACAAATTTAAATCAGACACGCTATTTCTATCCGGGACAGCCAAGAAGCGAGCGAAGGAATGCAGGGAGCTCGGCACAGGATCCACAGGCAAAACTGTCCACACTAGGGATCCCTCAAAAATGGGAGGAGAAAGTCTAGTTTTTTTCTGGTGGAGATGAAAGTCAGAGCACGGGGATCTCTATTCCTCTCCCTGGTTTTGCTGCAAAGTAGGTGATGGAGGGGGGAAAAAATGTAGTTCATTCTTGTGGGCCACAGGCTAGTTCATACATTGAACCTGAGGTCCAGCTGACTAGGCTCTGTGTGGGTAAACCAGATGTGAAACACCCAGCTCGTGAGATGAGCATTTGTTTAGATACTGACATTGTTTTCCGAAGGCGCTCCGTAAGCATCACTGGGTTTGCGTTGCCTTAATCCTCAGCTTCCATCCGGTTCAGACAGCAGCTCGCAAACCCCCCACAGCACACACCCACCCGAGACCTTTCCTGATTTATTATCAGGCTGGGGAGAATCTCAGATGTAGAAATTGGTCCGCTGTGCTTTAAGCGAGTTGCTTGCATAAAGCAAGGTGCATTAAGGCTTGTTACTCTGTCACTGGTTTCTGAAAGCAGCTAAAAATGAAGCTCAAAACTGCTTCACATATTTTCAGTAGGAAATCATAAATCTTCCCTGTTGTTTTGGCAGCCCTCATTCTCCTCTGCCCTCCCATGAAATTCTGTTTTCTAAACTGACTTCCATAATTTCTTTCACTGTGACCCTGACTTGCTACTGCTGCTGGTTTCCCGTATTTTACCATCCTGCAAGGAAAGGATCAGGGTGGTTGGTTTTTCCCCTCTCCCTCCAAACGTAGAGCCTTCCTGCCGGTGTTGGAGGAGAAGCATCACATCCCCTTGGCACGGAGGGCTCCATGGGAGGCAGGGCTCTTCACTGAAGTGCTGTGAGCCTGGTGGGCGTAGAATGAGCGCAGGTCTGTCAGATGCTTTCCCGAGCGTGTCCTGGGCTGGGCACACACTGCTCGTCGCCGTCATCGCCAGCGAATGAACCTGCTGACGCTTCCCTCGCCCTCGGTCGGTCCCGTCCCGTGGGGTCCCGGCGCCTCCCCTGTGCCGGGGTGCCCAGAGGCAGCACTGGCTGTGGAACCCGAGGGTCAGCATCCCTGGCTGGGGATGGGCGAGTGGAGACAGCGCAGAGCTGGTATCTGCTGGTTCACCACGAGATGGTGGTACACGCTAGCGCTGGGCGGCTTCACCTTCCCTCCCCCAGCAGAACCGGCCCGGGTTCCGCTGGGCACCCACAAACGCTGGCAACGCACCCTGTTTTCATCAGAGCCCGATTTTCTCTCCTTCCAGCTCCTTCACCTTTTCCCATCACAGTCCCGACGCTGGGCGTTCAGCCTCACCCTCCCTGTTTACCCCTTGTTGCCAACACCGCTGTTCTCCCTGCTGCCAGGGTCAGGGGTTCCCTGCAGCGATCCCCTCCGGCCTCCCTTCACAGAGATCCCTCCAGTCTCACGTCGCAGAGACCCCTCTGGCCTCGCGTTGCCCCCACGCTGTCTCACACCACGCAGGGAAGGGACGAGGAGACGCGGCTCGCAGAGGTGGTTACACCTGGGGTTTGCGGGGGGCAACGCAGGGTTATCTGCAAAGGGCTCCAGTCTCGCAGCCCTGGCTCCCCAGCGCTCTGGCGCAGGACTCCGTAGGGAACATCTTACAGAAGGCGCCTTCTTAACAGGAATTTTCGAGCTCAGAGTAGCCAGCACGTTACAAAAGCTGGACAGGCAAGACAGCTTGGGTTTGAAGCTTCGTTATAAACTGCACAGAAAGATCCAGGGTTGACATTTTCACCACGGCAGAAACCAGTATGTCCGTTCTGCATTTGCAGTTTAGCGTTGAAAATCATGGAAGCTTAGAAGAAAACCCCTTACCCCTCTGACCCCTTGGCTTGTGAACCCCAAGATCTTGTCCAGCCCTTCTGCGCAGCTCAGCGCAGGAGCTTCACTCACGTAAGCGTTGGGTGTGGAATGTTTAAAAAAAATCCCCATAAGCTGAGATCGCTGCGGGGGCGCAGGGAACGGAGAGCAGGACCAGACATCCAGCCTCCGGAGGAGGCTGAGCCGGCAGGGGTGGCGTGTCACCCACCGGGGACTGTGGGTGGCTTGCCGAAAGGACGGGCAAATTTGAGTTCATTTGCACAGGGAAAAGTAGCTGGGACCCCAGTGCTCATGGCTGCCGCCTGGTCTGTGATGGCGTCAGAGATGACACAAAGGCAGCTTTCCCACGGCAGAGGAAAGGACTGAGCGAGCCGAGAGCCTCGGGAGTGGGTATGAGCAAGGGGAGGCTCGTGCCAGGCAACCTGTGAGACAACATCCACACCACACGTGTCAGCTGGGCCCAAATCCCGGGATTTAATCCAAGATGCTGGCTGAGCCACTGCTGCTGTGAACAAATTAGGTCCTAACAAACACTGGACAAACCTCTCGGCTCGAACTTGCTGCCTCCTCACCCAGATCTCCGCTGTTTGCGTGGAGCTGCTCCTTGGCTCCGCTCCTGTGCAAACTCAACAGAGTCACTTCGATGGCAGGCGGTGCAAGAGGACCTCTTTGATCCAGAGAAGAGGCAGACATCAGACTTGGCAGAGCGCTGGAGTCTGACAGCCCCGCCTCTCATGACTGACCTGTGCAGCACAGAGATGCAAACTCCGGCTGCCCTGGCAGGCCAGCCGCTGCTCGTAGGGGCTATGGAGGGTGCTGGAACCCCAAAAAGGAGCCCCGTGAGCCTGAACATAGGAGCTACGTGGCTGTTGCTGAATGCATCGTACTGGCATACTGTGTGACTGAGGAACTGTGTGCTGCAGGGACCGCTTGATGACAGAATTCTTAATTAAGGGCTGCATTCTTCCCCCCTGCCTTAAGTCTCATGTTTCTAATGCGTTTTATAATCAAACTATCAAACTTCTTCCAGGCAGAAGTTAGTAGTATCAGCCAGCCAGGCTGGGTATAGAAACACGGATCTCACCTGGGTGGCAGGAGCAATTCTGAGCACTTCAGAGACACATCGGCGTTGGAGCATGAAGGTATACTCACAAACAGCTGTTAGAAATTAATACTCAGTGGAAAAAATACATTGTTTACCGATGTGAGGAAGCAAAACTCTTAGACATTCTGTACATGACTTAGCTGATCTCTGCTTCAGCCCTTTGGTTTAGTTAAACCTTTACAACCTCATGTACACAGCCAAGCTGTCTTGGCATACTGCCGGGGTTTGGCTCAAGGAGCCAGACTTCATTACACAGAAAGCAGCACTGGAGATATGTGCAGCCATAAAATGGATTCACTGAAGAGACCCAGTTAAAAATAAAGACTGGGGCAAATCCGGTCCAAACCACAATGGATCCCACATCGATGAGTGAGTCCAAATTTTCTCAGAGTTCAAGGTTGAGGATGAAGATGCAAGCTAGGTGGCTGGTAGGGCAGCCTGTGGGTAGGACTGCCCAATGCGTCTTGCCATCTCAATCCTGGGCTCATTTGAGTATACCTTTGCCCAATGAGCATATATTTATGCCAAAGGTTTCCTTGCCAGGTGTGTGTCAAAGGCTGGGTTTTCTTCAAAGTTTTCAGCCAAAACAATTCCACATTTCTGAGAGCATCCTTTGCCCTTAACTTCAGCACGGCCAAGTTTAAGACAAAACAAAAGCCCACATCCTCATCCCAATACTCTGGTGATCTTCTTCAAAAAGCTGCGGTGCTTGTTTTATTGGAAGAGGGACGTGGAACTGGAAAAAAAAAAAACCCTTTACTGCTGAGATGGACTTTATGTAATCTCAGTGAAAAGTCTGTCCCAATTTGGTCAATTCATAAGGCTTTGGGAAAAAACCCAAGCCAGCTGTCGTTCACACGTGCTTGCCAGAGGCCAGCTAGAGCTCGCAGGCTTCATTCTCTGGTGAGTTCGTGAGCATGGGACATGCTCCAGAACCCAGGGCAGGACTTTCCTAGCAATTGCAGTTCCTAACTGCTTCAGGCCAAAGCAGCTCTAAATCCAGATACTTGGAGTTGAAAGCACGGATTTTTTTTTTTTTTTTCATCTGTTTGTTTCCAGGCTACATGAATGTCCTCAGCTGAACTGAATTCAAAGGAGGAGAGATGTGCAAGAGGCGGAGATAGTCTGGAAAAGTAGATTTGGAGCAGACAAAATGAGCCCTGGCTGAGAGCTGGAGGGACCCGAGGTGGGGGGGGGTGGAAATCGAAGGACAGAGAGGAGACTGAGGCATGGCAAAGTGCAGAGTCTGGCAAGGCAGCTGGGAAACGGCACGCAGGGAAAAGATGTGAGTGGTTTCATTTCAGCCTCTCTTTGCACATTATTCTGAGCTCACTGAGGAACACTTGAGCTCACTGAGAAAGCCTTCCCATACCTTACTGACCGTACGTTCAATAAAGCTGGTTTATGAAGACAGAATTACACTTTTCCTCCTGATACCATCGTGGTGAATGTTCTAAAAAAAGGTCCAAAACTTCACAAAATGAAATGAAACGCTTGTTGAACATCCCCAAAATGCAAGGAAAAGCATTATCATCATATTACAAACAAAAAGCCCCAGAGCCTAGAAGTATTTCCTGATTATTCAATCCAAGAAGTATGTTTGCTCTACCAGAAGACTGCTGTATAGCGGTGTGTGGATGTACTTTATATGTTCCTGTTGCCTTCTACAGCAGATGCAAATCCTAAATTCTTCTGCAAACTCGGCTTAATTTAAGCCAGGCACCTAAGGAATAAGGGATGCAAAACTCGTAACTGCATGCAGAAGAATTTGGCCTGAGATGAGGAAGAAGGAAGGGAGAGGTGAGAACCTGGAGCCTGGCAGACCCTTTTCCAATTATTCTATGGTATCATTCGATATGGAAGTTACTCCAAACTTTGAGGGTTCAAGAGCACTCCTTCCTTTCCAGGATGTCATAAAATTTGGAGAGTGTCTGTCTTCTAAAGCAGTGCCCATGGCTTGCTCTGAGATTCCCTGTCCAAACCGGGACTTTGTCATCTCACCGTGACTGTGGCCCCACTGCTTGGCTTGAGTTCCCATTCCCACCTTCTGCAGGGCTTATTGAAGGGTTGCTTAGTTTTTAATCACTGTGGCCAGCATTCTCAGTAACAGGACGTGGCCCTGCTTACTCCTTTGCCTTCATACGCGTTGCGCTGCCAAGAAGAATTGTTAGTTTTAAACCGGCTCCGAGAGCATCAGCCGGCTTGTCAAAGGGACTCAGAGGACAAGATAGCGACAGCAGCCACTCGGCTCTCCCAGCCCTGAGGTGCAAAAGGAGATGTGTTTGAGGTATGGCAGCTGCTGGAATCTCTCGTCTCGTCACAGAACAGGACTACAATAGTACACACAGTCTCTTGTTACTGTTTAAACGTAGAAAACAGCACCATGTCCTGTACTGCAGGAGTACTGTTTGCTGTGCAAAATAGCTGTTTGTAATACCTTTCCTTTTCTGGACAATAAAAATACAGTTTCTTCAGCAAATTCTACTTTTCTGTCTTCTTAAACAGCAGTGTGGATTATGTTACTCACCTATATATATTTCTCTTGTTAGAAAAGCAGGTGGGCCTTTGACTGCAACTGAATCGTATCTCCAAGTGTGTGGTTCCAGAAACAAGCAATGCTGTATTTTAATTTATCCTCCCTGGCTATAAAAAACTGTGTTTTTTTAAAAAAAAGCTTTTCAACTTTTGTCAATGTGACCACACTAATGCAATTCCTTGTGGTCAACAGAATTTAATAAAGCACCTTGACGTCAAACCAACTATTTTTTATACCTCATGTGACAAGAAGTGAAGACTTCTTAGTTTATAGAAGCCAAAAAATGCTTGCAGATTATATAGATGAGAGGTAATTTTTTATATTCTCTTTATCACATAAGACTTTAAAAGACTCAGGTGCAAGCTAGCATAAAGACAGTGTAATTTTCTGGATGTTTCTGCTAAAAGTGCGACATTAGACCATAGGAGATGGAAATGCCTGCTTAATCATGAGTGAAAACCTTAAGCAGGGACTGTTATCCATACAGCATGAAAAGTAATTTAACTTAACAGCTCCAGCTCAGGTTTCAGCCTTGAGAACTCTGCATATTGTTTTATTGGTGCCTAACAAATGCTGTACATACAGCATTTGATACTTTTTGGGATCGTTACAGTGTTAACTCTCCCATCTTGGCCAACTGCGAATTAAATTCTCTCCAGCTCAGTTTCCCCTGTGGTCCCAGCTGGATGAAATAGTTGCACAGCTGAGCAAGGCCAGGGGCTGGCTGCATCTAGAAATTCAGAATCGCTTTGGCAGTTTCAGCCTTCATGGGTGTCTCTGAAGAAGATGGGGAAGGAGGGTCTTGATGCGGAGAAGGTGAGACCACAACAGGCATAGCGGCGACAAGGTCTGTGGGCGCCTGTGGTGTCCCAGGCTCATTCATTCCTAACAAGAAAAGGCACTTCAAAAATACGGCACTTTTAGAGCAGAACCCTTCTCCTTTTCCTCATGCTGCAACCACAGCCTGGAGGCTACAACCGCAGGCACGCTGGCGTGAGCATGCAGGGTGATCTCTGGTTCCACCTCGTCCCTAGGGCAGTTGCTTTTTGGGTGCAGAAATGCCCCAGGGCTGAAGACAGAGATCCACGTACCCAGCCAATGCCTTACTCACTGGTTACAGTCATGCTGGCGCTACAAATCTCAAAATCCGTTCCGACCTTTGCCAGAGCACCCAGAAGAGATGAAAAGCGGCACTGGCACACCTCCCTGAGGATGTGGGGTGGTGGGGGAAGTACTGTGGCTCTGGTCTTTCTCAGGCCAGGAGGTGCTGAGACCGTTATCTCCCCACTCCCTGTTCCAGTAACTGGGCTTTGATGCCCTGTAGTAGGGACCATTCTCCAACTCTTCGCCCCTCCATGCTTCAAAGCCCAAATGAGTCCCAGCCCACCTTTCAGAGGGACCCTCTGGAGAGAACACCAGGTCCTGGACACTTTGCAAAGAAGCCAAGGGGGCTTTAGGACCTACCACTCTCCAAAACCCTTTGTACTGGCAGCGCTGGGTGATTCCCATCTCAGTCTATGGTGGTGGGACTGAGATTTGAGGGGCCTGTTTACCACAGAGGTTTTGTGGGGAGCCTGGTGGCTCAGATCAGCAGCTCCGGCCACCACCACATGGCCAGGTGACCAACAGCAACTTCTGCCCTTGAACATCTGCGTCCTCCGTAGTATCTTTGGGCTAATCGGCCAGACAGGTTGAAGCGGTTCTGGTTCGAATTAGTCACGCAGAGAACGCAAACACGAGGCAGCAAAACGTCGTTCGAAAACTGAGTTCCCACACAAGTGGAAGGTGTCCCTGCCCATGGCAGGGGGGTTGGAACCAGATGATCTTTAAGGTCCCTTCCAGCCCAAACCATTCTATGATTGTATGATTGCATGATTCTATGAGAGGGAGACAGACGGGTGTGAAATAGTTTGTACAAGCATAACTCCTGAAGTTTTCATGTGACAAATGCAACCCAGGAACAAGTCATTATCATCCAGGGCAGTGTCTATTCTTCGCGTGTACTCACGGCCGTGCAAACTGCCCAGCAGCAGAAGAGCACGCTCCGGCCGAGGCGGGCGGGAGGGAGACTGGTCTCCGATGGCCAACGCAGCCGTACCAACACCTCCTCTCCCAACAGCGACGTCTCCTTCCCGCCCACCAGCAGCAGACCCCAGCCTCTCCACTGGCATTTGCCCACCACATCCAGTCCTCAAGAGAACGCAGCTTGAAGGAGGTGGGCGGCAGCGGTCTGTCTGGCAGTGGTCTGTCCAGCAGCGGTTTATCTGGCTGAACACGAACAGGGAAATCGTTTTTGGGCCCGGGAGAAGAATGGAGGAAAGCCGAGATTCACATCAGTGTCTGGAAAGTGCTGAGGGACTCCTCTTCAGGAGAATAACAGACCAGTCAGTCCAGAGCAGGGATGCACATCTGGGACTGGATGAGGACAGGCAGGAGAAACGCTCCCCACGCCGACTGCGAAATTGGTCCCCACGTAAAAAAAAAAAAAAAAAAAAAAAAT
>Ga0065711_1002429_pt1 | contig 33963 bp, 22 predicted proteins | sample Hoacrofraction12_FD_59098 | JGI IMG/M metagenome (GOLD analysis project Ga0065711, IMG submission 59098) | Hoatzin crop microbial communities from Cojedes, Venezuela - Epithelial fraction 12 v2 (version 2) | ecosystem: Host-associated > Birds > Digestive system > Esophagus > Crop | place...
AACTGAGGCACAGGAAGTTCCGTCTGAAGATGAGGAAGAACTTCTTCCCTCTGAGGGTGACGGAGCCCTGGAACAGGCTGCCCAGGGAGGTTGTGGAGTCTCCTTCTCTGGAGATATTCAAGACCTGCCTGGACAGGGTCCTGTGCAGCCTGCTGTAGGTGACCCTGCTTCAGCGGGGGGGTTGGACTAGATGACCCACAGAGGTCCCTTCCAACCCCTACTATTCTGTGATTCTGTGATTCTGTGAATCCCTTAGGGTGCTTGAGATTCATTCTGGCTATTTTATAGTCATTTAGATAAGGCCCTGAACAGTCAGATCTCAGCTGGCTTTGGTCTGAGTGGGAGGTTACAAAAAATGACCTCCAGAGATCCCTTCCAATCTAACTTTCCTTATGGCTGTCTGCTTCTAGGGAACAATTAGAAGTATTTGAATTTAACTTCATTCTTCTGGCATCACAAAAACCTGCTTAATTCCACAGGCCTTTTGCCAGCATATTCTCCAAGCCACCACAACTGTTAAGCTCTGTGAGGGTACATGAACTTTAGGGGTCTGGCTATGGAGTTTCCCAGAGAGACAGCAAATCTCACAGTTAGATTTGATGTTCCCTTTGGAATCAATTTGATTTGGTAAGTTGCTCAAAGATAAAAGGCAATTTAAACATTGCACAGATTCAGGCATAGTGAAATACCAAGATTCATAAGGGGCGATTCAAAATGATGAAAAGTCAGAAAACAGTACTTTATAAATTGCTTTAACCCTCCAGAGTCAGAAAGCATCTTTAGCTAGATTAAACAGATGATTTCAGATCTTTTACAGCAGCAGATAGAGTTGACAGTGCTTGATGTCAGTACTAGCTCAGTTCGTAAGTCTTAAACCTAAACTCATACTGTTTAAGGTTGCTCTCTACATAAAGTGTGTTGGGTCTTCAGGTAATCCCATGTATAATAGCTGCATTGAATAGTAACTAAATGCACAAACGCAGGTTCATTGCATGTCTATTTTCTAGCAGCCTAGTATAAGTCTGTGCATCTATTGTTCTAGGCTGTGTGAACAGTTCAACACCATTCCAGTTTTTTAACGAAGTCTTCTTGCCCAAGTCCCTTAGTTCTTTTGCAAGTTACAGGCAAATAATTTGATGTGGATCTGGAGCTAGTGCTATCCTGTCACTGAGCTGTCTAGATTTGCTAAAACAGACTAAAAAGGTGAAAAACTTCAAAGAATTAAAATAATTTTCTATTATCTGGTTTAGTTCTGAAGTGCCCAAGACCACCACCACTTTGGGAAGCAGGGACCATAATTCCCTTTAATAACTAAAGCAACTTAACTTTCAAGAAGAGCCAAAACTCAGGTTGAAGTCAAAATTTAATACTAGGGATATTCCTTTCACAGACCAATAGATTGTTTAGAAAGAATATGAAATTTCTAAAGATTAAGAATAAAATATACTAAATAGATTTATATTGATGCTGGTGCTCATCTTTCAGCATTTTTAATAATGAAGCCACTTTACTAATTTGAACATGGACTTAAGAGTCTGACTTCAGGCATTTGCTTTTGGGAAAGAAAAATAAAAGGCAAAAAACCCCATAAAATTTATCCAGGAAGCCATGGGGAAAAAAGGAAGATCTGGTGAGATTTTTGGGATTAACAAAGGACTTTTCTGTGTGACATTTTATTTCAGCTGTGTCTAACAACTAAATTTGAAAGTGCATTCTAATTGCACCTTGCAATCCAATAAAGATTTCTGCAGGAAAATTCAAGAAATTGCAAAATTCTTCTTCACTGGAGGAAAATCACATTTTCTATATGCTATCATTATCTTTTTATTTGTACTGCTAGAGGACAGGAAATGTTATGAAGTCCAGCTAAAGAATCCATTACAATACTATCTATTTTAAAAGGGTCATTTGTTTAAGAAACAGAAATATGTAGCCTGAATCTGTGTTCAAGCCACATGAGGCACTTGAAATAAGGTCAGAGATATTTGAAAGATTAAGCAAAATATTGTAGCTTTGCAAGTCAATTCCCTTTAGGCTTGTAAGCATTTACCTCCTGAGATTTGCATTTTAGTTTGTATCATTGATAGTCAGGACAATGCTTGATTTTGAAGAAGCTAAACTATGAGAATGAAAGTAAATTTAGCTTTTGTATACTGAAGAACCACAGTCTGGAGAATTTTAATTGTGTTGAATGCTCAATCTACCTTAAGGAAGACTTCCCTTGTCCAACTACTTTCAGACGCTGAGAAGCATGACTACAACAGACTCATTAGAGACACACAATCCTCAGTCTTTTTGGAAGTACAGAAACTATTTTCATTTTTCTTTTTAAATGTACAGCAACTCCAGGTAAGTTCGCTGACCACAGCAGGATGAAAATACCAAGCCTATTTTTTTCTTTTCCACCCTTACCCAGGAAATATGAGAAGCAGCTAGGAGGTTCGGTTTACTTTCTCTAACCAGAATCAACGAGACAAAAAAGCTAACCTTTTGTTATGTATCCAGCCCTGAAAGATTAATTTCAGCAATGGCAAGGCAATGCTGACAGGAATATGCAGCATTCTGACACAGATATCAGTGCTCCTAATAGACCATCCTATGAACAATATTCAGTCCAGGAGAAGGGTATGCAGGAAGGTATGCGTAAACACTGAAGTTCACTCCTTTTCAATTAGAAGTCCTTTAATTTGTGTAAATGGAGGCAGACCAAGAAAAGTAGCAACAGACTTTTGCTGATGTCAAAGATAGTCTAAGCTCCTCTATTCTGATCCTGCATCTTTTTACCCAAAATGCACTTCTAACGTGTCTTAACTACAGGTGCCTTCTGACATATACTTTTTCTTAGGTAGTACTGGAAAGTTAGTATTTTCTATGTCTGTCTTAAAATTCGAAATTCTTTCACACTTCCAAAACTTTAATAGGCAAATAAAATGATTCTTATATTGTGTACCTTTGTGCATGCTTCTTAAATAGTACAACCTTCCATTTTTTTAGGAGGGGAAAATCTTTGTTTTACTATTTCAGTTACTATAGAAGAAGATCTGCCCCTGTGGTGCCAGGTGAGCTGGGAGAGACTGTATTTGTGTAAATGCATTTTGCATCAACATGTCATTAAAGAGTTCAAGAGAGGAAAGAAGCAATTTATTTTAAGTGTCCATCAACACGTATGGAGAAACATATGACATCTCTGAATACCAAATGAAATCATTATGATCAGTGATAGTCTAGTGAATACCAAATGAATCTCTAATGAAAAGACGTTAAACATGATTTTGATCAATTATGTCACAATACTGCTGGAGTATACCAACAGTATTTGTAGGCTGTAAGCTCTACTCTGACTTTTCACTATATAATAAACATGCACATAATTATTTTCATAGAGTAAAAGAGGTGCAGAAATTACTATGTGTTTGATAACAACTGATACCAGAATATAACCGCTTCATTCTTACCAATCTTTCACTTACTTGAGAAATATAATCCTTTAAAACAAAAGAAGAAAAAGTAAAATAACATGAACATATGAATAGCACAGTTTGTCCATCAGAAGGTGCCAGAAGATTTTCTGTGGGATACAGACACTGGGATTGAAAAGAAAGATCTGTCAAGACAAAATGAGTTATATCTTTGAAATAATAAATGCCTTATTAGTACACCTCTGTGTCACCTCCCAAACTCTAGATGAGTCACTGGCTGGAAATGAGACAGATAAGCTTTATCCTTCTTTAAGGCAGTTGAGGGCTCTTCATGTATACTTTCTTTGTCTTCCCCACCAAATTCGTTGATAGCTTAGGATGGAAACATCGTTGCGAGATGTGAAAGGTATATATCTAACTGACTCACAAATAAATTTTTCCATAACCCTTTAAGTATGGAGATAACAAAAAATAAAACAAGCTCCCAATAAAGTAAGAGAATGTCTGCACTGTGATTAAAGATATCACATATCTTTCCAGTTGTGCCATGACCTGCGTAGCTAGTGGAAAGAATATATTTGAGTGGTGGTTGCTGGATGTAATAGAGGTGTTTTTCCTTCCTAGAGGAATTGCTTCAAATTATTCTTCATTCTTTCTTATGTTGAAAGGGAAAACAACCTTTTCCATCATTATCTACACAAAACTGAGACTTAAATTCATAGAGCTGTACATGTGCAACACCTGATGACTTGGTTTATCCTTAAATACTCTGTGCTTCTGAAAACCAGCCTTCTGAATGTTTAAGGGAAAATCTCTAAAATGCAACATCTTAATGCAATTTAACTGCACAAAACAATTCAGGTGAAATTGAACAGGGAGTGAGCGGAGGGAAGAAGACTTTGAGAATATTCATATCAGTGTGTTTATTATTTACAGAAAAGCCAGACACAATAGAGTCAGAGTATCATCAGGGATGATCTGGTAGACTTGTTGCAAAGATCATTCAAAACAGACTTTCAGCAGAATCACCTCAGGAAGAATAGATTTAGCTTATGCTCTGCTATTCATCTTGAAATTTATAGCTGAGAATTTGACTGCCCATTTCTCTGATTAGTTTGCCAAACTTATTGTAAAATTTATCCATTTGAAACAAGTTTCAAAGCAGCGACATCAGTATTTTCTGTTTCCCTATATGTACAACAAGCAAACTCAAGTAAGTTGACTAGTTACAATTATGCAAGAAAAGTTTTCAGCTGTGATGCTCTCATAGTTATAGTAAAAAATAAAGCTATGGACTCCACCAGGCATTAACTTGTTGATGACACAAGCAAGAGGTTTTTCAAGAGAAACCCTGTGTTTAACAACTTCTTCAAAGAGGAAGCAAGGCAAAAACACAAGGAGGTCTGCGTGGATGAACAAGGAGATCCTGGACAAACTCCATCACAAAAAGGAAGCCTACTGAAGGTGAAACTAAGAACAAATAGCCGGGGAGGAATACAGAGAAATTGTCAGAGCCACCAGGGATCAGGCTAGGAAAGTGAAATCCATGATAGAGTTAAATTTGGCCAGGGATGTCAAGGGCAATAAGAAAAGATTCTATAGGTACATCATTGATAAAAGGAAGACTAGGAAAAATGTGGGCTCTCTCCGGAAGAAAACAGGAGACCTGGTCACCCAGGGCATAGAAAAGGCTGCAGTACTCAATGACTTTTTTGCCTGTGTCTTCACTAGCAACTGCTCCAGCCACACTGCCCAAGTCACAGAAGGCAAAGGGAGGGACTGAGAGAATGAAGAACAGCCCACTGTAGGAGATCTGGTTCGAGACCATCTAAGGAACCTGAACGTGCACAGCCCATGGGACCTGATGAGATGCATCCACGGATCCTGAGGGAAATGGCGGCCAAAGTTAGTAAGACACTATCCAGCATATTGAGAGGCTGTGGCAGTCCGGTGAAGTTCCCACTGACTGGAAAGGGGGAAACATAACCCCCATATTTAGAAAGGGTAAAAATGAAGATGCAGAGAACTACAGGCCAGTCGGTATCACCAATGAGCTTGGCAAGAGCAGGGACCAGATCCTCCTGGAAACTATGCTAAGGCTTGTGGAAAACAAGGAGGTGACTGATGACAGCTGACTTGGCTTCACTAAAGGTAAATTGTGCCTCACAGATCTGGTGGTCTTCTATGACAGGGTTACTTCATTGGTGGATAAGGTAAGAACAACTGACATGACCTACCTGGACTTGTGCAAAGGATTTGATACTGCCCCACATGACATCCTTGTCTCGAAAATGGAGAGACTTGGATTTAACAGAAGAACCACTTGGTGGGTAAGGAGTTGGCTGGATGGTCATACTTGAAGACTTGCAGTCAATGGCTCAGTGTCCAAGTGGAGATCAATGACAAGTGGCTTTCCTCAGGGGCAGGTATTGGGACTGGTGTAGTTTATCTTCTTTGTCAGTGACATGGACAGTGGGATTGAATGCACCCTTAGCAAGTGTGCCGGTGACACCAAGATGTGTGGTGCAGTTGACACGCTGAAGAGAAGGGATGCCATGCGACAGAACCTTGACAGGCTTCAGAGGTGGGCCTGTGTGAACCTCAAGAAATTCAACAAGGCCAAGTGCAAGGTCCTGCACACAGATCAGGGCAATCCCAAGCACAAATACAGGCTGGGCAGAGAAGAAATTGAGAGCAATCCTGCCAAGAAGGACTGGGGGGTACTGGTGGATAAAAAGCTGGATTGACTTGGCAGTGCTTACAGCCCAGAAAACCAACCATATCCTGGGCTGCATCAAAAGAAGTATGGCCGGCAGGTCGAGGGAGGTGATTCTGCCCCTCTGTTCTCCTCTGGTAAGACCCCACCTGGAGTTCTGTGTCCAGTTCCGGAGCCCCCAGTACAAGAAGGACATGGAGCTGTTGGAGCGGGTCCAGAGGTGGGTCACAAAGATGATTCGAGGGATGGAACACCTCTGGTATGAGGAAAGGCTGAGAGAGTTGGGGCTGTTCAGCTTGGAGAAGAGAATGCTTCAGGGAGCCCTTATTGCACCCTTCCAGTACCTGAATGGGGCCTACAAGAGAGGTGAAGAGGGACTTTTCACAGGGGCATGGAGTGATAAGACATGGGATAATGGCTTCAGACTGAACAGGATTAGATATAAGAAAGAAATTCTTCACTCTGAGTATGGTGAGGCAGTGGAACAGGTAGCCCAGAGAAGCTGTGGCTGCCCCCTCCCTGGAAGTGTTCCAGGCCAGGCTGGATGGAGCTTTGAGCAACCTCGTCTAGTGGAAGGTGTCCCTGCCCATGGCAGGTGGGTTGGAACTAGATAATCTTTATAGTCCCTTCCAATGCAAACTATTCTGTTTAATAAGGTGTTGAATACTGAGACACTGTCTTTCTGTCACTGTTTAAAGCAGGGGGTCAAGAAAAGGAGCGGCAGTCCCTCTCTGTTAACCCCTGCTCCCCCACCAGAGGAAAGGAAAAGGAGGAAAAAAGAGAGAGACTTACAAATTCAATATAAAAATTTTACTAATAACACTAATATACTAATAACATTAATAATACTAATAATGTTAATGATAAGAGAAATAATACCAACTATAAACTGATACTGAGCTTCCTGGAGTTGGGTACTGGGGTGCTGGTGTCCCACCAGCAGCTGCCGGGCAGCACCAGGAATTCCTGGACTGGACTCGACAGCAGACATGAGCTGGACTCAGGGATGCACAGATCTCAGTCTGGATCAGGATCACAGGCAGGACAACGAGCAATGTCCTGTGCAGATGGCAGCCATGAATGAAGAGAGCAAGGCTCCAGCTTTAAACTGAGTGTGATGTGCATGGCATGGAATACCTCGCTGGTCAACATCAGGTCACCTGTCTTGTCCGCCCCTTCCTGCAAGTGTAACCCTTTACGACACCTCACTTGAGGGACCCGAGAGGTCTATTGGTCACCTTGGCTGCTACAGTAATAATTAGAAACAGGGGCCTTTTTCTGCATTCCTTTCCTACTGTTAGCTCAGTGTAACTGTAAACATCAGGTGTTATCATCTTTGGAGCAGACAGAGTCTGTAAAATACGCAGCCAGCTTCAGAAAAATGCAGTTACTTAGAAGAATTTAGCTGCAAGGAAGATTCAGGAGAAGAGAATTGGTTCTGTTTTAACCAAAACCAGGACACTTTCTTAACTCCATTCAGACTTGCCTTTCACTTGTGATTATCTGCTGATACTTCTTTTTCATTCTTCAGTGCAACATCCATTATCTTCCTTTCTTCAGTTCTTATTTCTCATTCTCCTCTATGGTAGTGCCAGATGAAAGACGCAACTGTTTGGAAATCTCTCTTCGTACTAACCCACATTAAATACATTTTCTATCACACAGTTAAAAGACAAGAGAATACTGAGGAAAATAGATTCCTAAATGAATCAAATTGTATACATAAAAGTGAATATTTCATGCCCAGATTAGTAGCCTTTTCTGAGTCTTACTATTCATCTTGCCTTAAACTTCCCTTCTTTTTTCTGTGCTGGTCCTCTAAATCCATACACAGTGCAGTAACATGCCAACACCACCACAGTAATTCTGCAAGTTAACAAAATCAGTCAATCAAAATTAATTACTATTTGTAATTGTACATCACTTGAAGAACTAACTTTATTCTCCATAGATTAGACACATATTTCAAAGAATGTCTTTGAATAAAGCTTTTGAAGGAGCTGTCTTAGTTTTGCTTCACTATTTTCTTGGCACTGTTGATCTTTCCCAGCCTTTTCTTCCACATGTACATAAACTTCAAGTCTGAGGAAGTAAACTAATAGCTGGTTTCACTTGTGTTTTTTTTTTTTCCTTTTCTTATTGTTATTTCTAAATTTAAAAGTTCTACAAAGGAAATACAAAAAGGTTCTTTGAAGCTCACAACAACAAAACTTCTCAAAAACATCTCCAACAAGCACCCCGAAAATCCCACACCTCATATTCTGTATGGTAGCATACTCTCCTTGAATCATGTAATCCATTGCTTATTTTTGAGGAATTCTTCAAATAGAGGTTTTCCTGAAGTTGCATTGCAGCTAGCATTTTATGTCCTTAAGAAGGACTTCTGCAAAAATGCAAAGAAATGGCCTTTAGACAGGTTCTAGTACCACTCACATACTTTTTATTAAGATATTGCTATTTAATATTCATCCTTGGATTTAATGACCAATTCCTCATTCAGCTCTTCAGCGAGCTTGCTTTTAAAAAGGAAGAAGATGGGGGAAAAAAAAATAAAAGAAGAAGTATGGAAAGGCTGAACTGACAGATTCATTCATGCCCAGCAGCAATATAACATGCTTCTGCAGAAAGACACTGATCAGCTACTGATTTCCACCAGCTTCCCCATCAGGCAGCCAGTTTCTCTCCACTTCATGCAGTCATTACCTTCCCATCTATGAGCTCTGCAGGACATGGGTTAGGCCACAAGCAGTCAAATCACATTCCTGTCTTCTCCCCAAGATGTAGGCAGCTATGATGAGTTGAAAGCACCTGCTTACTACTCACAAAGGCTGCAGAGTAGCTGCATTAGCAATTCCCTCCTTTAGTTTACTCAATCACTCTATTCACCAGGTGCACCAAGGAATCACTCCCCCTCTGGGTCAGTGCAAAGTATAGATTAATTATGCTAATCATCCACTCTAGGCAGCAAATGCACAAAACAGTCACCTCTTCTATTCCTCCAGTCAATTCTTTTCCATCTACACTTCTTACCTCTGGGTCTTCCCAGTGTGCTTGACTTAACACATAGCTGGGATTTGGAGACAGATTCCAAACATTTTCTCTAGTCATTCACTGCTGTCAAAACATGTTAAAAAGCTTTGCTTCTTTTAACTACTGTGGATATTTGTAGACTTGTCAATTTTTCAACTTTAATTCTATAAATACTTCTAATACTCCTGTATCTTTTCTTTTCAAAACGAGTCCTTGCCATGCTACTTTTCTAAACCTCTAGTATGAACATTCAAGATTTGGATGCTTTCTACAGTCTCATTTTTGTAACTTTTACTTCCCTTCTAGTAACCTATAAACCAATTTTTTTTTCTACGAGGTTCATATTTCAGAAGCTCTGAGTAACATCATTTCTTTTTTTCTGAGACCAATCATGTTTACACATCCAACATCAACATAAATGGCACATGTCAAGTGCAATTCACTTCACAAAATGTAGTATTTATTTAAATTTTAAAATTATAAAAATTTATTAAAAAAGCAGTCTTTAAAAAAAAACGGTTCTAATGTTTTTTTCTTGTATGTTTTTGTTTAAAAGTTTCAACAGAGTTCCACGGTAGAAACTTTTTCCAGAAATCCTGTTCCAAGTTGCAAAATTTTGTGTCAGAATGATATCTTCTGTTAAAAACAATGAGATTTCTGCCTTTCAGTGTTGGAAGAAAATCTGTAGTAAATTGAACAAATTTAAGCTGATACACTGGAATGTGTACAGATTTCCTAACTCTGATAATTTAAAGGTCAAAGTTGCTGACTATTTTCTTAGTGGTTGTTTTCACAAAAACATTCAACTTTTCACTTCTGACTGGGTTTCCTGGTTATCTGAAGTATCACTAGCCACCTACACAATGGATAGTGTATTCCTACCTCTTTAAGAGTTTACATGTAGTCAGTGTAAATGTTCTGTGGACACTGAAGTCTGGGAAACATACAATAACTTGAACAGCAAAAATAAAACCAGGCCTGCTCTACAGATGCTCTCTCTTTTTTCCATGTTTGACTCAAAAATCGCTCCTTTTTTAGATATAAATGAGACTGACAGAGATCTGCCAGTCTGTCACACCACAGGACCACAAAAACTGGACATCTTGCCATCAAAACCATGTCCTCTTTGCCAGGGCATTGTATAGAACAGATGTTTGAAAATACATAATGTTAAATAAGATTTAAAAGGAAAATATACAGAGAATGTGCTTATGTCTGAAAACTGAATCTAGTTCTTTTAACACTGGACTATGAATTCACTTAGTTCAAGGAATTCACTAGTAAAAAGCACAAAAATTAAGGTATTGCAGTCCTTTTGTTGGTATTTTTTAGGATATAGTATTGGCAGATTTTGAATCAAGTGACATTCTTTAACCCTTATAGGCTGCTAAGCCAGGGACAAAGTGAAGAATTGAGGTCATTTTTCAGCCTGTGTTAGCTAGAATGTCAGTTACTCTTTTGCTCTGCCACAAAGCAGTCACAGAGAGTTAGTGCACAGGCTCAGATGTGAGCATGTAGAGAGGGACAGCCTCAAGATATATTTGGTCTGCTGATGTCAAAGTTTGCCTTTCTAACCCTGTCGCCTGTCAATATGCTGTTCAAGATTTGATTCACTTTTCGGGCTTTCAATAGTTAATTCAAACACACCGATCTGTACTTCATTTTTAATTGGATTATTTCCCAAATATTTTTTGAGGAATTTTGTGCAGTTAAGATATGATTCCTTACTTTTCTCAGAACCAGAGAACCATTGAATGGTTCTGGAAGGGAACCTCTAGAGGTCATCTTGTCCTACCCCTTCCTGCTCATGGAGGCTCACCTGGGGTAAGTTGCAAAGGGCCATGTCCAGACAGCTTGTCTATATCTCCAGGGATGGAGACTCTGCAACCTGTGCCAGTGCTCAGTCACCCCCACAGTGAAAAAGTGTTTTCTAATGTTAAGACATCAGAAAGGCTCCTGTGTTTCAGTTTGTGCCCACTGCACTTTGTCCTGTCACTGGAAAGAGCCTGGCTCTCTCTTCTTTACCTTTCCTTCAGACGTTTGCACATATTCATGAGATTCCTCTGAGCCTTCTCTGCTCCAGACTGAACAGTCCCAGTTCCTTCAGTCTTTCCACACATGAGAGATGTTCCCTTCCCTTAATCATCATAGTGGTCCTTTGCTAGACTCTCTCTAGTAGCTGCATATCTTTCTTGTACTAGGAAGCCCAGAACGGGACCCTATACTCCAAGTGCGGCCTCTTTTCTGTATTCAATTAATATCGTTAAGGGTATTGATTACATAGCCCTTGACTGTACAAGACCCTTCTCCTTCAAGTGCTGTACCCTATTTACTGTGTAGCCATAGCTAAATAAACAGTCAAAGCTCTATTGCAAGTTGAATGTGTCTAGAATACGACCCATTCTGGAAATGCTACATAACCAGACTAACTTAAGGTCAATGCAAAGTAGAGAGGAAGTGAGAAAGAGAATGACTACAGGGATCTAGGCCACAGGACCACTGGGTGAACAAGTGGAACAGGCAGCAACACTCTGGCATACAGCTGCAGTGACAAAATCAGTGGGAACAGTACAGGAGCAGTCACTATGAGTAAGAGCCTTAGAGCTTTTGGGCCTATAGCTAACTTGTACTCTGAGATATGAAAAGAACTGTGGGAATGTTTCACAAGCAAAGCATCCTTTTCTGGGGTCCCCCTTTCATCCAGATGGAGAAATGCTGTCATTGATTTGAATTACGGTGAGGTTAACTTGATATTTCCCATACCTCATGCAAGGTGATCAGGTTGGTAGCTCTGTATGGTCTCTAGAAAGATAAATTAACATGCACATTGGAGTTCATGGCTGACTCCTTTAATCATTAGCTATCATTTTTAGGCCATGTGTTGTTCACAGTGAAGACATTTGCTTTCTGAAATTCCATTCAGAACATTTTAATCAAGTAGCAGCATTCAAAGCAGAACTCCTTTCCCTCTTATCACATTTTACTTGAGGTGGCAGTCCCACCAAGATGGAATTATTGTCCCTAGGAAGCTTTGAGATATGAGGTCAGTTCATCATAAAAATATGAAGAAAACTGTCTAGAAGGTGAGCTATAGGCTAATAAAATTATTTTTTCTAGGTTGATTCAAACTTTAAAATTTACCAGTAGTTGATGGAGGATATATTCTAGAGGAGCTTTGCTGCTGCAGACATTTTATTTCTGACACTGTCCTGTAGAGCTCTGTTCTCTTACCTCCAATCCCAAACAGCCTTTGACTTGCTAGACAGCAACAGCTACACTTCTCATCTTCAAAGGAATCCAAAAGAGTCAAAAAACGATGGTTTGTCTACATTATCACCTTGCTCCAAAGCATGCTATGTGACATTAGAACCTGCTGACTAGGTATAAGATTCATTACACAGAACTGGAGACTCTTTTATTGTTTTGTGAACCTTCTTGATGCAAGCCAAGCTAATGAAAACATAGTCTATTAGTCATGATGATGAAAGGTAAAGACACATACTTGTTGAAGTAACTCACATTTCTAACCAGGGCCTCCGGGCTACTGGAGTTATATTAAATGTGTGACTTGAGGCATAGCACAGAAAGACATAAGAAATCTGTTGTGGGTCACTTCCATCGACATCTGGTCACCAAGAATGGATTATTATAGCTATTTTTATATCTATATGTACTAAGACAATCAGTTAATACCTTTCATGGGGCTATTTTCTCTGTCTGAGTATCCACATCATTCTGAAGGAGAAGGTAGTTGCTAATTTAGAATATTTGTAGTGTCTCCCAGGAAATTTAAATAGTTTTTTCTCCTAGACACAATCACCCCATTTTACCCCTCGCTTCAGTGTTCGTCGACCTCAGTAAATAGTACACGGCCATTTATGGACTCCCACAGGCTCTGTTTGAACTTTACATTTCTTCTCAGCACCTGGTCCAAATTTGTGCTCCAGATCAATCTTGCCACTGTGTCAGGATGAAACTTGGCTTTCATACAGCCTACCTCACTTGAAAGGCTTGACTTTCCTGGGGAATAAACCTTTGCAGATGAGCTAGAAGAAAGATATTCTGCATTATGGGCTAATCCCCAGTTTGGACAATTAAGAACACAAGCAGTTGAGATCCACCACACAGTGTATCCATGGAGTATGGGCTCCATCAGGAAGACAATATTAAGCCGTGGTAAAGTCTAGATATTCAAAATGAAAATTTTGGAAGAAGAACAGAGTATGACTGAAGATAGATTTTGAAGTCATCTTTAATCAGTTGCAAGAGTAACTTTAAAAATGTAGTACCACAGTGTATTTTTAAATAGTTGAATGTGAGAAACAGAAGTCATATGCACCCATGACACCTCCAGGGAACATGCACTGGTTTTCACTAGAAATGATATTTTCTCCTGCTTTAAAACTTTACAATTGCTTTGGATATGTCATTTCCTATTATACTGTACACAAAACATGTTTGTGTGTATCAATACTACCATTTTGAGAAATGGCATTGAAATAATGTGAACACTGTCTAAAACAGAAGATAAAAATAAGATTTACCAGTTATTAATTAGCCTTTTGCATAAACATTTTGAAGAAGAATTAGCTTTTATTAAATTGTTTACTATTAATAACCTGCCACTTATATACAATTCAGACGAAATTACCAATGACTGTATGTAAAAAAAATTTAGACAATTTTATTTAGATGGAATTAATTATGCTACATAAAGCAATTATTGGATAAAAAAAATAAGCTACTCTGTGAATAGGGATCTTGTTTTACCCTTTGAATGACATATTTTCTTTCAGTGTTGGTGTCTTATGCAGTATCTCTTTACTTAGTTTCCATGTGTTGGAATAATTTAAATGGAAGGTGCAAAGATACATTTCTTCCCTATCCTCTCCCTAATCCTTACAAAAGTATCCCATGTGTAACTCTTTGGTGAGGTCATCTTAAATAGTTTGAGATATCTTTATCAGAAGAAAAACATTATCTGTCTTCCACATGCTATATAGACTGCCTAAGATTTTGAAGAAAAGGAAGACTCCTAGCTAGTGATATTGTAAAAGAAAATAGGCGTTGCTTGCTTCTTGAGAGAAAAGAGTCTTGAATTTATCTTCAGAGTAGCTTCCCAGCATGTGGTCAGTGAACACCTGGACATACCTCCTGGAGCCAGTAGTCAGAAGCCTGATGGTGATGGGATGGTGTACGACAACCACCTTCTTGCTACTTTGTCCCCCTAAGGTGGCTGCCTGTTCTGCCCAGGCTGAGTTTCTGTGGTTCACTGTTCTCGAAGCTGGTTTGGAGCTCACTTTAAGGCACCTAGCTTCCCGCAGGCAAAGCAAAGAAGATCTGCAAACGTTTTTAGACTGCAGTCTAGGAAACCCAGTGACCCAGAGTACTGCATTTCAACGTCTATCATCCTTACTGCCTTTCTGGATTTTCTCCTGAGGTCTTTTCTTCGCTGGAGGTCTGCCTTCGGTTGCAGAAATATTTATGAGCTCACTCCTGATTTACTGTGATTTTGAACATTTCACAGGTACAAATCACACTTTTCCTGGCCAGTATCAGGAGAAGCTGAAAGTATGGTAGGATGGCCACCAGGAGGAGCTGGGAAGCAAATACTGTGCACATTTCCCTGGTCTCACTGAGACCTCGAGTAGGTCTTCAGGGTTGAAGAGTTTCACTGGACATCTTGAAAATTTCCACCATAGATTTACCCCACCAGTGAGCTTGGGCTGTGTCCCTAGACTAATATTTAAAGCATCTCTTAACAGCAGCATCTTTATTCCTCAATTTAAATAGTAAATAATAATTATAATATTGTCAGAAAACTGCTACTTCCTTAAGTCTCAAAGGGAGTTAGCAGTAAGACTGTTTTCAAATTCAATGCACTTCATTCGTGATTATTGTATGCAATTATTTTTTTAAAGTATTTCTTACCATATCCCATAAGATAATGATTAAAACTTGAAAGCTTTAAAAGATAAAATAACTGCTCAAGAAGGATATAGAACAGTTTATATAGAACAGTTTAGCTAAGTGCTTTAGGCTCTAGCTGCCTCATTCTCCCACTCCCTTTCTTCCCTTAAGTCTTCCTTCTCAAAGCCTGTTCTTCCTCAACACCAGCTATTCCTGTTATACTGTCTTAAAAGACAAGTCTAATCCAAAAGAGGGTGGTGTTTCAATTCCATAATGAGAATAAAATCTGCATGCGTATCGCCAGAATTTTTACCCTGCCTTTAATGTTATCTTTTAGTTGTTACAATGCAAAAAGCATTGGCAGAAGTTGCTATGGCATTGGTAAAATTATGAGGGTAAAACTTTCATTGGTTTCCATTGCTGTAGTTCTTTAGACAATGGGCCTGATTCTACAAAATCTCTGATACTTGAATAGCTCCACTGAATTTGGTTATATTGTGCACATGTGAGAAATCATTCTCATGCATAAATGTTTACAAGATGGGGGCGCTGAATGTCAAGTGTTGAAGTTCAAAGAAAATATGACTAACAAAGAACACATTCCCATGAGCTGCCTAGCAATTCCCACATAATACTGGGTATCCTCAACTCTCGTTAACTTCAACAGAAGTTGAAACCAAGTGACATGAAGCAAGATCGGGTCTCAAAAATCTAGCCAATATACATTTCTTTTTGACAACTAAAAAAAGAGGGTTTGGTATAGTCTGTTCAGCTCTGGACTTGTGTGAAGCCTGAATATGTTTTTGTCTCTTTACAAGCAACAGTCTCATTGATTCAAAAAATCAGTTAAAATATGATTATTTAATAATAATATATAGTGTGTGAGGATCATTCTAAAGTTACTCTTCACTCACAGAGATAAAACTGTTCCCAAAGACATTTTTAGAAAACTCATCATTTTCAGATCTTAAACAAAACCACTGTGTATTTATTAGAGGGAAGAGAAAAAAAGTATAAATGTATATATGTATGTGTACATGTGTGCATGCATATTTGTGTGTGTGTGTGCATTTGCTTATAAAAAGATGTATTTTTTCTTTCACCTCACCTTTATTTCATCTATGATTAACAATCTACAAGACTTCCCACTATAAAGGACTATGCACTAAAATATTAGTAATAGTTGCATTAATATAATATTTGTCAATTTCTTAGTTTTGTTCCAATTACCAGGATTACCTAGCCTAAAATCAGATTCTCAAACTTCTATCTACTTCAGTTTCAGATCATTTTCATAATCAGAACGGGCCTATTTTTTATACCTAATTTGCATGCAAGCAAAATCCTATGGGAACAGCTGAACTCAGAAAAATTCACTTCCAAATTGTAGAAATTATCCTTATTATCATTATTACTGCTGTCATTTACACACCCATCAATGTGTAATCTGGAAGTACTTTAAATGGTTGAAAATGTGAGAAACTAATATTAAGTAAAGAGGATAATAAAAAACTTAATGTTACAATCCCCACACGCATGTCCACACATACAAGTGCATGTGCGTGCATGCACACACACACACACACACGCACACAGAGTTTGAAAGCAAGAAAATGAAAAAGAGATTACCATAATATTAAATTCCAGAAATTGTGGTTATGGAAAATTTAGGAACAAGAGATATACACAGTGCTACTGGCTTTAAAAGTAACCAAATTCAATCTCAGATATCTGGTAGGAGGTAACTCCAAAGTTGAAGGATGCAGTAATGATACAACTCTGCTTTTGCCAGCACACAAACAGAAAGGATAGGAACACACCTGAGGAATGGAGACTGTACAACTTAAGCATGAGCTTCAACTCTTCAGCTCTACTTCTATGAATATGTGTTTTCACAGATTGTAGTGGGAATTCTGAATTGTGCAAGAACAAACAGACAGATGCTGTAAAATGCTAAAATACTGTCACATCTTCACCTCAGAAACAATCTTTTGATCACTGGATTAGTCAGAAGTTCTTAATAGCATTTGAGTGTAGCTCCGTAGTAGAAGCATTTTGGAGAAGTCCTACAGAGATGTAACTGACAGTTAAGACGATGCTCTTTCTATTTCTCTGAAAAATGTGGGTGATCTTTAGCCATCACATATTTTAATGATAATACATTTGAATGCTAATGCAATGTGGGTAGCTAAATGCGCTATGAACTAAGTTCAAATGCCCTGCTACTTTTGCTGTCTCTTCGTCTCATATCCGTTATATTCATTATTTACCCATTACGGATGTATGAAGCAACTTGCTTGGTATAAAAAAATATATTTTCTAGGTTTATATTAAGCACAAAGACAACATGTGAGACATGACAGAGGAGACAGGTATATGGCACTATGCCAGCAGTGAAGAACTACATCGCAAATCACAGCTTTACTCAAATCATAAACACAGTGCAGGAAAGTCCAGAGCCCTCTCAAAGAGGGACTGCTCTGAAAAATGATCAGACAGAATCCAGGTATCTTGGGGTTTTTTTCTATCTCTGACTAAGTTTTCTTGATGCATTTATCAGCTTATTGTAACACTCAATTTTGAGACATACTATGTTCTCTACCAAAAAGATATTCTGATTTTTAGTAAAATCAAGAATGAAAAGGAATGTGCAAACACACAATGCAGGAAAAGTCATCAGATGGTAAAACTCATGTCTAGGGTTGTGGGAGGGATCTTTCCCTTAGCACAGTACTCTCTTGCACAAAAAGCCGTGCAGGAGCCTTCCTCCGGCAGCAGCATGAACCAGGAATCTTGTGAGTAGACTGCTTCTATCATTTTGTAACTTGCCTGAAATCTTGTGTCCACTGCAAAATGAAAAGTCCTTGTAGATTTGCTAGGTTTATCTAGGTAGAAGAAGAGATAACTCTAGTGAAAAGGCTGTGGTACAGCATTTATGTATCTTTAGACTTCATCTTTGGAATTTAGGTATCTTTGTTGCCCTTGCTAACATGATCTAAAGAAACATCTTCATCTTGACTGTTGAGAAACTGCCTAGTGGGGAGTCCATACACTTGTTCATTTACGTTTACTCATTGATGTGGCAGTCATATCTATACATCTAAGTCCCACTCTGACTATTTAGACTGTGGAGCAACTACATGCAGGGAACCTATTCTCTCACTCTTTGCTTTATGTTTTTGTTTTTAAAGTCAAAGTGGCACAACCCCACCTTTTCAAAGGCACACCGACTTTATTTGACTGTAATTTCATAACACAAACTTTTTACTCTTTCCCTTAAATGTTAATGATGTCTGCAGTCAGACATTTATCAGCGAACTTCAAGGTCCAGAGTATCTTCCATGTTTAAAATTATTCTTGCAGGACATGTTACATTTTATTTTAATTGATGGTTAAGATTTATGAAACGGACAGTATAAATAGGGCAGCCTGGAGCCTGTTTCTGGATGCAGAGGTTTGAAAGCTGAATCATACCAATAAATTCCCATTGTATTTTGCGTATTTTGTGGAGGAGAGTGAACTTTATTATGAAGCAGGAAATAATCTATTTTTTGCACAGTTTTGGTAAACAGGAGTTACTGTAATGAAATTCACTACCTGTCTTGTATATTTCCCACCCATGACTAATGGTGGCTAAGTTGATTGCTTACGAATTTCTTTCTTGGCCCAGAGGGGTTTGTGCCAGCAGGGAACAGTTGAAGAACAATACACTCTCCTTTCACTTGCTGCAGCATCCCTGGAGGCCCTGTGTGTTACAGTACCTTGTGCTAGCAGTGAAAGTGTTGGAGAAATGCTCCTTCGGCTTTGTAGACAGAGAACCCCATGGATATAATTTGGACTATAATTAGTAGCTGCAATGTTCAGGCTCCATTATCCAGTACATTTCCATCCTATATTTACAGTCTTCTCTGATTTTTAGATTCACTTCAAGTCAATTGCCTTCTATCTTCCACGAGTTCCGTTTTAGTGAAAAGGCTTTAATTTTTGCCTGCAATGCGCAAATGCCTTTAAGTAAGAATCTTGGATTTAAGCATAAATTTAATCCATTTGTAAAAAAAAAAAAAAAAAAAAAAAGCAATTAGGACACTGATTCCAGCTCTGCCAAAACGTTAAATGAGATCTTTTGGGATAATGTTGACATTAAGGGGCGAATTCAAACCTTATTACATAGAGGTAATTGAGGGAATCATTTTGTCCTTGGAACTATACCCCCCCTGAAATTCCCAGTGATTTTAACAGGATTATAGGTATAAATTGAACAAGGATAAAGTCATACAAACTAAATACATTTTAAAGGGAAATCATGTGGCTTTGTCCCATGATTAGTTTTAAAATAAAGATCTAAAATCTTTCTCTGTCATTCTTTAGTCCTACTTTTTAAATTTATTGTTTGTTAATTTTTTTTTCAAATGCCAGAATTATTGGAATTAAATATAGATCTTCATGTATTCTTCAGGGGAAAGAAGTTAACAAATTTAAAATTGGAAAGTAATATCTGGGAAAAATTTTTGAGGTACGGCTCTGTACCATGAAGATTAAATAGAACTCAAGAGAGAACATATTTTTTTTCTATAACTGGGGTCAGTATTAAAAGCTACTTTTCAAACTCTTTTAGAACGTTCTACTTTAAGAAATTTTCTATTTTAAGAGAAGAGTATTGTGCTGCAAGGTCCAGGCTCAATTAAAATTATTTTTTGGCTTTTCTGTGAAATTCTGTCTAATCTCTGTGGCACTGTGCTGACCTGTATAAAGAAACACGGCAAAGCTACCTCTTAGCTTCAATGTCTATTCCTGTAACACAGCCTCAGCAGTCAGTTTCTAACAGCTCCTCTGATAGCAAGATCTCTTACAGAATACTGTATCATTTAATAGCCAAAATAGGAAAGAAGAAAGGACATTCCCTCAGACCATACCTCACCACAGCAGTTCTGAGTGCTGCCTACACTAGCGTCCTCAGTACTGGAAAGAAGAAAAGAGGAAAGTAAATCCAAAACATAGTTTTATTATCCAAAGGAAGTTTGTATAGGACTGTCCTGTTCTAGCTGTTAGTAGTTTTCATATCTTCACAGAGAATATGTTATCCAAATCATGCTAAGACCACATTTACATTCTTCACAGCAACATATTTAGGTTTGACAGTAAGTGTGCAACTGATCACAGCTGTTGTTTTAAGCTGATTGGATCCCAATTTCTTGTAGAAATATTGGTATCTAAAACCTTTGCACTTGCTACTGTATAGTTTAATTGTGTTTATCCTTTTGCTCCCATCTTCAAGGTAATCTAAACCTTCTGATGTTCTATTCTGGTTAACTCCTGTAGACATTGCACAACCTGCAGATTTTCACTTTTTCTTTCCACACAGCCCCCTTCACCCCTCCAATGTCATTGATGCAAATATTAAAACTGTTGACTGGAACTTCAACCTTGAGAGTCATCCCTAAGAAGCTTCTCCGAGCAAATATCTACCCTTTCAGAATGATTATTTAGGTAAGCTCTTTCCAAGTCATCTACCAAAGCCCATTTTCCCCATTTCATTAACAATTTCACTTGTGATGCTCGTTTAAATGCTTCACCAAACCTAAGTAACTCATATCTACCGGAACCCTATTGTCTACAAGATAAGATATCAAAGCAAAACATCAGGCTAATATAGCACAATGTAGCTACATAATTCACACAAAATTTTACTTCCAACCCCTGCCCCCCAGTCTATATTTGCATAAAAGTTCTGAAGATATTTGAGATCAGTCTAACAGGCTGGTATCGTTTGGATTTTTTCTTTCTCTTGTCTTATCAACAGGCATTGCACGACCTTTTCTATGCACATTATTCTGACTGCTTAGCTTAATAAAAAAAAATTTGTGTTTGACAGTCATAGGCTACTTATTCAGGATACAGGGACGTTGCTTCAAACTTGCCCACATGTGAATGCAGTAAATTGCTTGAGATTTTCTTCTCATTCGGTCGTAGTAACTCCCATTTTCAGAACACCAGTTTCAGTTGCCAGCTCACCTTTATTTGCTCTTCTCCATACTGTCATGTTTACTGAAAACTAAGGAAATTTTCCATATATGTTATACAAAGCCTTTGAAATATAAAAATATACGTATAAGTGTATTTTATAGGAAATTTTTCATTTTATATTTATCTGAGGAATTTTTAAATATATTCCCTTGATTTTTGAGACTATATATTTCATCTCTACCACATCCTCACTACATAACACCATCTGCCTAATGAACATTTTGCTTTTGCATGAATATAATTTTCAAAATACGTATCAGTTCCACTTTTCACAATTCTTTCTATAAGTCTTGAATTTTAAGACATGACCTTCTTTTCTACTCTTTTCCTCTATGCCTAATTTTGGGTTCTTCTCTTTTTTAAAAGTTGCAAGTATCACTTCTGTTAAGTGATTGGTCTTCTAAAGGGATCTAGACTCCATTCTTACACTTTTTGTCTTGCTTGGCAGACAAATTCAATGTATTTTTTCAATATCAATGTAAATAAATGTTAACCTAAATTTACTTTCAAATGTTTAACTCAGTAGACTCATTAGTTCTGATTAAAGCTAATGTTTCTCATTAATAATGATTTTGGGGTTTGTTTAGCCCTGACTTTAAATTGATCTGAACAGACATGTCTCATGTAATTTCCAAAGATTTCCAACTTCATAAATTTTTACATGTACCATGTAGCCCATCTTTCTGAGCAAACATTCTATTTCTCTCATTCTCTCAGAGCAGTAGGGCTGATAACAGCAGCTCATCGTGCCTTACCCAAAACTGTCACTATAACATTTGACAGAGACTCTCCTTGCACAGTCAACTGCCACAGAAGGCAGGAAGATTGGCACTGCCAGCTAAGTGTCTGTGCAGCTCACAACACTTAGGCCACAAGTAAACTCAACCAGCCACAGCCAGTTCATACACCTGCTTAGACAAAAACTACAAAAAAACAACTCAGCAATCAGCAGCAAAACACCAAATCCTCCAGCCACCCCGCACTTCATTTGAAAAACTCCTGAACAAACACTATTGGCTTCTTGATCACCAGGTGCGAATCATCAAGGTAATTAAATTAAAAAAAAAAATAAAAAGGGAAAACAAATTGGAAAAAGAAATTAGGTAAATAAATAACTGGTAAAAGACATTGTAATACATCCTCTCTCATTTCAACCAAGTCTCCGTAATGAAAACTTTGGAAAATTAAGAGGTGAAAAAATAGCAATGCACAATGGGAATAAAATATTTTGGATGTGAATTTGTTATAAGAACTAATTTTGGCACCTCCCCTTTCTGCGAAGAGAATAATTTCTGAACATGATTGGATTCAGCCACCAGCCATCCAGCCTAGTGTGTTACTGTGTTCACGACAGAGGATTCCTTTCCTGAGCTAAAAGACTGTGGTTATGATTTTATACCCAAAAGCATTGACTTTAACTTACTTTATACAATGAGAATTGTCATAAAATCTAAAATTTGTTCTGACTAATTTTTACAATCTTCCACAATATTTGACTTGAATACCTCCTTCAGCAATGAGTTCCATTTTGAATTATTCAGATTGTGTATATTAGTTCATTTATTTGTTACAAGACTATCGAGCACTAATTTAAAGTTAAAAGAGCTTTGCTTTTTTCTGTGATGAAACTGAAATGAAATTCATTGTTACAAAAGAGAATACTGTACAGTTACCGAATATAAGAAGATTTTTACACCACATCAGTATGTCTGTTTTGGATAATACTAGGATATATGCTTTTGTACTTTCACAAACAGGGAAATAGATACCAATAGAAGTGTTTCTGAAAGTAACCCAGAAGTTCCTCAGACCAGATCCTGTTATTTTTTCCTGTTTCCAAAAGTAATTTCACATAAAACTTGTAGCAAAACCAAATATTAAAAGCACATTCAATACTATCACAAAACAGTGTTGAATTTGTGATCATTTGTCTCACTCACCTCATCTGGTAGCACTGTAATTAAAAATGCTGATTAACTTGTGTTATCTTTCCTGTTTAAAAATCTTACATGAGGATGATATTTCTGAAATAAAAGAGACGGATTGTACATCATCAAAACATAGCCAGTTGTCAGATTAATAGATAAAGCACTCACCTTTCACTGGTAGAGTAAAAATTGTCAATAGTAACCAAAGAACAGATGATAAGTTCGGTGGATGGTGGTGTCTGATCAGCCAGCAGCCAATAACTCTTTTGAAAATAATAAGCTAGCTTTTGAAGAAATCAGTCTAACAAGAAAAATCTTTTTAAGTGAAGCTACAATAGGGATGATGAAGGTTGAAAATATTACAAAGTTGGACCTGACCTGTCGAAGAACAAAACTTGGCAGTACTCTAAACAGCGTTCTTGAGAGAGCAAGGGCACTACAGCGTCTTGTAAATTTAAAATAGTTGTTTGCATCTACCAACCGCAAGATGATACACAGCACTAAAGGAAACAAACGTGTAACTGCAGAGTCTATGGCTGTTACATCAGATGACTTGGTAAATGTTTGGTTAAATTAGGTATCAGTTTGGAAAACACGCAAACTAAGCACCAAGAAATTACAGGATATTAATTAAGTATCTGTTTCATTTTAACCTAAAATCTGCATTAAAAATATTTTAAGATTTGTAAGAGGGTGTTTGAATTTGGTAATCTAAATGGTTTCAAAAGATGTAACCTCAAAATCTTTGCATCTTTGGGGAACAGAACATAAATAGCAGAAAAGAGTCTAAAAGTCCTGTTCTGAGGCCTAGATGTAGAACATTATCCTTTGGTGCAAGAGCAGCAAATTCACAAGGCACACTAGAAACAGAAGTCTTGAATTTCCATCATGTATGCCAGGATGAGCTAAAGCAGGAAGCACAGCACACATTATGGACCCACACAATGAGAGATAAACCTCTTACAGCATACTAGATTTATATGTACATATTCTGCATAAGTGAATCATGAAAGACAAAGAACTGCACTGTCCCTGTGTTTTAACAGTAATGTCATCCCTGCACAGGAGGGAATCAACCTACACCTGCAGGCAGATGAACTACATAAATTAATTGTTCTTTTCAAATGCTAATCTGTTGGCCAAATTCAGTCCTGGTATGAAGTCTACTAAGTCATTCACTGAATAAAATGCAATCACGAAGAACTAAGGGGAAAAAAAGTACTGAGAAACTCAGAATCATTTGGTATTTGATGGATGTGACAACACATCTCAAAGTTACAAGAAGGAAGGAAAGTACATGAACTGCTAGCAAGGAAGGTAATTTACAGGACTGCAGCAAAAGAGCACTCTGTCTCCCCAGGTTGATCTTATTCCCAAACCATTCATAAATTTAGGGTATCTGCCATAGTGACAAAACTTTAAATAAATTTGATAGCTGAAGAGTCACGAGTCTAAATTTGGTGTTTTCAAAATATGAAATCAAGTAATTTTTTGGTTGTTCATGGCCACTGAATATAGAGCTGGTGTATATTTAACTGAAGTCACATAAAAAGCACCAAGAAACAAAGAAAAAGGGCAAATTTGGTTTGCTGCCTTTGAAAGAGCTTTGGGAAGAGCTGTGGATGTTTTCTGTCTGGACTTCTGCAAGGCCTTTGACATGGTCTCCCACAACATTCTTCCCTCTAAATTGGAGAGATACAGATTTGATGGGTGGACAGTTTGGTGGATGAGGAATTGATTGTATGGTTGCATCCAGAGGGTAGTGGCCAATGGCTCAATGTCCAGATGGAGATCAGTGACAAGTGGTGTTGTCCCTCAGGGGTCCATACTGGGGCCAGTACTGTTTAATATCTTCATCAGTGATGTAGACAGCAGGATTGAGTGCCCCCTCAGCAAGTTTGCAGAAGACACCAAGCTGAGTGTTCCAGTTGACACACTGGAGGGACAGGATGCCTTCCAGAGGGACGTGGACAAGCTTGAGAAGTGGGCCCATGTGAATCTCATGAAGTTCAGCAAGGCCAAGTGCAGTGTCCTGCACCTGGGCTGGGGCAATCCCAAACATAAATACAGGCTGGGGGATGAAGGGATTGAGAGCAGCCCTACCAAGAAGGACTTCAGAGTGCTGGTGGATAAAAAGAAGACATGAGCCAAAAATGTACACTCACAGCCCAGAAGGCCAGCCATATCCTTGGCTGCATCAAGAGAAGCGTGGCCAGAAGGTCAAAGGAGGTGATTCTGCCCTTCTACTCCCCTCTGGTAAGACCTCATGTGGAGTCCTGTGTCCAGCACTGGAGCCCTCAGCACGGGAAAGATATGGAGCTGTTGGAGTGGGTTTAGACAAGGGCCACAAAATGAGCAGGGGGAAGGAGGACCTCACCTATTAGGAGAGAGTTGAAGTTGTTCGACCTGGAGAAGGCTCCAGGGAGACCTTATTGTGGCCTTTCAGTACTTATAGCAAGCTTATAAGAAAAATGTGGACAAACATTTTAGCAGGACCTGTTGCAACAGGACAAGGGGTAATAGTTTTAGACTGAAAGAGAATAAATTTAGACTGTATATAAGGAGGAAATTTTTTATAGTGAGGGTGGCGAAACACTGGCACAGGTTGCCCAGAGAGGTGGGCACCACTCATGGAAACATTTAAGGTCAGGCTGGGCGGGGCTCTGAGCAACTTGATCTTAATGGCAGAAATATGAGAGATGAAATTTACTCCTTAAAATACGAAAGAAGCCGTAACCACTCCACTGAATGGAAACTGCACAATGTATCAGGGGAAGAACTGACTGTGTTTTAAAGCTGAATAAAAATCCCATTTCAAATGTTTTTTTCTGGTTGAATAAGAGATTTCTCTTTTCAGCAGTTTTTCTGTCAAATTGATTTCTGTTTGCATTCATGGAAAAAATACTTGTATATATGACATATATTTCAGCTACTGGCACACAGATACCAAAATGTTTAGTAACATCCTCCCCTGCCCAAACCTCCAACCTCCTGGGAAAAAAATTAATGAAAATTAAAATGGCAAACTATTCCCATTGAACATTCCTCTCAAGGAAACAATATTACTGTGGCCTTTTTTTTGCAACACCTGCAAATATACTTGAGTATAGTTTTTATAATGAATTCAAGTGAGACTCTTTTCCTGATCCCCATTACCACACTTGATGGCAATTCATTATGTCCTACAGGAGCCAAAAAATAGGTGAAATCCTTAGAAAGCAGTAGAACTTTACTGACCAGGGAAAATCAGTTTTCCATGGCCCAATCACCTTAATTTTGGAATTTTCTCAGACAAGGTTGAAGGCACATTCATGATGTCAATGCCTGGAGATAACTCTCATGTCAGAACGTCTTGGGAAGACTGGAAAGATAAGCCACTGCAATGTCTAACAGGTACAAAACAGTACATTTTCGTGTTACCTCACATTCAGAAAAATCTAACCACTATTTATAGAGTAAAAACAAAGAATAAATGTGCCCAGGCTGGACATTAATATATAAAGTCTAAATGCAAATACTTAAATTTTGCAATATTATAAATATTGAAAATGATGTCTTACAGTAGGAAAATATGGGGCACTTTGCTAAACCAGTTTACCTGGATAATGTTTTAGCACACACATGTAACTAACAGAAGGAAACTAGGACAGCAGTGTTTGTACATTTTAGGTGTCAACAGCAATCTTAAAGAAGAAAATGATTACTAGTGGACCTGTACCTTTCACATTGTTTTTTCTTTAATACTCAGAGATACTGTAATTCAATGGATTGGAAATCAGCATATTAATTAGCTTAGGTCACCACGCTCTACACTGGTACCCATAAGCATGAACTCCATCACATACCAAGAATATACACAAACCAAAACATACACAACTGAAACTTTCTTAACATGTTTTTCTCACTGTGTACCTCCTAATCTTTGCTAGCTAAACTGTAGAAGGGTCCTGTAAAAGTAAGTTTGTACATGTCTCAAGAGCTTCAGGTACTCCCATTAATCGATGCATTAATGTTTCAGACCTAAGGGTTAATATGCCATTCCTGAGACAGGCTTCTGTCAGCATATCCCGCCAGAGTATCCATTCGTAGGAAGGGAAGAAGTAAAGGAGGAAAAAAAAGCAAATTAAAAGTTCATTCATTTCATGTCAGGCTGTCTCTGTAATCGTTAACCTCAATGGAGAATCATACCTCCAATTATTTTGATCAATCTACTTTACCTTTATAGTATTATAACCATAGCAACTTTATCTCTCTGTAACAGGGAAAAATTTCCATTTTTGTGCCTATAAGGGTAAGGGACAGTGCCAAAATAGTGAGAAGGGCTAGTTTTGCTTAGCTTTTATCTCACACAGTCTAGCAGAAATATGGGAATGTAAATAGTTATGCATTCTTAACAGAGCTGTGTTCAGAATTAAAATCACTGAATTCTTTATAACTGAGGACTGTACTCAAGATAGTTACAATAAAAATTTAACTGCACAGTAAAGTATGTGGAAATGGTAGTTGTTTTTCTAGCTCCATTTTCATTGGAATATTTGTTTGTTTTTTTCCTAGATCAATGGTATTAGAGCCAGAATTTTGTGAAGCACTGTGTCTGTTCTGCTTTTCAAGCCATATTCATTCCATGAAAAACAACAGTTGAAATCTGCACATCACTGAAGACAATGACTTTGGCTGTTAACTTTAATATGATTCAAATATCATCCCGTATCAATAATAGACCTTCTAACACTAGATTTTTCTACTCTGAAAATCATTGTTATTGACATTGGTACAGATATCCTCTATTTTTTGCTGTAACGAACTGTGAATTTTCTTATTCTACAAACAGACATTGAATATAACTTCCAGGGAAAAACAAGGAAGGAAAGAACAGAGGAAGGAAGAGATTTACTTTGATATCATCAAGTTAGTCCTGACAGTCCAAACATAGCTGACTGACTGCCATGTTCTGTTTCATTCCAGCATTGGTTTTAAAGTGACCATCTACTTCACATCTGGAAGACAGATCTGGAAGGACCTCCTATATAGTAAGCTTCACACACTGTCATCAGCTATTCTATTAGTCCTCCAGGCTGTGTGGTATTCTGATCTCCAGAGCATCTACAAAGCTTCCCTAACGCATAGTATCCAGGCAATTTACTGATGTCCTACAGTGTTTCATACCTTAGCCATTACTGGGTATATTAAATAAAATGAGTCCCAAGATAAACGCCTAATGATTCTGCCTTCAAGTCCTAACTTCTGTCATCTACCCGTTATGTATCCTCTTCATACTCTTCCTTATGCCCTACAGTTTTTCTGCCAATCCTTTCCTTCGTTTTAATTCATGTTTTCCCATAGTTCACCATACTAAATGTTTCACAGAGATCTACATGAACAGTATTATTTAGAAATCAGGCAACGTTATCAAAGGAGATAGCAGACTAACCTCTCATGTTCTGTTTTTGGAAGATCATAGTACATTTTATTACACTGTCCCTATTTTTGTCAACACAAAAACACAGACAGAAAAACACTAGAAGAAAGAGATATAGGAAGACTCTATTCTACACATGATGCAGTTGGGGTTTCATGAGTAGAAGAATAGTGTTCATCAGGTCTAGGGATGTAATGTGCATTATGTGACCAGCCACAGCTAAACAGACACTTAAAAGCCATGAAGTAATGAAAAGCAGGCAACCAATGTTGACAACAAAAAATCTCTCAATAAGAATTGCAGTTAGTCCATCATGCAGAGGAAAGTGATTTGTACGTTGCTGTCCTTGAGGTTGGGAAAAATAAGTGTTAATTCTACCAAATATTTCTTCTAAATTATTGTCTCAAACTCTAGCTGATAGCACTTTCAATTCAAGTTTCCCCGAAATGAGAAATTTTACCTTCTGTATAGACCAGACTTCAGTTTCTAAGTGAACATGCTACTTGTTGGATATTCCTTATTGTTGTTTAGCACATTTATTATTTTATTAACTTGGGCTGTTGTGTTACTGTGTTAAGGCTGTTTGGTGAAAGGCAGTTTTTCCCCATAGTTTTAATTCATTGGTGACAAAGGACAGTATACAGCTATAAGAAACAGTCAGAAAAAAAGGAGAAGGAACATTAAAGAACTAATGAGAGACGTGTGGGTTCAAAGAGATCACATACACACACCAACACAGCCCCTACGAAACCATTACCAGTTTGCAATCATAAGCATAGCTACACAGTATGCTGAGTCAAAATGCCTGTCTACTTCTGACTTTACAGATTTCATACTGCCTTTTTTTGCCTTTAAGCACTATTCGTGTGTACATCATATAAGAGTCTTTGGTAAATAAAATTATACTTCTATACAGACAGAAAGATTTCGGGTAGAAAAGGAGCTTTAAGGTTTGTAATGCAAAGTTCTTCCAGGTACCTATTCCTACAGTATCCAACTTCAGAAGCTGAAATCAGAAACCTCTAGTAGGGCTCATAGGCCTTTTCATATTTTGTAATTTAATAAAAATGAGGCTCAAGGGGGAAAAATGATTAAAACAGGTATCAAATAAAACAACACAGTGATTAAAATCTCATTTTTGCAGGGTCTTGTCTTTCCTTGTCTTTAGACAACTAGAGTAATAGCTGCCTTTAGCAAAGTGGTAATAACCATTTTAGTACTAGAATTCCCAACAGCAGGAGCTGTAGCTTGACAAACGAATATGGAGATCTGAGTACAACCTTATTCAGATCTTAAAAAGAATATTGTAGGATGGTAAGAACATGGCTGCCAGGCTTCTTTTCTTTTCCCCATGCTATTTTTCCCTCCTAGCTCCCTCCTCCCCCCAAAACTGAAAGCAAATGAATGTAATTGGTACTAGAAATGCTGAAATGTTCATTTCTGAGCCAGGACTGTCTCTGGGCTACATCCAGAGTTCTGTTGCTCAAACAGAGGATCCACTGTTTGAGGGTGGAAAACAGCAATGATTTCTGTCATTACCACTCTCTTTTTCTTCTTTCTCTAGTGCAAAATGTCATCATATTGGTTTCTTAAATGTTGTCTGGGAAGAGAAAACCTGCTTGTCATTTACATCCTCAAAATAATGGTTTCTCTTCTACATTTGTATTTTATATGTCAAATAGATTTGCCAATTTTATCCATTAGATGCTAATAAAATGGACACATGTCTAAAATGCTAAACTTATGTTGCAATGTTTTTATTCCAATTCAACCTCCTTGCTGCATAAAGAAGTTCAGGACATCAATGCACATTGTGTAGAAGTTTATATCCCCCGGATGATCAGAGAAATAAGGTAGAAACAATTGATTGATGCAGTACAAACATTGAAAGATACATTACATGTTGAGGTAGAGTTTCAGACATGGAAAGAGAGGTAGGAGAGCTGAACATAGGATGATCTGTGAAGTACTTCGATCCTGTGATAACAGGCATTGTATAAGGATTCCAGACTATACGTACTTACTCTCCTTCTCCAGATAAAACAAAAAAAATACTCCACTTCTTTTCTTTTTCATCATGAGCAAATTGCATCAAAGTTGAACACTTGAAAAGATTTAAATTGAGGGAATATTGTGACAGCGTCAGATTTTTACCTGCTTTCCTCCCTGCTGTTTTGTGTTGGGATGCAGAAAAAGGTGTAGGAAAAAACCTGATATAGTAGCTCAGCTGAAATCATACACGTCTATCTCTTTCACAGAGTGGCAATGCTCTGCCTGCTTGAGCCTGCTAATTTACTTTGAGCTGTAACGAAGGCTAAAATTTGCTACATTATAGCCTCATCCATTTATCCTAGTTTAAGTAAAACCATAATTTCACTAACCTAACCTGCAATAGGCAAAAGACAAAATGGATGTAAAAGACTAGGTGTCATTAACAAGTCAGGGATATAGAAAGAAAAAGTAAATATAAGCAGACCACTCTGGTGGACAGTAAGTGAACTTACAAGAAAAAGAGATGTATTCATCATTAGAGACCTGGTATTCCCTAAGAGCTACCAGGCAGTGATACTGAAGATGCTGCCCCTTTTCCTTCCATATAGAGCAGGCATCATCTTAGAATCTCAGAAATTGTGGCAGTAACTTCTGAATATGTACTGCTGGCTGAGTGCACGCAGATGGGATCAGTCACCATAGAGTTATACTGTTGGAGCTGGGACAAGAAGGCAGAGAGTTTTAATTCCAGCCAGTGACAAAAGAATATCCTCTCTCCCTATTCTTTCGAGATAAGGACAAGATTTATTTCATTCAGCCAGCCATGGCTTTGATTAGCAATCTCAAATTATAAGAACAGTCAGGAAGACCATCCTCTGTGCATTGCTGTTGCTTGACTTGGATGGCAAGCAAAGAGTTCCTACAGCATGAATATAGAGACCCAGAGTAATCTATGGATGCCTAAGTGAGCATCAAACTTTGGACAAAAATATTCCTGACAAGCACTATCAGCAGAAGTATTCAGAATTAATCCAACGCATGGGATCTGCATGGCAGCAGGAGCAGAGGGAGGGGGATCAGGGAAAGTGGAACCTGCTACAGAGAGGAAACGTGTAGTATGAAGTCACAGGCAAGGGACTTCTGGGAGGAATTGATCCTGAAGGACACTTCCCTTCATATTATCCACACTCTAACCTACACAGGAGGAGAGGGGCATAGAGGCACTTCGGTTTTGTTTCACTTTTTCGAAGATAACCTCCAGATTATACATCTGAAAATAGAGCACTGTAGAAAATGGATTGCCTTTAAAAGATTTACATTTAATTCTGCTGTGCGGAATGCTTACAATCAAGACAGACTTCAAACAATAGATCCTCTCACCAATCCTCTTTCAGCAGAAACTCAAACGTGGCGTTCTAGTTTTGGGAATATCTGTCATGCATGAAAAAGTAAACTTGGGCTGTGATTAGTTGCACCTCCTCTTTGAGTATCCTCAAGGAGTGCAGTGCTGCTGCACATTCAAAAATATGTGGCACGATTTTGAAAGTCAAATTGACATACATAGATGAGAATTTATCATCAGAGCATTTTAGTTCTGTGAATTAATTTCTGGTGAAAATTAATCATTATTATAATAAAAGAAGAGCATTAGAAAATTATGAACATCAACATCTTCATTTAAAAAAAAAGAAAAAAAATGTTTTGCATCATTTTATTTGAGGACAAGTATGTGATTCTACTATCAAAGAGGCAGTCCATTGCAAAGCACAGAGTACCGCGTAGTTATGTAGGATGTGTCAATTGCCCTGGTTGTGAGATCTTGCTGTGCCTGCCCCATGGGGAGCCTTTGCAGCCCCTAGAGAGTCCCTGGCCCCGAAAGCGAGTTTGGACAGGGACTGCAGGCCCAGGCTGGGTTGAGATAGAGGGCTGAAGCAGGGTGAGGACAGAGGCCCTGGGGGAAGCTGGTCAGGTGCCATCAGGGCCCTGGCACTATGAGTCTTTGGGCTCCCCACTTCACTTTCTGTCCGTGTCTTTGTCCCAGTGTTTGATGATTCTTCCAGAACAAAGATGGCATCAGCAGCAACACACATCATCAGCCTGATCCTTAGCAAGACGATATTCACTCACAGATGTGCTTTGAAGTTTTACACCAGCAGTAGATTTGGTCTATTGGTGATTCATGCTTCTGAGTGTTTATATGCATCATATTAATATATTATTAAGATATATTTTGGACTGAATGTAGATTGCTGCCAACTAACCAAGTAGGCAAGGAGCATGTCTGTATCCTAGAGTTCACCAGAGTGAGCTGAGACTCTGTCCCCGCTTGATCTATTTTACGTCCAATTTGGGAGCAATAACAGAGGTGTGGATGGGAATGAAATACTTCATACCTTGCTGCAGTCCCTTTCATATCTTACAGCTCAAATGTACACTAGTTTAACATCCCGCTGATGTTTCACTGCCCCTTGTTTCCTTCCTGTCCTTTTATTTCTGCCTTTCCTGTCCCTGCTACACTCACGGTGAGCTATCACATATTTTGTACATATATGGACAAAACTGGGTTTTAATATTAGACATCAAATCACACTTAACATCTCTAGTGACACTGGTAGGAAATCTGTATTGCTGGTCAGTATTTTATTTCGGCTCTGTGAGGCAGCTCTGTCAGCGTGCTGATGCTTATAAAATGCTTTAGCTGTGAGATACCAGGCAGTAATGCAAATACACCCTTTATTTCCTGGAGTCCAAGTAGCACCCCCACTGTACACCAGTTCACTTTTTGCATTTTGTAATGATTCTGCTGTACCCTGACATACATTTGTGCAAATCATGGCTGTTTTTTCACTTTTAATTATTAATAGTTTAAGTTACAAGCATAAATAAATAACAGATTTTTACAAGTCACTTCTTTACACACTATGGACAAGCTCTTTGATCATAAGCTGGTCACTCTTCTCTCACTATGTTTTCAATAATAGCTTTCCTTGTCATTGCTTTTGGCTTTTATTAACATATATGGTTTGTATGAATTTTGTTGCTGAAATACACAGTAATATTTTATATTTAAAAAGCTACAATTACTTTAGAATAAAGGCTTGAGTCACTGGGGTTGACTTCTATTCTGAAGAAAAGAAAGCTGTATCACAGTTGGTGGGTAACAATATTCAGTCACATAAGGAGACAAGGATTTCTGAAATGCCACCTTAAGAGTTTCACAACAAACTTACCCCACAGGACAAGGTATTGATCAGTACTTGGTTGGTAACATCAGTTAGTGCTTCAGCCCTCCATGGAAAGTAACTGCAGTCCTCAGTGTAATAAACTGGCTGTAAGATTTAAGAAGTTGTATTCAGAAAAGCAGTTTATGAAAAATTAATGTCCTTCATTTTCAATTTTTATCTTCTAGGAAACCCGCTGACATGAGAAATTTTTCTGTTTCTCCTTTTCTCTGCCTGACTCTTTCCTCCCCAAACCCCTTTTTCTTCTTCTTCTTTTTTTTTTTTTTTTTTTTTTTTTTTTTTT
>Ga0065711_1002430_pt1 | contig 33957 bp, 23 predicted proteins | sample Hoacrofraction12_FD_59098 | JGI IMG/M metagenome (GOLD analysis project Ga0065711, IMG submission 59098) | Hoatzin crop microbial communities from Cojedes, Venezuela - Epithelial fraction 12 v2 (version 2) | ecosystem: Host-associated > Birds > Digestive system > Esophagus > Crop | place...
GGTAATGGTTTTAAACTAAAACAGGGTAGGTTTAGGCTGGATATAAGGAAGAAATTCTTTACAATGAGGGTGGTGAAACACTGGAACGGGTTGCCCAGAGAGGCAGTGGAGGCCCCATCCCTGGAAACATCCAGGGTTAGGTTGGACGGGGCTCTGAGCAACCTGATCTAGTTAGCGGTGTCCCTGCTTGCTGCGGGGGGGCTGGACTAGATGACCTCTAGGGGTCCCTTCCGACCCAAAACTTTCTATGATTCTATGATAACTAACCTGATAGCTCACTTTTCAGATATCCTCTCACTCCTGGGCAAAACCATGGTGGCACATGTTGTCAACAGGTTACACCAAGCACATTATATGATGCTAAAGACCTGGTAGCAGGGTGAGACTTCCTAAAAAAATTACACTAAACAGCTGGGGGGTTGAAGCTTGAAAAATATTGTAGACCTGCCTCTTCTTTTACAGCGTAACTACAAGATAAGCACCTAACTTGCACTGCACTCTCTTCTCAAAGAAAGAGTGCAAATTTAGACAGAAGTAAGACAGTGTCACAAAAATCCACAGAGGCTTTAGGAGAAAGCCACCAGTAACTTAGAATCATAGAATAGCTGGGGTTGGAAGGGAACTTTAAAGGTCATCTAGCCCAACCCCCCTGCAGTGATCAGGGACATCTTCAACTGGATCAGGTTGCTCAGAGCCCTGTCCAACCCATGAATGTTTCCAGGGATGGGGCATCTACTACCTCTCTGGGCAACATGTTTCAGTGCCGCACCACCCTCAACGTAAATTTTTTCCTTATGTCTAGTTTAAACCCACTCTCTTTTAGTTTTAAACCATTACCCCTTGTCCTATTGCAACAGGCCCTGCTAAAAAGCCTGTCCCCATCTTTCCTTTAAGTACTGAAAGGCCACAATAAGGTCTCCCCGCAGCCTTCTCTTCTCCAGGCTGAACAGACCCAACTCTCTCAGCCTTTCTTCATAGGAGAGGTGCTCCAGCCCTCGGATCATTTTGTTGGCCCTCCTCTGGACTCGCTCCAACAGCTCCATGTCCTTCTTGTTCTAGGGGCTTCCAGCTGGACTCAGGACTCCAGGTGAGGTCTCACCACAACAGAGGGGCAGAATCACCTCCCTCGACCTGCTGGCCACACTTCTCTTGATGCAGCCCAGGATACGCTTGGCCTTCTGGGCTGCGAGCGCACATTGGTGGCTCATGTCCAACTTTTCACCCACCAGTAGCCCCAAGTCCTTCTCAGCAGGGTTGCTCTCAATCCCTTCATCCCCCAGCCTGTACTGATAGCTGGGGTTGCCCTGACCCATGTGCAGGACCCTGCACTTGGCCTTGTTGAACCTCATGAGTTTCACACAGGCCTACCTCTCCAGTTCATCCAGGCCCCTCTGGATGGATTATTATCCAGATGGATAGAAGGATTATTTAAGTATCAACATACCAGAACCAAGGAATCAGAATTATCTCAACAGTTGCTTTTCTGAGAAGCGGGCTGAATAGTGTTAGTAGTATTTTGGAATTGCGTTTTGGTACTTCTGCTCTTCAGCAAAAACAACGAAGCAAGGAGATGCTTATGTACCTTTTCAAGTTCACAAAGCAAAAATTACTGCTACAGTAAGCAACCAGTAGCAATAATAACATACATTTCCATGCCTGGTTCAGGTATTCGTAAAATTTGTGCACTGCAGTATTAGACGTTGGTTTAATTTAAAAAGCTAGATTTACTGCCCAAATCAAGAGACATGTATAGTTGCAGTCACTGGAACAAGGGTTTTTCAACCATCAGTCTCACCTAGCAGCATAAGGCAGCTACACTTACTCAAACTGCAAAAGGCTATCCCATGGCATATCTTGAAAATCATACCCTAAGAACATTTCATGATTTTCCATAATCTAGATGTGGAATTGAAGCAACTGTAGGTGAACTACCTCCACTAACCCACGACGTGCTATGAACGTGCAAATTCACTTTCCTTTACATTGGAGGTCAAGGAAGGGAGGTGCTAAGCCTCAGTGAGCTTCATTCATAAAACACCGCAGGAAAAAATCCAGGCTCATCACAGCATCAGAAAATTGCCCACCGACTTGAGTGGTATAGGAGGAGAATCATCATCCCGAAGACGGTCACTTGCCCCCTGACCTCAGGCCCCTTTAGAAGCTGGAAGTAATTACAACGCCAGACTGTGACTTACTCCATACTGTCGTTTATGCAATGACTTCTCTCACCTGAAAAGGTGATGCAATTGTTACAGAGAATTGTTCACTTCTTCATACAGAGATGTTTGTTGTTTAGACACTTCCTCATGGACAAATTAGATGCAGCTCATTACCTCACTATCTCCTTTCTCAGCTGCTAAGCTAATTGCTACATCTTGAACTCAGAGTGCCATGGGAGCTTTCTATAAAATATACCCTTACATTGCTCTTTTATATACCCCATGAGACAAGTCTGCAAAGCTAGGTTGCACTTGCTGGGAATAATATTGCATTAATTTATAACCATATTAAAAAATGTACTATTTTGTTTTTGTATCAACACCAAAATCTACACAATACACCAGAAATTCTGTATACTCATATCCTTAAGGGAGGAGGGAAAGAGAAATGTATAGCAAAAAGAAACATTTCTGATGCTAACTAAAATACTGATAATCACATTCAGGTCAAAGAGGTTTCTGACTTATTTTTTTAAATTATATAGCCACCTAAAAAGCTCTTCTGAAGTAGCCAGTGTGATTTCCTGGAGCTGGTCTACCTTTCTGTTGCTTTCCCCCACAATTCTGAAGTTGCACTAGACATACACACAGAAGGAGAATTCCTCTATGAGAAAACCTGTTGCCTTTCTCCTGTAAACGTTTCTTAAGAGTGAGAAATTTATGCTTGTGCTTAGCAAACAAAAACTATCTGTGCTAAAAAAATCTGTACCAAAGTTTATTTTGGTATGTGATAACTTGAACCCTAGAAACCATGTTTTGATGAGGGCAGATTCTGCAGTGCTACAAAATACCACGGTCCATGTTCCAGTGATCCTTGTGCCCCATGATATCGCACCCTCTTTTATAAGAAGTTTATCAGGTAACAACGTATACCAAAAAACACTGAGAAGTACAAAAATCATAAAATGAGTACTGGTACTGTGTTGTTGTCATTGTACATCATCCTGTTTCTTACAGGAAGCTGTGAGACCCTATGACAGCAAAGTGCTTCGCAATGCACACTTTATGCTTTGTGCGTATCGGAGGAGGTACTTCCGCCTCATACAATGCATTCCTGCATCTGCAGGTTACCCTCAGCATGCAAATTGTCTGACTAGTCACAACACCCATCAAGCACCTTGACGCTCATCATACTGGAAATACAGAAATAGGTATAAGGATCATGCTGCGTATCAACACGGTGCAAGAGAATCCAAGCTCCAAAGCACCACGAATTAACACCTCAAACTGGTTTCATAGCTAAGGAAAGCAGAACTGGAAGGACAGTAGCACAAGAGAAAATTTGTGGTCGAGTGTGCCACCAAGAGGCAAAAAAAGCAAAACTGAGAGAGGGAAGAACAAAAGAGCAGCATCAGCGTGCAGAGTATCTGGGAAGCCCTGGAACGATGTGCAACGTGGGGTCTGCCTTCACTACGCAGTCTTCACTTCATCTGCTTTAACTTCTGGATTGTAACTCTGCACAAGGACTGAAATCCCCTGTGCAACAAAGCAAGAGGCTTCTGCGCAACTGTTATTAACACCAAAATGCAATAAACAGGGTGAGAAACAGTTCAACAACAACCAACCCCACATTTTAAAAATCTCCCAATTTCTATGTAGGAATTGGTTCTCTAGGAAGCACCCTGTAGATTAGAATAAAGGATTTCAAAACATAAAGCACCCTATACCTTAGAACAAAGGAACTGCCGACAGCTGGACATCTGTGGAAATCCAACCATTTCATGGAAATGTGCAGATGAAAACAACTTAAGTCTCAAAATTACTGACATCTTCCATCCCTATGGTCCTGTGTTGGCAGTGGCTGCTTTACTGATTTAAGGGTGTTTGTTTTCTCAAATATGAGTGTTTTGTTTTGTTTTTAAATGTGGTTTATATGAGGCTTTAAAGTTTCTTCAGTTGTGTGTTTTATGAGAGGATTTAATGCTTTGTGGTTTTTAAAATTCAGGGGGTCTGATCATAGTGGGTGTTATCACACAGGGGTTTTTTTCTGTAGAGGAATGAAGTCACTCTGTACACCAAGCAGTGTTAAACTGTCAGAAATCTGAATGGCGTTAGCGAAATGAGCGAGTGATGAGCTCTTCATTACTCTCACATAACATACAGAGAGTGGCAAAAAAGGGAGTTTGCACTACACTTCTATTTTTCCCCATTTGTGCTTTACAAATAGCAGATGCTTATGTTTTCTTCTAAGTTTCAGCAGCAGCCAGGACTCTCAGGTTTTCCAGAATAAAACCCCTTTCTTTCTATTCTTCCCTCCCCTTTACATATTCAAAAAGAAGATTTTCCAAATGCTCTAACTTTTCAGAAGGGGAGCTGAGATTCAGAGGGCAAGGGTCTGGTAACAATTCATCATTGCTCTCTTTCATGTCAGAAATAACCAAACCTGTGCAAGCATCTTCCTGCTGGCTTACTAAAGGCATCAGAAGCAACGCTCAGAAGCAGCAGATGTGACCACTACAGGATTTACAAAGGGATCTGTGTGCCCTCTGCTGGCATCCACAGCACAGCTCTAGCCATTGCTTTCATTAGACTATGTATTTTAAGGAGGAAAACTCACTCCTACAGCTATAAAAACATAGAAAAGTTTTTAGACATTCTCTATTTTGTCTAAAGATTATTTCCTATAGTTTTTATGAGTATTTAGCTGTTTCTGTGGCCCAATAATCTTCTTACATCTCGACAGATTGAGTCTTTTCCTCATCTCCCACTTCATTAATTAGGCCAAATCAGGACACAGGGACTTAGAAACAACAATTATCCACAGAAACAGAATGTTTTGGCAGCATCTCTTGGTTACAGTGATAAGACAACCTTCTGTCTCAGTTCTCCCTTCAGTCCCCATTGCACCAGTTAAAAAGAGCTGGTATGACAGTTTTAAACACCCCCTGAAGGACTAATCTTTAAGGGGAAAAGTCTGAAGATGACAACATTAATTCTAATTTTTGAGGACGTCCTTGCAAGCAATGGCACTGGGCATTCAAACAGGTGTGCTGAGAGCAGACACTGCTAACAGGTTAACATAAAGCTCTTCACAGCCTCTCCTTTGCCCAAGATCGTGTCTAGCATGTTACCTCATGACAGAAGGTGAAAACATCTGTAAGATGAGCTAGGAGTAACTGCTATCTCCCTGAAGTTGTAAATAACTTGAACAACAGACCAGCTCCAGCAGCTGCTCTGGAAGCACAGACTTCACAGCATCACAGTTCATACAGGAACGTGGTAGCACTGTTGGACACACTAGGGTCCTGCTTTGCCAGAACCTAAGTTTAAACGTATTGGTCAAACATGCAATGTAGCTCAAGACCTAGTATCAACTGAGTGAACATTTTTAACATGAGCAGCTTGTCCCACTAACCGTGCAATGCAGATGGACAGAAACTCATCACAGATTATTCCTCAAAAATGTAAGAAACCAAGAAAGAAACATCAACCACCATCTGTGATGCAGTTGTGACAGCAAGTCACAGATCAGTAGCTGTTTAAAAAATTGTAACTAGGAGAGCAATGAGAAAGTTAGGACTGTGTAATCTAAAGAGAGATACAGACTAGGCTACACAGGATAATCCCATGCAACAATTGTTGCAAAGCATTGCTTCCTTTCTGCTTCAGATACTCAAATATGAAAATAACACACATTTCCATCAACATGCAGTAATAAATTAATTTTTTTATCAAGTAAAGCCTGTACCTGGTCTTCACTTGTTAAGCCAAGATGCATCACAAAATAAAAATGAATGAGGAAATCCGAATTTGGCAGAACATCTTGACGCCTAGTCATCATAGCGCAGATCAGCCTGTATGCCTGAAGTTTGCCTTCCTTATATTCATTTGGCAGGGTGGTTGCCTGAAAAGAGCAAAAACCTTGTATTACTACGTTTTTTTCTAGTAACCAGCTAACTCAAAACTGTCCCTTCTGCAGATTTTCCATAAAGAAAAATCTGTTCCACGTATTTATTAAAATAGATTCAAGTTCAAATAGCTTTTGGAGGCTGTTCATCTTCTTAGCCAGCAATGATCATAAAAATCAAAAATAACGCAACCAAACATACACAAATTCAGTACTGATATAGTAGAAGATACTAATGTGGGAAAATTTTAGAAATAACTTGCCTTGAACAACCATGATGCAAATATTCTGAGAGGAGGAATTAAGACAGGAGGAGAGGGAGTAGACTGATTATCCACACTTATAGCAAGGTTGTCCCGTATCTAAAGTTTTTAAAAGAAGATAGTTAATAAAACTGATAGTTTACTTTATTAATGCTCTTTATTTCATGTTATTACTTTTTTATTTGATTTACTTCAAATACACTACACCCTGTACTATACGGAGTTCCCACATAAGCCAAAACTAGCAGGAAAGCTTGTTCTACAGTGCTTCCTCACAGCCTAAGCAAATATTACCATTTTAAGTCATACAATGGGCTTTTACAATGAGTACCAACGTTTGCAGTATTCTATTGTATACCTCTATCTTCTTTGCTACTGTTTCCTCACTCCATTTAAATTAACTAATATACCTTCTCTTTCCATTGAACAGCAACATTCTGTATTGGGGATATCTACTAGAAATCAAACAAGATTATCTTCCTTTGTGACAGAATCCTCCAAATCTCTTGCTTGTGTTCCAGATGCTAATACTAAATCAAATTTAATAATAATTTTTACAACAAAAGAAAATTCGTTAACATTAGATGTAAGCATCATATACAATACCTTTGCAAGTTTATACCACAGCTCATAAAGATATCCAAAAACTTTTGCATGGATTTTAGGTGACTGTATATTGTTCACATCTCCAAGAATTCCCAAGATCCTCCTCCACAATACAGCAGCAGAATCAGGATGCCAACCGATAAGGCTTCCACCAGCAATTATACTGCAGTCATCAGCAAGGAATTCACTACTGTCTGTAAATTTTAAAAAGTTCAATTCCCATGAATTAAAAATGCAGTGTACAGTATGAATTTGGTCAATAAAATAGGAACATTACTCCTTCGAACCATCTTGCATCTCAGAAGTATTCTCTCCCACCAAATCATCTCTCTCTTTTTCATTGCTCAGTCTAGCACATGATTCAAAGAAAAAAAATGGCAGAAAACATAGTCTAAAGGGCTTCCACACAGAGATGATGTAACTGTAGATCAGTTTTAGATCACACAGACTGCCCCCAGTCAAGGGCTGGGTTTTTTTAGCAGGGAGACAAATGCAGTTAAATGGAACATTCATGTACTCCCAAGAGATTTATTCAATTAATAACTGCTTTTATAGGTAACACTCCTGTTGCTAAAAGTCCTTTCTTTTTTAAGATCACACGGCATTAAATGACCTGGAAACAGAACTGAACAAAGAAACTAAACAGTATGCACTGCGAGTGATGAAGAATATACTCAGGCATTATCATTTTATACAGAAGCAGCTCCCAAGACAGCAGCATGCAAACTGAGAAAGAAAGCAGGGTTTTGTGAAGACTGTCAGGATAATGGAATCAATATGCTTAAACAGTAAAAGAAAAATTCCATATGTAGTGCAAATTTTAATGACAAGAGCCGTTACATTATCTTCTATCAGGTGAGGGAAAGCTGCGTAGCAGCCTGTCTGCGGGCAGAATCAGACCTATGGTCCAGCATGGCACCCTGCAGTGCTCAGCCGCCAACATTTCAAGAAAAGGTGCAGAAAACCTCTAAACAGGCAGAGGGAAAAAACTTGTGTCCTCCTGGAACCCAAAGGCGGCTAGTAAAATAAAAGCCATTTTATACATTTTTATGTTTGCTTGAATTTATTTATTAAAAAGGCTTTTGGGATTTTTTTTCCCTTTTTGCCTTTTTTGTTTTGTTTGTTGTAGCATTATGAATTCCCAAAGTGTTAAAACAGATGTTATTTATTAAACACATTAGAATGATCTTCAACAGATCCGCTGTCACAGAAATTGCATCTATGCTGGTCAGTGGTGGCGTCCCAGTATTTCTTTGCCTTACACCATACAGGTTTCTACAGCAAAACAAAGCTTTGCGACTTGGGTTAGAACAAGAAATGCAGTAAGGGCACACTGGCTCTGTTGGCCAATTACACATTGGTTACCCCATTTTTCTTTTTAGTGTACCTTACCTTTCAGGTTATTTCATATGATTCATTCTCTTTGTACACACAAAGGAGCAATGTCTTGTATCATGGACATACAGAGAGCAATGAATTTATCGTACATAATAATACTTATCATGTACTGTATTACATGCTACCTTTTGTACAACGGCAGTCTGAACTGGTGAACTAGGTGTGATAGTTCATTAAATTAGAGATCTTTCAAAGAAAAAAGTGAATGTGAAAAAATATCCTTGAAAATATATACCTGCTAGCAAAAATAGCCTATAAGATAGTTTCATATGTTACTGCCTGAAGTGACTGAACTCACATCTCTGACTCACATTATTAGATGAGAATTAGATGGGATTCTTTACAAATTGCAATCAAAACATTTCAATAAATAATAATGAGTGTTGTACATGTTAAAGATACTGTAAATAAAATGAAAAGGTAAAGGACTTTCACTTCCTAATTAACTCTTCTGAGAATGCCACTTATCACACCCTACTGGAGTATAGGCATTGTGTACTTTGAAGTATAAGGAGGGTAACAGGATTAAGATGACAGAAATTCTTGTGAATTAAACAGTTATTTTCTATCAGTTAAAATACATAGTAAAGAATTTCTTTAGACCATTCTGCTACAAAACAAAATCTACTGGCTTAGAATATAAATTAAATTAATTAATTTTACTTGAACAATGGGGCAGGTTAAGAGAGCACAAGCAATCAGTTATCACATCTCAGGTGATTAGTAGTAATTTGACATAGTAAGCAACCCAATTATTTACAACTGTGTGACCACTCTCTGGGTCACAATTTATTGGCACCTATGTCATCTTCAATCTGATTATCCAAATTCCTTAAACTCTGGACATTCAAATCTCATTTTTGAATGAACATTATGAATGAAACTTGGTGATATATGGCAAATGAAACATACTTTTTATAAGCAAATCGAGCTGTACAAACTCCTTTTGGGACAAAAATCTGAAAAAGTAAATACATCTTCTGGACTAGAGTACCTGTTAAATTTGCAGTATCTGAAGGACTAAGCTGAAGCCAGCGAGGTGCATCAGGATCCACACAAACATCTGCTGGTGTATGAACTTCACGGTCTTCTTCAGAAGCTTGCCAGGGCATAAGTGCGATCTCTACTTCATTATTATAGCCAATGGATGTGTCACTGCTAACGCTTTCACCTAAAGCAAGAAGAGATTAATAAAGATCACAAACCCTGTTTTTAAAGACTACATTAGCAAAAGATGATGTGAAAAGCATCTAATATCTGTAAAAAGACAGAATCATGACACTGATTTCAATTGCTACACTTAAGAAAAATACTGTATTTCTTGGAACTCACTTTTCTCTCTCTCTCTGTAATTTCCATGTGATTGCTGCAAGTCTGCTTTCAAATCTAATTCAGCTGTACTACTGCTTCTTCGTACTAGTACCTTCAGAGAAAAAAAATTAATCTCAGCTTATTACAGTTTTGAGAACTAGCTTGTATTTTAGCAAATTCAAGATGCACATACAGTTGCTAGAAATTAATTACAACTCAGTCAAGATATCATCATGAACATTTAGACTACTCAAAAATCTTTAAATGTCTTAAGGAAACCATCCTCCTCTCAATTTCAGTCGTTATCGTCCCTTTCTTAAACTCAGTTTTCATACCAACAAGCAGGACTTTTCACTTATGTTCTTCCACAAATCTAAGATCATTCCATACCTAAAAGTATCAAAAAATCTTTCAGGAAGAAATTAGTAGCCATCTTTTACATCGGAGTATTACTCTGTTGTAAAACAACCTGTGCAAAGACACCTGCTCTTTTGTTTACCACCTTCTTTGCTGAATGGATTTATAGCCCACAGGCCGAAAACCCTTCAGCCAATTTTCTGCTTCTAGATCACACTGCTCTGTCCCTAAGCATAATTGTTTATAACTGGCAGACCACCTTCAAATTCACATCTATTGCAACTTCATGTCATCTATAATAGCAAAATTTAACTTCTGCCAAAAAAAGAGTATCATGTTTTCCACTGCAAATATGCAACAAAAAGCCCCAACACCTTACCCCTAAAAGCATACTAGATCTCGCTGCTAAAGGAATCTCTAAAATTCCTCAATTCAGTTAACATGTCTGAAATTGGACTCTGATATTTGCAATTATTAGTATTACTGTTTTAAAATAAATTTCTTGAAGAAATTTCTGATCCATTGGCCAGACGTTAATTCACTTGTTCTTTCTGCACATATCTGAGAAAGCAAATTACTGCCACCAGAGAGACAACTGGCTTACAGAAATTCCTATTATATTATCTAACATTGTAGTTTTTGTGTGGGGTTTTTTTTGTGGTTGTGGCTTTTTTATTTTGGTTTGGTTTTATTTTGTTTTTATTTTAAACTGGAGAGAACTGACAATCATTCCCAAGAAATATATGTTTGCTTGTGGTGCCTGATATGCTGCAAAGTGGTCTTTCTTCCCTGGCTAATCTGGCTCTTAGTGATCAGTGAAGACAATATTTCAGTGAGCTGCGATATGAAGTCAAATCTGTTCACATGGTACATTAGCAAGTTACACAGTGAATACATGGTCAAACCCCAACTTCCACTTGCAAAAAGGGTGAAAGCGTAATATTGGTAACAGCCCGGCAGCACATGCTTGTGAATATTTCATAACACGTGCCAGTAAAACAGAATGGGGGCCCAGGTTAATTTTTAATTCCTGCAACTGTTGAGCTTACTTCTCTCCCTCTTCTCTCCCCTCCACCATGCAAAGCAGACTAGGCTGTTATTCCTGAAACGATTAATGAAAGCACTCTGCAGAAAATGTCTCCTCTCTCCTTTCTAGAGCTAAGTGTTAATGGTACTTTAAGTCTAGACATACAGGAGAGCCAAGGTCCAAAGATGAAATGCAGCTTGAAGTCTTCCATGCTGTGTTGGATTACACTTCCACAAAGATTATCAGGCTCAGCCATTTATCTCCTCCACCATTTATTCAAAAGTTGCATTAAAAATTTACAAAACTTGCCTGTCCTAATGTTAACTTACACAAACATCTACAATACATAGCTGGTGATACAACTCGTGCTGAAGGAAAGCATTTTCCGCAGCACTTTAAATCATCAAACATTTATTCCAGCATACTGTAGCTCTATAATAGCAATGAATTATTCATATTTTTAAAGTTCTTAACTTCTTGTTTATGTTTAACATTAAAAAGCACAAAAGTCTTGCATAAGACTAGAATTTAGCCAATTACACAAAAGCACATGAGCAACTGACAAGATCAGGAGTCACAAAATGATCATATCAAACAGCACAATGAACAGCTACAGCTCAATTCCAGATTCCATACTAGAAACGTGATTAGTGATTTTTCACACTTCCAGTTGCTAGTTTCTAAATACTAGAAGGCATCTGATTACAAATAAAGGAGTTAGAATCTTAGCAATAATTACTTTTTACTTTGCCTTACTTGCTCAGTTTCATGTTCCTTCTTTGTACATCCCATATTTTCCTGAACTGATTTGGAATCTGAAGAAGTTAAATTATGAGAACTTCCAGCCTTTTTACCTAGAGATTTCAGAAAATACATAAGAAATATAGACATCTGTGGGACCAAAGCACATAGCAATTTATATGAAAATTTCAGTTACGTTTACTTGTATACTTCTTATATTTATAGCTAAGTGAAGTAATACAATATTAAAATGAAATACACGATGTTTTCAAAAATCCTTCATAAGCATAACATACTTACTCGACAGGAACAGAAGTAGAACTGTTAGCTTTAATACACAAAATTTAAATGCAAGCCAGATTAAAAAAAAAGTGTAAGAGTTACACACAAAATGCGTACATTCAAAGGTTTAATTTTTAACCACCCTGCTTTACAAAGGGTCGTGTCATGGATTTGTAGTCTGTAACTTCTTAAAAACAGTTCTTTCAACAAGATACCAACAATATATTTACGAAGAAAACAAGACAAAAAGAATTTTAGAACAGAGCTGGAAACCAAAGTAGCATTTATGAGGCTGAGCAAGTCTCAACACTTCTTCTTCAGAAGTACAGTATCTCTGTTTTATCAAAATTACCTTGAAAAAAATCAGATGGAAACTGTTCTGCAATATCTGAAGTGCTGCTACTTCGAGTTAGCTGCTGCTCTTGGTCTGCAAAGAGGCCCACAGCTTCTGTCCCTGTTGAATTTTCCAGCTGTTGAGATTCTTCAACTTCTGTTGATTTAATTAAAACACAAAACATTTGCACAACCTCAGAATTATACACATGTGAACTTCTTATCTAAGACAGCTATATGAAAAAGTGACCCATTCAAGTATTTAAAACTCACAAGCTACAAAGCTAGAACATAACTCCTAGTCACAGAAGTCACAATTTAAGTTTTATACAATATACTTAGAAAAACTGTAAAGTTTAGAGAGAGATGTATGAGCAGTGTAATTGGTAAAAAGTCTAGAAAAAGGACAGAAATTACTCTGGGGGTTCAGAGTGCACAGGGAAGGGTGGGAGGATCTCATGTGAACAAAGTTATGTTTTTCAGTGCTAGAGACCCAAAATAGACCCTGTTTGTTCTGGCAACAGAAAGAATAGAGGAGAGGCAGCAAAACTACTACAAATGCAGAGTGCAGAAAAGATGACTGTGCTTACTGACTTTTCCTCCATAAAGAGGGGAAGGAGACAATAAAAAAGGCAACAATTCAGAGTAATAAAAGATCCGAGCTACATATGATTCGGGCTTAGTTTGTCAGGACAAACTGCATCACACAGCTTTTTTGCTGTAACTGAAAATGCGAAATAAGAGGAGAGAGATGCATGAAAATCCAAGTGCGAAAGTAAACTGACATACTATGGAAGGAACAACAGGAACTCTTGAGATTAGCTAGCAACACAATGCTTTTGGAAATGCATTTCTCTTAGCATTATGGGGGGGAGGGCAGGAAGACAGTAACACTCGAGATCAAGTATTTTCCCATTCAGTAGTGGTGCTTTTAGTTATGGCCAGGACACTGGTTAATGCCACCTACCATACTTAAGCTACTTGCTAACGCTCTGCCCAGAAAGTGGTCAAAGAAGCGGTGCACGCACCCCAAAGCAGCTGACCTAACAGAACCACCAGCAGACTGTTCAAGGTGTTCAACCTGCACAGCCAATGCTATTTTCCCGTTTTAAAAAAAATAATAAAAATGCTGCTCTAGCAATTCTTATGAGAACCCTTTCATTTATTTTTTTCTTTCATTAAAGAACGTGGCCTGAATTATTAGGTCTTCTCGATTTCTTGCAGCATATTGTTACATAATGTGCACATTAAATAAAAGTGACCTTCCCAGCACCTTTCTGCTCTCCTCCTCCTGTCTCCTTTCCTTTGCTCTGCTTCCTGTCAGCTCCACAGGCACTGACACTGAGGCTACACTTCTTCAGAAATGAGCAAGAAATGCAGCCCCTTGCGATATGAGATTACAGACCAATATACAGAGATTGCAGCAGCAGCCTGCAGGAGGAGGACAATATGCTCAGTTCATTCAATCCACACTACCAAGTGAGTTTAAATAATACTTAAATACTTAGTAAACATTGTGTGTATTTCAGAAAATTATCTCGCAAATACACATATACAAAAACTGTTCTGGTATTTACTGACCTCAAAGTATCACTGTTGATTTTAAATGTCTTACAGAAAGCAATAAAATAATAAATGAGTAATAAAAAAAGAAAAGTTCATGCTTCAGGTCAATACCCATATTCACTAGCTAGAACAATTTCAGTGTTACAACTGAAGATAACTTGACACGAAAAAATACTGAAGATATTTCACAGAGCAGGAATCCGTAGAAAGCCATAATGCACCACATACAAAACTTTACTTTTCTTGTTACAGCAGCTAACAACTCTGGTTAGGGCTCAAGAGTCAGAAATCCCCCCCAGGAAGTGTAATGTGGGAGATGACAAAGTCATATTTTCAGAGACTTACTAGCTGGAAACAGAAATAAAAGAAAGTCTGCTAACAAGAGAGAGAAATCTCACTGCTTCAACCAACACATCTTGGCTAGGTGATAGGATGAAAGCCCTACAACAAAGTAGCTTTGTGTTCTCAGACACTCACATCTGGTTTTCACACTTCTGTCTGGGTACCAGTACAGAATTCAGTTCAGAAGTCATATACTGAGGGTTTGTTTGAGTTTTATTTATCGCAACAGCAAGTTCCACAGGACAAGACTGTATCAAAAGCAGGAAAAAGTTTACCACACTTTTGAGCAAAAATAAACCCATTTCAGGCTAAACAACCACTAAAATGCCCAAATCTGTATTGCTGCCTTCAGTTTTTGCATTCTTAATCCTTAGTATATTTGGTGTGCACTATGTTAAAACTTTAACAACCGCTTGGAAACCTTTAATACATCAAGTTATGAAAAGTGTAAACATGAATAAAAGCATTTATTTATTAAGAAATGAAAACCAATCTTACTTTAATTACTAGGGAATATAAATCTAATTGTACTTCATGGTAATCTTTAATATTAAAATGAACAAAAACTGCATGCTTGCAGTACTACAAACATTTTGAGAGAAATCAAACCCTATCTGAGAACTAAGAGGCACAGACAAATCTTAACAACTTCCTTTTGTAATCAATAATTACAGGAAGAATTCTTTGGAAGAAAAAAATCCACATTTGTAAGCATCAATTTGTAACTGAGTGTAACACAGAGACAGAATGTTCGGGGTTGGAAGGGACCTCTGTGGGTCATCTAGTCCAACCCCCCTGCCAAAGCAGGGTCACTTAGAACACGGAACCACAGACTGAATTAGATTTTTCTTTTAAATCAAGTAGCTCGAGCAGCCGCATTTCTTTGACTGCATATTTTGCTTGCACTAGCTCATACATTCAAACATTCAACTAGTTGCTACAGTAGTTCATTGAAAGATATTGCTCTCCTCCTTTTCCCTGAAAACATTACTTCTTTTGACAATGAACCCAGTGACAGAACAACAACAAAGCATTAGAAATAGCCACTTTTTGCCACCCTCTGTAACTCTGAAAAAGGACACTATAGCCTCTCATTAAAGTTGCTTGTCTCTTCTGGCTACCAGTATTACTTAACACCATGTTCTGAACAGATCTGAGGCACGGGAAGCAGAACCAGTGCAAAACATCTCATTCCACACTGCTAAAGAATAATCAATCAACTGGACAGAAAAGGAGTAGACAGAGAGCAGTTTAAAAATATAAAGAACATTTATATAAAAGATGACTTTACAGTACCTGACAGTCTGTGAGAGCAAGAAGTGTAAGAGATACCAGGTAAGAGAGAGCTCACAGTGTGAAGCAGAAGAGGTACACTTTTAGTAGCTGGCAAAGCCTCATAAAGATGAACACAGTTGCTGATAGACTGGCTTCGCTTAGCTTCCAGGAAAAAATAAAGCAATATTTATGTCAGAAAAAAAAAAAGAAATATTTGGGGTTTTGAATGTCATGATACAATGAAACACAAAGCTTTTGGAAAAAAACAGTTTTACAACATTAAGCCCAGAAGTATTTCCCATAAGTTGTAAGTTAACAATGTGCAACTGTTATCTCACACATTGAAAGTGCAATAATCAGTGATTTCTGAATCACAGTAGTTTCCACAATGCGGAATATTTAATTTTGTCAGTGTATGATTCCTGTCTCTGAGCTAATTTGACTTACCTTTTGTTCTTCTAATTAAAGTATCTGTAGCAGTACATACAGCTCAAAAATAAAGAATGGAAAACATATTTAAATTCTCCTCCACCAGCAATGCTCCTCTCCAAAAACAGCTACCTCTTACACTCATTCATCTCTGCTGAAAACAATCCATTTTCATCCGAGAAGTGGGATAGCGTGCTTCTCAAAACTCAATCTAAAGATACAGCTGCCTCTGGTTTTGCTGTTAAATTAGGCATCCCAGCCCCAGACTGGATAAAGCCCTGAGTACCCTGGTCTGACGGACAGCTGACCCTGCTTTGAGCAGGATGTTAGACTTGAAGTTCCTTACACCCTGAATTACCCTCCGGACTCTGGTGTTGGGGTACTGAGCCCTGCTTTCCACGTTTCTAAATAGCATGATGAAAAGGGACACAAGTTATAAGAAAGTTTTTGGAGTTCTAAGTCACTACAAGGGAAAGTAGAAGATAAGTGCAGTCTGAATGCATATCTTACTAAATTTTTCTTCAGAATAGTAACACTTACATGGGTTCACTGTTTCTTAGAAAAAGGCCACCAGAAAAACACTTTCTGAGGTGGCTGATGCTCCAGAGGCTGTCTAACTAATCATTAAAAATTTGAGTTTTTATAGATTAATATCCAATTGCCATAAGTTTAAAGTCTCATTTAGAGAAAACCAACAATTTATCATCAATTGTATTACTAAAAGTTCTGCTTAATTACAAAAGTCTCTAACAAATTTATTGGGAAAAAAAAATCTTATTCACTGTGCAGTTTCTCTTCTTGTACACAGCAATGTCAATGCTGACACTCAGAAGACAGAGGTGAGGAAGCAAAAATACTCCAACAGAGTAGCAGGCAAACTATTTTCTGCTGCTGCAGAAATACTCTGCTCTAACTCTTGTAACTCCAGATTGCAAGCAGCAGATCAAAAAACAGTCTCACCTAGAAGCAAGAAGTGCTCTGATATTTGTATGTTGACTTAGGCATTTTTTTGTTTTTTTTAAAATGGTGAAGGGAGAATATTAGGGACTTTTAAAAAGCCCCCAGTGGCAGACACTTTCCCCAAAACATGTGCTTTGCTCAAGTAAGTCCTCCCATGAACAGCCCTGGTTTCTGTATTCACCTCAGGGACTGCTACATTTCATTCTGAAAGACGATCCCTCTGGAGGCTTAGTAGCTGAGTTTTGTGTGTTTCTACATAGTCTTACCTTAGAAAAAGGATATGCATTTTATACACTTGATTATTTGTTATAACTGCATGTGCAAATATAAACCTTTTTTGCACCTGCTGATTTGGGAGCCATTGATCATCACAAATCCCACGAAAGCCTGAATAATTCTCTCTTTACATGACCACAAGACACAAAATTAAACTAAGAGCTTTTTACACATCAAGTTCATCCTCCTACTTGACAACCTACTGGCTCCCCACCAAACAGGCTTTTCTTACTAAAGGTAGGAAGTTCTTTTAATCTGAACGCACACAACCAAGAAAAATCCTTACTGATCTATACTTCCAGGTTCTCCCTGCTGCTCTGGTGAGAAGTCTAGAGGACAAATGCTGTGGCAGAAGAAAGAAATCTCAGCTGAAGCACAAATAGGAACTTCCTGAATTTAAAAATAAAACACACACAAAGGACTAATTTACTCCATTGCCAAAATGTTTTGTGATCTAAGCTGAAGACTATGGCTTAGTTATGAAGCCTGTAGCCACAAAAACATACTAAATCACCTTCAAATTCTCCCAGTAAGAATCACAACTAATCTGTTATGAATGTGGAAGAAAGCATCTCCTATTCAGAAGTAGGAAATATTCTACGGAGAATTTTAATCCATAACCCACTGAATTGGAACACAGAAACATGCTACCATGAAATCAGAGATCGGGCTGCCGAAATGCTTAAAAAGTCAGGTATCTGTTCAATGTCTGGGGTCTCCGACATTCCCCCATCATTCCTCACCCCTGTTCTCCCTTCTCCTGTTTTCCTCTTCCTAGAAGTCAACATGAGAGAAAAAAGGAAAAGGAAATGCTATACATACCTCATCAGGCAATAAAAAGAAAGCAAATAAATAAGAAAGGATGAAATTGTTTATTAAATATCTGGTTTACCTTGTGCTCACATTAAATAGCTAACTGTAAGGAAGTTCAGAAGCAATATACGTTATCTCACTGATGTTAATAAATGCTTTCTTATGAACTGATAAGCAGAGGAATGTACTTTACTACTTAAAAAAACCTCCTAACTTGCACATGATTAACTCGCAACTAAATGTGATGTATTTAAAAGCATATAACTAGAATTTTCTGAAATACTTTGATTCTTTCTTCATATTGGTAGTGGTCAAGACATCCAGACACAGGTACGCAACATATAGCTTAGGCATTTAATTATTAAGTTGCACAACTTTTGAAAGCAGCCACAATACAAAGGCAGATTTAAAACTGAAGCATAACTGAGTGTTTGGGAACATAACCATTTAGTCATGGTCTAACCTGTTGCTCTTTGACGAACAATATTTCTTGCTTTCTCAACTCCTGGGGCTCCAGAGGTCGTAGCACTTCTGAATCTCATTGGCTCCACAACTTCAGGATGACTTTTCCAGCTCAGTGAAAAAGATCTTCCCACTACAGCTGTCTTCTGAGGCTCTAAAATACCACCTTAGAGATAAAAAACCAAAAATTCTATAGCATTGTATGCTTTGGCACATATTTTTTCCTAAAGTATAAATGGACTTGACTTCCTGCCTTTACAGAGGGATCTGGACAGACTGGATTGATGACTGAGGCTAGCTGTATGAGGTTCAACAAGGCCAAGTGCCAGATCCTGCGCCTGGGTCACAACAACCCCATGCAACGCTTGGGGAGGAGTGGCTGGAAAGCTGCCTGGCAGAAAAGGACCTGGGGATGTTGGTTGATGGCTGGCTGAACATGAGCCAGTAGTGTGCCCAGGTGGCCAAGAAGCATCCTGGCTTGTATCAGGAACAGTGTGACCAGCAGGAGTAGGGAGGTGATCGTGCCCCTGTACTCGGCACTGGTGAGGCTGCACCTCGAGCACTGTGTTCAGTTTTGGGCCTCTCACTACAAGAAAGACAACAAGGTGCTGGAGCGTGTCCAGAGAAGAGCAACGAGGCTGGTGAAGTGGCTAGAACACAGGTCTTATGAGGAGCGGCTGAGGGAACTTGGGTTGTTTAGTCTGGAGAAGAGGAGGCTGAGGGGAGACCTTATTGCTCTCTATAATTACTTGAAAGGACATTGTAGCAAGGTGGGTGTTGGTCTCTTCTCCCAAGTAACTAGTGATAGGATGAGAGGAAATGGCCTTGAGTTGCACCAGGGGAGGTTTAGATTGGATATTAGGAAAAATTTCTTGACCAAAAGGGCTATCGAGCACTGGAACAGGCTGCCCAGGGAAGCGGTGGAGTCACCATCCCTGGAGGTATTTAAAAGACATGTAGAAGTGGCACTTAGGGACATGGTTTAGTGGTGGATTTTGCAGTGTCAGGTTAATGGTTGGACTCAATGATCACAAGGGTCTTTTCCAACCTAAATGATTCTATGATTCTATGACTTACAAGCACTCAGACATGAAAAATATTAATCTTATAAATAACACAGATTAATTTCTACTACTATTAAAAAACTATCATTAATTCAGTTATGTGCATCAATTGCAAGGTAGCACATAAATATGGCTAAAACACTGTGATTAATACAGTTTAATAAAAATATATGAAAAAAAATTTGTTTTGATGACTATGCCAGACTACAGGACAGGAAACCACATGTCATTTCTGCTACACAAAAAAGGCCAATTTTAAATGCGTACTAAAAACTGCTAAATAGCGATCTTCTATTGACCCCAATTACCTTTCCTCCCACAATGAAGGATGAGAATGCATAAATACAAAGTGCTTTGCATTTGATTAAACAGGTTCTTACAATAGATTAAGTAGTTTAATGTAAGATTAAATTAATTTTTAAGTGTAAACTTAAATATTTAACTTGTTTGACATAAAAAGCACTGAAGCATAGAGACTAACCTTTTCCTCTCTGTTTTTTTTCTTTTTGTTCACTGAGCTTATCCAAGGGTAAGTTTGTCAATTCCACCCCATACACAGTTCTTGCTAGTACCGCTGTTAGAGAGTCCATGATATTGGCCCACTCATTTATGAGCTCCTCCCAGTCCGTCAGGGAGGACAGAACACTGAGCAGCTCATCCCACAGCTCCCGAGAAATGTAAACGCTCAGGTTTGCTCTGATCCAAGCCACAATGAGGGTCTGAGAGAAAAGAAACAAGTGACAGTTCATTTCTGTCAAGATGAAATCAGCACACCAATCACATCTTCATGAAGTCAACACCAGCCTGCATATTAGCATTGATTATTCGTGATGCACAGATATTATGCACAGATATTTTTCATCAAAAAAACATTCCCAGGAATCAGTGGGTAAATAATTGTGAAAGTTACTGACTAAGGAAATCTAAAAATTCCAAAAGGTATGTTTCAGGTGGTCTATATGTTCTGTGGTAAACTGAAATAATACGCTGTGTATAATAAGAATAATAGAACGAAGAACTGTCTCCTACACCTACAGAACAATTGTTGTGATTGAGCTGCGCCTGCGACACTCAGACCTAGATACTGTAGCTAAGCATGTAAAGTACAATACGATGTGTAAATGTTTTCATCTCGCTCAGTGTGACTCAGTTTTAACTTGCCAGCTGAACTTCTTGGAAAACAGTTACATCAAGCTTACACTTCAGAGATACTCACTAAAGATATCCCACAAACAGACTGTGTGCCTGCCTGTTCTACCAGGGTTTGTAACAGAGCCCTGAAGAACAGATCAAACCAACTGCTTGTTGCACCTCAAACCTGTCCCCCTCTGTTAGGAAAAGTGTACAGAATAAGTACTTGTATTACTGCAAAGGAGAATTTTTTCATGTTTTACGAGTAGGTTTCAGAGTACTGTCAATAGTACTCAACTAAAACTATGGGTAATCATCATGAAAAACCAGCGTGAAAAACCAAAACAAACAAACAAAACAAACCCCAAACACTCACTCGGAAAAGTAATCCTGACATGCTTTGAGCAAATGTATCCTTTACTTGGTTTTCTTTCGGCTTCTGCATCACAGCTTCTGTTATTCTAAGAAGTATCTGTAACATCTGTTCCCTGGTACCAAAACAAAATTGTAGTTTTTGTTCACATGTTCTATTAATTGTACTTGTTAATTTTCATGTACCAAAAAACCCTCTTAATTCTCCAGTAAGCCTTACTTACTGATAATGTAATCACACTTCAGACTTCACAGATCATTTGCAAAATAACACTAGTTGGTTGTGGACTGTAAAAACTAATGTTTGAGAAGGTGAAGTCTGGAATGGAAATACCAACCAGAACCTTGAAGTCACATAGTACAATGATGTACACTCAGCGGAACCTGCAATCTCACAAATCAATTCAGAGGCAAGTCACAAGTGTGACCTATGTAATCAGGTCTACCCCCTTAGAAAGACAGTCTTTTGCCTACCCAGTAATACTGCCATAAAGTTTAAATGCTGATAATTTTCTCTTAAATGATGCAGAATGTATTAAGCTTACCATGTCTTTTTATTCATTGACAGCTCCATTATCATGCGCCTAAAGATACTCAGAACTGCTTTACAAGCATCAACTTGCTCCTTCAGAAGCACAGGGACTTCAATGCATGGTTCCAGTAAGAAAACATTTGCAGAGTTTGTCAAGAACACCTTCAAGACAGGCATTTACAGTCAATTTACATAGTGTCAGGAATAAAAAAAGTGAAGACTTACAATAAAATACTTGTCCTCCTCCAGGCAAACCTCTCACTTTCCTTAGAACAAGTTTCATGTTTTACCTATCATTTTATTTTTCTCCATCATTCTAGCAAAAAGTCAGGTGGCATTACAAGCCCAACAAAGGCATACAATACACAGTATGGGTTTTGTAGGTGTACCTTCTATGCGGTCAGGCAAGAGTACCACTCTTCCAGCTACTCATTTCCTGGCATTATATGCTTGAGCAACCACAAGTGCTTCCAACAAATGAGGTTCAATGAAAGCAAATGTACAGTTCTGATTAATTCCTAGTATCCATAGTAGAATAAAAAAATGGTTTTTTTATCTGTCCTAAAATATAGATATCTTGCTCTAAGACATGGTCACATGGTTTAATATACTTTTTTTTTTAAGTGATAAAATAAGTCCAAATAGTATCTTACAAAAACCATCAACTGCTGGTAGTTTTTTTCCTTAATCTCAGAGACTATATTACAATTTGTAGCGTAAATTACGTGATTATGTAAATTACAGCCTCATAATTTCTATACAACATACCTGTAAGGCAGCTTGAGCACCAGCTTTAACATTTTTGTCCTCATCTTCTAATATACATCCCCTGTTAACAGCACTGGTAAAGGAGTATGTTCTGCCCCAGCTGGATGAGCGCTTATGTCCTGAATGGTCAGAGGAAAGCTTTCAAAAACATGATTCAGTTAATGACAAAGCAGAAAGGAATATGTCCATATCTATTCAAAATCATTTAAAATGTCAAAAGCAAAAAAGGGGGAACTGTCATGTCCTACGTTCATTTCAGCAAGGAATTCATATCTATTATTTCTCAGTCTCTGAACAAACAGACCATATATAGAATTTAAAGATTCATAGAAGTCACCGTTTGTAGTAATATTTGAATTTAAGCCTGGCAAAACTATAAAACCTCTATAATCTGTCAAAACCTTGTAATTCTCACTATGTTTTTACAACTCAAACCTCTTTCTCAGTACAAGATTTCCCTTTAAATAGCTTCGCAGTGTCAACTTTTACTGATGGTTCAATATAGCGTATTAAAAAGTTGATGCACAGAATTTGTATCTATACTTCCTAGATGAAGGGGTCTGAATCCAAATATTTCATCCAGTATATATAAATTAGTACATGTTGTCAAATTCTTAAGTAACTACAACCAAAAGGAAATAGTCCTACATGCACTAGGCCAACAAACAGTGTAAATTTTAACACTGTAGAACCTATTAGCTTTTCTTCCATTAAGTTCTTGCTGTCATATTTGTATAGGCAGGGAATAATCAGCAAATTACATTTTTCAAAATAGCTGCAATTTTTCCCTGCACTCCATAAGTGCTACTGAACACTCAATATTTATTTACATTTTGAGTCCTTAAATAAAAGCATTTCTTAATCTTGCTTTTCCACACATTTTTAAAATTGTTACTCCTGTACAAAGCAAGTTTAAAACTTAAGTAATACATTGTAGGCAAACAGAATAAAGTAAGTAACACTGATACCATACATGTTTACCATCCGTCTGCACTGCTGAATCCTCTAAGCTGACAACGGCATCCTGACCGTCTTCCTTTTTGTCTGGCTCCTCCATGAACACAGGTTTCTCTTGCAATATCCACTTTCGATATACCTTAACAACTTTTCGTGTTGCAGATACATCAGAAGGCGGCAATAAAAAAGCCTAAATTGAAAAGTTAACTAATTTTACTACATATACAGGACACAGATAGGCATGCATATATAAACACACCCACACACCACCACCCATAAATAATACAGCTCAAAAAAGAAAGGATACAGAGTTTTTACTTTTATGTCTGTACTAGAAGGGAGATATGATTAATCAACAATCTATGCATATACCTACATCATTCACAATTCCATAACTATTAATTCCAAATTACTTCCATGTTGTATTTGTTTGGACAAAACCAAAGAGGCTGGTTTTGCTCCTTGCAAACTCTCTAACTTAACATGGATTCATCTCACAAGACATTACTAGCCATAGAGGTCTGGCAGGCCAAACTAAACTACTATGCTAGACTGTCTGGAGAAGATTGCTTAAAATTACATCAGCAGTATATGATGTGAAATGCCATTTCAGCAAGCATAGGTAGAGACAAGACAGCAAGTTGTGATGAGGATAACAGCGGTTGGCATTCGATCCTTTGGAAATCAACACAACGAATTTATTTTCAACATGCTACTCAATATTTGTATTTGGGAACCATTCTGTAAAGGTGTACTCTTCAAAAGCTTAGAAAGGCTAGACTGGCTGCTTGCCCACATTTCTGGAGGTTTAGGAGACTGAAAAAAATATAGTGACAGAAGACCTTTGCACTGCAACAAACAGGCACAGAAATCAACGTCTGAAAATGTCAACTGGTACAAAAAAAGGCGTATTTTGCCCACAAAAAAAATTTTATATCAATATGCATTATATTATAAAAACACTCAAAGAGATGCAAATACATTTTTCATACTAAAAAATAGGTCCTTTCAACTATGAAGAGATTACCCACCCTCCATGATTAACAGTGTCAAAAACTATAGCATTTCCTACACCCAGTTCAGATACAAAACCATTACAAAGGTATCTTGTTCAGGTCAGGAGAAATCTTTGCATCACATAGTATGCTTCTTTTTCTCTAGTCAGCATGAAGCACAACATCCAACAGCTGATTTCAACAGAAATTGAAGGGTTAGCAAAAGCAAGTTTAAATATGCCATACAGCAAGCATGTGAAATTTCTGAAAACGTCTTCATACACACTGTCAGCTTACTAAGGATGCAGAAAAAAAGCCAGAAACCAACCACTAGTTAGAGAAACAACAGCTCATCAGTGGGATGAAGAGGCACTATCCAGAACACTTTCAGAAAGGATAAGAAAGAAAAAAAAACAACGAACCAAACAAAAAAAAAAAGGAATTCGCAGTGACTAGTGAGATTCCTGTAAGGGAGAGATAAACACAAAAGGATCCAAATACCACTATCTGTCTCAATTACTGAACACTGATCATACCGAATAAAGACAGAAGTACTGCATCACGTTAGCCTTTGTTCCTTGGAAGCTGGTCTAACCTTACACACTCTGAACGAACACCAGGAGAGGGCAGCATGCCACAGCGGTTCTTAATATACACAGCCGTACTCCTGCCTGTCAAAGTGCCATCCATCCCACCGAAAAGCACTGGTACTAGGAACTCCTAAACCGTGCCACACAAGATATTTCACAGTTCGGCATGTGTGCTCACTCAGCTGCTGGAGAGTTATCTTCTGCACATTTATGCGACCTGGAACTGTTGCTTCAACCAATTTCTACCTTGGTACCAGACAAAAGAAAAAAAAACCTGGGACTCTCCAGTAGGTCCACATGTATTCTTATCCCAAACAATTGAAAAGCTGTCAAATTAAAGAAAAATACTAGTAGAAGCAATCAATATTCAACCACACATTAAATACTAACATTGATCACATGAACAAGAAACCTACTAATTCAAATAATAAATTTGCAAGGTAATAGCTCTTTAAACACCTTTACATTACATCATAATACCAAGAACAAATAAAGTGGCCCATTCAAATAAGACACATTGCTGTCTGGCATCAGCAACAAGGTTCAGTTCCCATAAAAGTTTCATAATTTTATCATTAAAACTAGACCTAGGAAAAACTCCAAACTAAAAGAGTGCTGGTGTGATTAGCATCAAGTTTGACCAGTTACCTGACCAATAGCCTTCAGCATTCTCTCTCATAACCATGATATTTCCTTTAAGAAAATATACTATAGCAACTAAACATACACACTTACTTGTCGAAACACCTCATTAACAAAGTTAACATATCCTCGAGTGGATAAGAGGATTCTCTGCACCATCTCATAGACGGTCCGATGCTGCTCTTCAATGCTACAGAGGCTGGAATTGCTGAGCCTTCTGTCAGACAAGGTGCTGCTGTTAGAATGGCTTCTCTCCTGCTCGCTTGCGTAAGACATACCGGTTTCCAGCTCTGCATTTTTATCTTGGTTTACAACACCAACAGTCTACACAGAAGAAAACGCACACCTAATTAAATAACTGAAATAGCGCACACCAAAAATCTGGAATACTGATGCAGAACTCAAGCTACTAGTGCTCTTTTTCACACAACACACTGGGATCCCAGCAGTCAGGAAGTGTAATTTTCAGACTACTACTTGATCCAAGAAGGACTCTGGTCTTATACTCTAACATGATGTACACTTTGCATGGGTCCCCTCCAGCCCAGAACAGCTGACTGACTTGTCCACTTCTTAGGGCAAAAAAGAGGGAGGGGTGCAGTGGTGGGAGAGGAGGAAGGCACAGACACAGTGGAGAGGAATCCCCAAGTCCCTTCTTTTTTGGGAAAAGATGGATCATACCACTATACGTGGCGCACGCTCTTGTACATTATTATTATTCCTGACAACTCTGTCAGTTTTTGTTCTGGCATTGCGTGTATTTTGCAACATCTCAAACCATGTCTGGCTAAAATGATCCAGCCAGCGCAGTTCTGCTTTGTTTACACTAATAAGGCTGCCCTCTGTTCGACCAGGCAAGCAGTAACAGAGCAGCAAGAACATCTCTACTGCTTTTCACAATGCACTTTTTTGGTAAGCTTCACTGGGCCACACCAGCACAAACTTCACCAAACTTCAAAACCACTAAGAAGTCAATACGTGCCAAAAGCTGTCACACAGCTTCAGCTAAGTCATAACTTATGACCGGTTTCCATTTTGAGAGCAGCAATACCTTTATGCAACCTAAATACTTATTTAATGTCAGCTGTCTACAAAATTCAGTGAAAAGAAAAATATTATTTTTCCAGGCTATGTCTGTTGGAATGGCACAGCAGTTTATACAAAAGGTGGAATTTCCAATGAAAAAGAAAAGATCGATTAAAAAAAAGCTTTTTCAGTAGGCAAGTTACACTTAGCTGGTTTGGGGCTTCAAACTTCTACAGTGCAGAACTCCCAGAAAAACTGACATGAAAATCTACAATTCTACCACAACAGTTAATGTATGCTTTTCTGCTGAATCCAGATGTGAAACTGACCTACGATTCAAGAGAAGAATATAAATTGACATCGATCCTAAATTTTTAACAGGAACCTGAAGAATCTCTAAAAGAAAAAGCGTCTATTTCTGTAAAATGCATTGTGAAGTCCCTAATTCTAGAGAAGTCTCAACCAGCAACTTGAAAGCGAAATATTTTTCTAATATCTCATTGTAAACAGCTTCTATAATCAAGAGGAAAACAAAGGAGCCTTTGATGTTGCTGGGAAATGGCCCATGGTAGAAGTAAGTATGACAGTTTACAGATTAAATTCCAAGAGTCTAAACATAATACTGATGAACCTGGTAAGGCAAACAGCTATGAGGGGAAAAAAAAAAAAACAGACTTCTACTGAATTACTAAAGTGTCTCCCTTAGAGATTTCCTCCTTCATCAAAGAGAAAAAAAAATTAGTAAATTATCAAGTAGATCATTTATTCACTTAGGGGTAGCATTTCTTTCTTGTTTCAGTTGTCAGTGCATTATGATCATTTGCAAGGTTAGCATGTACATAAGAAAGGAGAGGTAAACTTTAAAGCACACCTGAATAATTTTAGGGAGCATTTCTCCTCCATTTTTTGTATTCTGAACAGCAGTTAAATATTTCTTTTCAAGAAAGAAGGTAACAAGCCACTTAATAAAAACAACTCGAGCTGCCATGTATGGGATTTTTGTGCTATAGACATTTTCATTGTTTCGTGTTGCAGTAATGTATACTGGTCTTGGTCTCATATCAGGAATATCTGGTGAGATAAAAAGAGAAGATATAAAGAAAATCTAATCATAAAAACCTGTAATTGCTTCCAGACTCTGGTTAAATGTATTGAAAGTCACCAACATTTTCTCCATATGAAGTAACAGATGCAATGACTGACTGCTTTTATTATATTAATGCTTGTACTCTATCACAATTTTATTACTCCTAAAGAAAAGCAAGAACATAAAAGCACAGATCTTTCCTGAAGGTTACAATTCTTATCACACAAAACAAAGGAACGCAAAAGAGAAGGGCTGCAAAAAGAAAGGCAAAATCTGAAACAAAGAACAACTCCTACTACAATGTAAGTTAATTTTATAAGTTTCACAGAGTTTTATTAATAAAGTACAGTGAGAAAGAGAAGATGGCTCTGGAACACTCAATAGTGCGAAGATTAAGAAGAAAAAGGATACTTAGTTCAACAGAAAGAAAAGTTAACTCAGGTACAAAGAGCACTGCACAAACTGAAATAAAAGCAGGAAAACACGGGAAGTGGAATATTGCTGAAGGAAGACAGGTTGAGTCATAATTGATTCAAATGCTTAGATTTAGGGAAAATTCACTTGTGCACAGCTGAAAAACATGGAAGGCCTGGGCTCTAATTGTGAATAACACAGCTGAAGTGGCATTGAGGTGATTTTAGACACTACATATTAAACTGCAAATTACAGGAGTTAAAAGTCAGAGAAGGGAGGAGAAGGACAATGAAGAGGCTGCAGTAGATCAGGTGGGTATTAACACCAACGCTTCTACTGACTTTAATACATAATCCAGTAGAAAATCAGGAACAATGTACACGCTTCTGAAACAACATGCTTTTAATCGTACAACTGTAGACGTGCATCTCCATTTCCTTTCATTTGGCCCTTCATGCTCTTCCTTCTCTTCAAGGAAACAGCAAGTAAAATAAGAGTAACTAAGTTAGCTACTCCCTCACACTCGGGCAGCTTGCTGGTTCTTTAAAAAACCCGTCAGAGAGTATGTTCTGTCTTCATTACATATCACAGTTAGAGAGTCCTTGCCCACTCAACATAAATGCTATGCCAGTGGAAACATCCTTCGGAAAGGAGAATCAGGCCAGCCCTTACACAGTGATGAGCAGCAGCAGCTTCCTGGACTATCGCAGAAAATCAAAATTTGTGCTAGAAAAAAAAAATCAAAACATGAAACAAGGGAGGAAAAAATCCTCATTCAACAGAACTTTAGCGATACGCCAGCAACTAACAGAGGTGCTACTGAGAATAGTCATTGTTAATTTTTTTTTCTACTTAAAAGTCAGAATTCACTACTTACCAAGAACAGGTTTGTAGAGGTTGGTTAGCTTTGTAAAAGATGGAAACAGGTGAGGAAGATAGTATTTTCTAAACAACGTAAAGAGAAACTTAAAACCAGTGTCTTGGTTCTCTTTATTCTTCCACTCTAAGCTTGCAGCCTTTGTCATGGAGTTAAAGAAAAAGAAACAAAAAGCTTTAACTTCAATGTATTATACTGACAATCATTCCACATCGAACACAAAACCCAAACAATTACACTTTAACTAAAGATATAAAAAACTAGCACCGTCCCAACAAACTTTACAAAATGCAGCAAGAATACAAGATATTACCATGGGGGCTTTAGCATATCAAAGCAAGCAAGCTCATTAGAAACCAGCATCATTGTGCTGTTCTAATGCAGTGAAGCACAGAAAATGTCATATTGATGTTTTTAACAAATTTGCTTCTTACCTGTAAATTTAGCCAAAGTTACTCTGGGCTACACTTTTATCACAAATATATTTTTTATCATAAACATAGTCAAAGCCCACTTTTAACATGGTTGCACACATATATGCAATGCTCCTTCGCAAAACTGGACTCAAGGCGCAAGCAATATCCACTGACAAGAAAGAGGATGACATCTAAGCTTGTTTTCAAAGATACTCTTCTGTTCTTGCATAGATCTACACGAAGGAGTCACACACGTACTTTCACAATGCTCTTTACCAACAGTTTTGAACTACAATTCCTTGGAAGACCATGCCAAATTTTGACAAGAGTTGCTCTTTTCATATGAAAATACCTTCAGTTTGGACTAAGCTGCACATAACCAATATGGGCGTGTTTTCTTTATTTGTATAAGAAAAAACAATACATTTTCAAATTAGAAAGGTAAAAGTAGACATCTCTACAACTAAGCACTTTTTCCACTGGTGACTTAAACCCACCTGGGTTTTAGTCTCTTCCATCACTTCTCGTCTTGTGAAACTGAAGCAAACACTAAAAGTGTTTATCTTTTGACATATAAATAAAGTATATTTAAATTTTATTTAATTCTACCCAGTTGCAGACATAGACGTTCTTGAAGATGTAGATTTTCTCTGTGTTCTGGCTCTGAGCAATCATTCTGCACTTGTATCAGATTACTTCAATCTCATCTCTTGTCTGTAGCAAGAAGGTTACTGTTCAACTGTGTTCCTCTTTACTGAGCAACACAAAAAAATGAATGTTGATGAGCCACGGTGCAACTGGATGTACAGTGCAGTAGTTTTTTTCAGATCTCAAACACATGAGTATAAAAAGAACACTGAAAATATTTTCTTTAACTGAAGTGTTGAGAGACTGATACGTAAAACAAAGAGTGCCACACAGGAAGCTCATAATTTCATACAGCCATTTTTTAAGAGAAAGCATTTACTCCTGACAAACTCCTTTCCAAATATCATTTTGGTGTTGCCTTTTGATATGAAAAAAATGTATCTCAAAGTATTTCATTATATTTGATTTTATTTTTTTTAATACTGAGTTCTTTAATGTTCATTGTCTATACAGTTTCCACTTTATTTAAAACGTTGCTTAATTTGTACTTTTTAAATATATACATTATATTAACTTCTTTCCTGCACGGATTAATCTGATCTATTTCTAATTAAAATTTTGATGTACATGTTACTTGCATCCTTTAAAAAAAAAAAAACAACTCAGAAGCTATCTCTCCTTTTTTTATCTCTTTCTCCAGTGGTCCTTTACATATCTTCTCAGCGATGTATGTGTCCAAAGAGAACAAACTGCATCTTTACCCCATATGAATTTCCTAAATACAACCACAAGCACATAAAATAGTCAGGTATCCTGCAAGTCTGGGTAACATTCATTAATTCTTATCACAAGTGTGAAAAAAAATCTTATTTTCACCAAAAATGGCACAAAGAAATACCTTTGGAATGGTTTTCCTTTTAAACCCAAGAATAAGAAAGTGCAGAAGACTGCCTCTTCCTGGGGAGGGGCAAAGCAGCTCCGTATAGATACAGTGTAGAATTAATTTTCTACCACCAGTATATTCCTCTAAATATGCATAGTTAAAAACATATATCGTCCGCACCTGAATCACCATATATTTTAACAGTAGCTGAAGAAAATAGCAGGTTTGATCTTCAGCAATTTTCTCTCCAGAGACAGCTGGCAAAAGTGGGGTTATTTCTTCTGGAAAAATCTTAGCTGAAATAAAATGAAAGTGTTTTAAACATAGAAAACCTGAAAATAGTTAAATAAAAGATATTTTCTACAAAAAGATTAGTTTAAACATAATCATTAATACACTACTAAGCTGTACAAAGTCCAAGTCCAGTAACTGCTTGGGGTTCACGTATTTCCTCAAGCTCTACTGCATACAATCAAGGATGGCACCAACCTCTGATTTACAGCAGTTTAGAAGGGCTAACACAAGCAATCACTGTGGATTAACCAATAAGCTGTAAACCTACACACCTACTTATTTTATAGTAACATGTTCATACAGCTGCACCTCAATTACAAAAAAAATAAAAACAACAACAACCACAAAACCAAAAAACCCCAACAAACAACAAAACCCAACCATTCTGAACTCAGAACGACAATATCAGCAACGTACAGAACTCCAATAAATACAATAGCTTGGCAAATTCAGTACATCTCTGAACTATAAAGACAAATAGTATCATCCATGTGACATCTTCCCTACAAGGAACTCTACAGCTCCACAATGACCTCAGTGCAAGGGGGAGGCAATACACCCATCACAGGAATTGTGATCATATACTCACCGTCTGGTGAATTAGGAGGACTAATGAGGTTATCTAGCGTACAGGGACCTCGTGAGGACATAATGGGTGGAAAGCCAGGCACAAGGCATGCAAATATTAATATCTGCTCTTCCTCACAGTTAGTCTGAAGTGCTTGAAGCCAGAGAAGAAACAGTCGGATTCCTTCACATCTTATCTACAAGGGGATGATTTTGTAGAAAAATGTATTAAAGCAAATTCGTAAGTACACCACCACTGTTAAATAGTTAAGAAAATGCAGGACAAGTACTTTCACCCCAGATATGTGCTAGTGAGTCTTTCCATCAGACCAAGAGTAATCACATTATTAATTTAATCATGAACAGAGAAAGGTGGGAGCAAGCTGTACCCAAGGTGGCAGCACAATAAGAAGACAGCATTACCACTCCAACTTCAGTCAGAGATGAAAAGTTCTAGTTCCACTTCCTCAGTTCCTGGGGCCAAATGCATCTTGGCTGGTCTCAAGACTCAATCTTAAAAGGTGCTCTGGAAGTACCAAAGCAAGTGTAACGCACAACTGGGGAGGTGCCAATACTTCATGCTCTACTAAGTCTCAAATCTTGGCCCTACAGACGTCAAAGCAAGCTATTGCCCTCAACATCAGTGGGATCAGAAGATCCTTGTGAAAACTGAGACACAACAAAACCATCCAAGTTAGCGTGTTCAGTAAGTTTACTAAGATTATTTACCTTTTTTTTAATTAACAAGATACAATTTTAATTTTAGCACTACATTCAGAAAAATAAAAATAGATTTATAACTCCTTAGCAAACAAGAAATCAATATGTTTAATATGGTATACTTAATGCTAGAGAGATCTGAAAAAAATAAAATATTAAGCAAAACATATTGATACCTTTTCCAGGTAACGTTACAAAGGTCATTAGAACACCAAAATGACTGAAGACAAATACTAAAATAATCTAGGTTTACAATAATAACATTTATGATTAAAAGGTGAATAAGTAAAATTACAAAGCCTAGCAATCTGAAAAACACTGATATTGAAAACTGTAAAGTAATACGCTTCGTAAGAATTAAAGTGAAAAGAAATACAAACACATCATCAAAGAGAAATACCTTGAGAGAATTTCCAGTGTGCAAAAGTTTCTTCAGAATCGACCCTGGATTAGAAAAATTAAACAGGCACGTATCAGGTACTAAGATAGTCACTCTCCACCACAATGTTTTTTAAAAAATAGTACAGAAAAGGCTAGTTTAATGTCATTTACTATGTGGCTACTGCTTCAGTTTTTAAGAGAAAGAAAACTAAGGGGTCAAAAAACCCAAAGTGAATCTAGTTCCAACCATCCTCATCATCAGTGAGGTTGGTTTTAGTCAGATGACCATTCCTCGAATTACTTTCAACAAAAGTCAGTTATCTAGGGGAAATTTTGACTTACTAGATTTAGAGAACTCAAGAAGTCCAGCTTCTAGGATTAATGCATTAAAATATACTAATATTGACAATAATGATTAAAAAAAGATGCTAGCAATCTATATTACATTCATGTCTACAAAATACAATTATTAAAATTGAAAAATATTTTTATTCTGGTTTTAGAAATACCAGTCTAACTGCCCTTAACTTCAAATGTCTGACTGAAAAATCAGAGAGATTATACATCAAATGCTTCAGGTAAAAAATGTTTCTAATCCAATTCTGAGAAAAATAACATGATGTAGCACTCATCTGTTATTTCTCCTGGATTTGTGAGCTATGTACATTCCTTAAACATGATCCTTCCTTCAAGATCTCACCATTTCCACAGCATTAAATGGAAATTATGAACATATATAGTAAATACATGAACATTAAGCAAAAGTCGAATAATGAAGTACAGCTGTAAATAACTGCACCACCAAATTTTGTAGCTCGTTTATTGGACACAGCTAAAAGCTAAAAATTATCCAGATATGACTACTCAAGAATATATTAGCTATAAAACAACTGACTAAAACCAATTTGTTCTGGGCTAATTCAGATGAAATAGTAGTAAAGTGGTCAAGCAGATGTCTGCTTTTATTATTGTCAGTGCTAACTGGAAATGTGACAACAGCCCTTTCCTTGACCTTTAACTTCCACTCATTATTTCTTCTGCAACAGCAAATTCATTGTTCTGATGTAAAACACGGCAGCTGATGAAACAGTGCTACAAACCAAACCAAAAAAAACAACAAAAAAATACTACTTATAAGAAATACCG
>Ga0065711_1002518_pt1 | contig 33955 bp, 39 predicted proteins | sample Hoacrofraction12_FD_59098 | JGI IMG/M metagenome (GOLD analysis project Ga0065711, IMG submission 59098) | Hoatzin crop microbial communities from Cojedes, Venezuela - Epithelial fraction 12 v2 (version 2) | ecosystem: Host-associated > Birds > Digestive system > Esophagus > Crop | place...
TTTTTTTTTTTTTTTTTTTTTTTTTGAGGGGTAACTGTTAAAAGCTTAAAGAAAGAGGAAAAATACAGGGTATGTTTCTGATTTGGATATTTTTTTTTTAATTGATGATTTAACATCTTATTAAGACTTCTGACTTTCCTTGTATTAATTTGCAGATTGCTGCTTGAACACACTTTTAACTTCCGACCTTCAGCAACTAGTGGCATTAAGTCCAAAGTTGTTGTGCATTGTATGGAGAAATGTTCCCTATTATTTTAAGCCCACTTCTGATAACTTTTTAGTACCTTAAACGCAGCAACTATGAAATAGTATTTAAGTATTTTTAAGATAGAATGACTCACTTTTCATCCTTGCTGTGCAACTTACGAGTTTATGTACCTAGTTGCATGTCTTCCTCTCCTACGGTAAGGGGAAAGAGATGGCCTGAAAAGTCTTAAACTATTCTGATTTTGGCTGTATAGAACCATTTTGTATACTGGATTATGCTTGTTGCACTTCTCCATTTTGGTTCCGTTATCACCGTTTAGAGGCAGGGTGATAGAACTGCATGCAATGTTTAAGATGTGAATGCAACAGTGATTTTTACCCTTTTTTCTTAATCCCCTTCCCAGTAATTCCTAACACTTCGTGTGATTTTGTTAAAATCTTTGCTTACAACTGATAGAGTTGTTACATGTTCCGAAGCGCTCTTGAATGGGCAGGAGCTATGTCGATTGGGTTGCTTTTCTGTTGTAGTCTCACTGCATGTATTTTGCTCTTCATTCATCAGCAATTACATACTTGTGCCACTCTGTTGCCTGGTTCCTCTGATTTTTTCTGCAGCTCCTCAGTGGTACTAAGTCTTTGTTACTCTGAATAATTTTATCAAATTTCGTTTCACCTTTCCAGGTCACCTACAAGTATGTTTAACACAAATTCTTAGGGCTCCCTGCTGGTAATCCCATCTACTAGACAATCAGACAATTTATTTGCTACCTTGTTTTTCCTAACCTGAGTTATTAATCCAGTTACTGATCTGAACAATCCCTTTGAACTGTTAATCCTAGAGTTTGTGTGTGAGGCTCACAGCTTTGCTGTTTGCAGTATTGTCTGCCTTTTGCATTCTGTGGAAAGACTGGTTCTGGCTCACAGTTCTTGTTGGTGTGATTGATCCCTCCTCTGGTGCCTCTGCTCTGTAAGGTAGCTGCTGAGGCCTGCCTGTGACTGGGATCTATAGCTTCTATTTTCAGAGTACTGGAGGTCACTGGGAAGTGTTCTGCTGTTTTCCTTCATTTCCTTATGTTACGAGGTCCTTGTCACTCATCTTTTATTTTCTTTTTTTTTTCCTTCTAGAACCCAGAGCTGAAATCCATTGTTCCAACTCGGGGCCCCAAAGCAGGAGGAACCTGCCTTACCCTTCTGGGCTCAAAGTTGCTGACTGGGCATCCTAGTGAGATCAGTGTCCTGCTTGGAGACCTCCCTTGCCACATGTAAGATCCGAGCCTGCCAATGTGCTGGCTGTGTGCTGCCCCGAGTCCTTCCCAGGGCCCTGCAGGGTGTGATGCCGCCTGGCTCAGCCCCGAGCGCAGGCTGTTGGAGCTCTGCTCTCCTCTGTGTTCCAGGAGAGCCTGCCCTTGAGGGTCATGGCAGTGACCTCCACAATCTTACATTCCTGCCCACGTTCCCTTGGACGTGAACAGTGCTACATGGCCTCTGCTCTCCACGTCTCTTGACAGGACTATACCCCATCCTGACAGCTCTGCTTTTGCTGATGGGGAGCTGCAGTTGGCTCCTGCAGACTAACACTAAGAGCTGCTTGTTCTCTTGCATCCCGGGACACATACACCTGACAGCACTGCTGGCAAGAAGCTGCACGTGCCTTGATAGCATGCTTCCAGTCTCTTCAGTCTGGACAGTGGCTGTACCTGCTTTTTGTCCACGTGCTGCTCACTGACAACTGCCCAGCAATTATTGCTTGCTTAGATAAGGCACGAGACCTTTCAGCATTAAATTCAGGAAAATACCAGAAGAGGTTTGCAGGCTGTCTGCAAAGAGCAAGGCATAGTACTGTAAAATCTGTCTCTGCAGTGGCTGTGTTAATCCCTTGTTCTCTCTTCTGTTTCTCCAAGCCTCTCTGAGATGACAGAGGATCAGTTGGCATGCCAGACGAGTCCCAGCAATGTGTCTGCAGAACTTCCAGTCACTATCAAATACGGGGACCAAGAGCGGAGACTGGAAGGATCCCTCTTCAGATACACTCTGGATCCCAACATCACTTTTGCAGAGCCACCTAAAAGCTTCCTCAGGTAGAAAGACTGAGTGCACCTTCTCCAGGGCTGTGTGCTGAGGCAGCACCAAGGGCATCTGTCTGTTGAGTTGCACTGTGGAGTAAAGCCAGGCGTGTAGGAATAGGCATAAGCAGAAGGGTAGGATCATGAACAAGACAGAGCTAACGAATAGTAGGTGAGACCAGCTACTTTTCTCTTTCAGCGGAGGGAGAGTGCTCAGAGTTCATGGATACAACTTGGATGTTGTACAGAAACCGAAGATCCGAGTTACAGTTTCTCCGTCTGAACGCCGGCGCCGAGGACTGGGACGATGGCGCCGAATCATCCCAGACACCGAGTGCCCTGAGGATGCTCTGTGCAGCGTCCAGCAGGTAGCATGGCAAAGGGCTCAGTGGAGCTCAGGGGTATACGCGTTGATGTATGGCTCGGGAGAGGTGGACTTTCTGTCCCTGGGGCTTCTGGACTGCTTGCTGTTATCTGCTTGGATTGCACCAATTAATACTCCTGGCCAAGTGGAAGCGTTCTTTGTTAGACTGAGAGGTTAAGCACTTTCACAAACATTTCCATGAGTTGGGTCTGCCTCTACTTAGAGATGTGCACGACTTGTGATGCGCAACAGGAACAGCAGGGCAGCAGTGTGGAGGTAATCTACAGCTGAGACAGACACCTTGTGTGGCTTGGCGTGTCCATGCTCCAGGCTCTTCCTTTTGCGCAGTTCAGTCCGTTTCTATAGTCCCTGCGCTCTGTTTCACTCTGAGATACATAAACAGGCAGACTTTGGTGAAATTACCACTTCCACCAACATTTTGTGCTCTCCCGCTGCCAGTGTACCGAGATGGGTCACTGCGGAGGTATCGATGCAATCATCAAGGTCACAGAGTGTGCAGCAGGATTTGCAGAGGTCGAGGGTGTTTGGCAGCCAAAGTACAACAAAGGATTTGCTTTGTTAGTGCAAATGATTGAGGGCTTCCTGTACATGAACTTGGAGAATATGCTCCTGATGTACATGCGTCAATAATAGCTGGTTTTACCCATGTTCTTACGAAGGCATCTGTGGCTGTAGGGGAGAAAAAAAAAAATTCAACTCTAATACTTTCACCAAATGTGTAAAACATATCCAACTGAACAAAGGAACACTTCTTTCACAGAAGCCTTCAGGCTAGGAAATCAGCCTTGTATCAAAGGTCTTTGGTCCCGTTCTGTCAGAGCAGGGAGATCTAAAGCTGATGCCTCTCCAGAATTTGCTGCCGGGGGAATGTCAGAGCTGATTCCCACCGCTGAGACCTAGGTACTTGCAACAAAATCAGTGACGTGAAAACTTTTAGAGGAACATGGGAAATTGCTCAGATCTTGTATTTTTCCTGCTACAATTAAGCAGAGTTTCTCTGGCATTGCTCCAGATGAGAGGAATGTGGGCTGGCCCCAGATTGCTCAGGGCTGGGAAGTATCGCAAAGCTACAGGAGAAGCATCAGTGTTTCACTACTGACACTTTTTTTGCCTTTCACATTTAGTTTGAAGAACCATGTCTTGTTAACTCCTCCTACCTGATCCTGTGCAAAACTCCAGCCATTAACCTGCTGTTGCGGAGCATCCACATCAAACTGGAATTTATTCTGGATAATCTGAGCTTTGATTTCAACTCATTGCATCCCATGCCCTTCTCTTATGAAGTCAACCCCATCCTAAAACCATTGAATGCTGAAGACCCTGCCAAACCGTATCGTCACAAGCCAGGAAGTGTCATCTCTGTGGAGGTAACACAAAAACGAGTTGGAAATAATGTTCCTTGGACAAAGTTGTTTTGAACTTGAGTGTTTTAAATTGGTGTTGTGAAGCATCCAAGGTTTTAAAGGCTTACAGGTTGTCATAGCACATCTACTTTGGCCTGTGGGAAATGGTACGTAAGAAGAGCTAAAGTAGTGCATCAGAAAAGCCTCTTGAGACCATAAATAATTAAGGGTTTCATAGGGCTTGTGGAAACTTCCATGCTTTTTTATTTTTAATCCTAATGAATTATTTGTATATGAGAGATTAGTACTAAATAACCCCACATCCTGTTCTCGATTGCCAGCTTTTTTGTAACTTCTTAAGATTCCTCTAGAAGTAACTTAGGACTAAAAGAGCCCTGGCAGTAGCGAAGACCTGTTACTCAGTGGAGGTAGGAAAATCACTCTTTAAAGATGGTATGGAAGGGCAGAGTGGCTAATATTTTTTTCTGTACATGCGAGAAAAAAGTCTCTGAGGTATTTCTTTTATATGAAAAGGTACTTTCTAGTCCAGTACTCATTAAGAAAGCTAATGGCTGCAGCTGAAGATGCACTTTCTCCAGTTGCTCTTTTTTTGTATGCGAGTAAAAACTGTGAGGATGTTCTAGTCTGGAAATCTCTAGACTGCTGCCGTTGGTATTGAATGCGTCTTGGAGAAGCAGGGCAATTTGAGTAGACTGCAAGAGAACCAACAAGACGCAAGCTTTCAAAGAGCAAGTAGGTTGATCTACCAACCTGTCAGGATATCCTCACAGAGCTCCTGGCAAAAGCGTGAAAACACTGCTGCAGGATTCAGATTAGAAAGCACTAAAACATAAAAATGTAATTAATATCAGTCAGCATGGTTCCATTAAAAAAAGAGTCTTAATCCCCCAAAATTAAAGCAGACTTGTGTGTAGCAGATAAGAACAACAGCACAAATGTGTTACACCTTTGAAAGGCATTGATTGACTCACTTGAGTACTTAGGTTAACTCACATGAGACTACCTTTTTAAATATATATGCATTGTGTGTATGTATACACACATGCACACAGAGTGAAGAGTTGAGCTTAGCTGTGAAGGCTGAAGAGCCTTAAGAAGACAGGCTATTTGTAAGTGTACTTATGCAGCATGCTGCGGGTGCTAAAGCTATAATCTAAATTGTATGTAAGTAAATTTTTTTAACTTACAAAATGAACTTCTGCAGTCAATTCAGATGCAAGACTAGTCAGAGAAGAAAAAAAGGCTACTTTCACTCTGTGGGGTTGGTCTCCTCCATCTTCTCTGGAGCCATGGAAATGCAGAGTGGTTTTTTCCCTGATCTGATGTGCTGTTCCACATCTGTTCCAGGGGGAAAATCTAGATCTGGCTATTTCTAAGGATGAAGTTGTGGCTATGATTGGGGAAGGAATCTGTGTGGTGAAGACACTAACAAGGAATCATCTCTACTGTGAGCCTCCCTCTGAGCAGCCAGCTCCACGGCACCGCACAAAGCGGGAGGGCACAGACTTGCTCCCAGAGTTCACGGTAGGGAATCAGCAGTACCGCAAGAAATCCTGTCGTTTGTTGAAGTACAAGCAAGAAGTAGTGGTGAAGGCAGAGAGTGGGATGGGAAGTGGAGGAAAGGCAGAAGCCCTGATGGGGGACGGGGGAGGAACCAGGGGTGGCAAGGAGCTGCTCTTGTTCGCAGCTCTACTCTTACATGGCAAACATTGCCTGAAAGCACGTGGTATAGCTGGATTCAGGAGTTGTGCTGTGGGACAGCTTTGCTAGAGAGCTGTGTGCCATCTGTACCCATTCTGGAGAAGCCCTATGGCTTTGCATTTTGTTGCTGCACTGAGCTTATGTCGTGGCACATGCTTTCTTACAGGTACAGATGGGAAACCTGAACTTCCTCCTGGGCCGAGTGCAGTATGATACAGAAAGCCAGCTCACCTTCCCACTGGAGGCACAGATTGGTTTGGGTGTTGGTGCATCCTTTGTGGCACTGATTGTTCTGGTCATCGTCTTCATATACAGGTGAGCAACTCTGGCATTGTATGAGGTCTTTCAGTCGCTCTACAACATTATTCAGTGTATGTGGCCATGCTTGTACATCCTGGGTCTAAACAGGGCCCCATTTTTCTCTTTGTGCCAAATTCTGAGCTCCTGATGTTGTTGGATGTGTGAGGCATGTTGCACCTGCTGGTCACAGCCTGCACTGGTTCATTCAGAGCCCACACCTAATGGGTGCTCCAAGAGATGTGTGGTTTACAGAACAGTTTGGTATCCTGTGAAGGAGATGTTCAGCAGAAATCACCTCAGCAGCAATTGTCCTGGAGTCTTTGGCAGCAACACAACAGTTGGCAAGGACAATCCCTCACCTAGGGCTCCTGGGAACAATTCTGCTTCTTATTGCAGGAGGAAGAGCAAACAGGCCCTGAGGGATTACAAGAAAGTTCAAATCCAGCTGGAAAATCTGGAAACAAGTGTTCGGGACAGATGCAAAAAGGAATTCACAGGTCAGTCACTGAGCTCCTAGGTTCTTGCAGCTTCAGGGCAAGCTTCTTGCGTAGCTCAGAGCAGGCAATAACTTTATGCTGTGCTGATGGGTTGAAACATATAGCCAAATTCTTCCATCTTTAATTCTTCTTTTTAATTCAGAGAACAGTGATCTGTACTGACCCCTCTGATTCTCCAGTTCATCCTCCAGACTCAGATGAAGAGCTAAAGGTCAAGACAGCACACTTGGAAAGACCTTAAGGACAGCTAGTCCAGTCTGTGTAGGGCAAGTTGAATTACGTCCCATATTCTGGGTCCGCAAACCTTATACTTCAGCAGCTTACACCAGGGAGTCCTTGTGTGGGAGACCTGGGGCTCTAAAACTGTGCAGGTGGCTCAGACTGCAATCTCCAACTCATGTGGGAAGCAGTGAGGAGCAGAAGATCTCTAATACTCTGTCTCTGTAGGTTATGCTTGTAACCACAGATCTGTGCTGAACAGTGGCTTCCTCTTCATAAAACTGGAAGCCAGCCGCTGACTGTAAATGAGAATAATCACCAAATTCACCTCCCCAAGGCTGGAAGCTTCCTGCAGCAGTTTCTCGCAGTGCCTAGTCTAGTTTTAAATCTTCTAGCAATGGGACCCTGACGTGCCTCTTCCTGACAGGAAACAGCCTTCCTCAGTCCTGTCTTGCTGGCCCTAGTTCCTGCACTCACCTCATGCTCTGCACCGTCAGTTGTGTGATCATGTCGTCAACTTCATGGGCATTTCCTTTCTCTCAGACCTGATGACAGAGATGATGGACCTCACAAGTGACCTTGTGGGCACAGGAATCCCCTTCTTGGACTACAAGTCCTATGCAGAGCGCATTTTCTTCCCGGGGCACCGTGAATCACCACTGCAAAGGGACCTGGACATCCCTGAGTGCCGGCGGCAAACTGTGGAGCAGGGCTTGGTCCAGCTCTCCAACCTGCTCAACAGCAAGCTCTTCCTCACCAAGGTAATGTCCCCCTCTCTGCCTGCAGCCTGCTGTGGGGTCAGGGCTATGCCGCAGGCAGCTGGTGGCAGAAAGCGGGCAGTGTCTCTTAAAGTTAATTTCTGAATAGCTCCTTGCAGCGCCACTTCTTGCAAGAGCCAGTAGTTGTGACTGCCTTGTTTTCAGGAGATTCACACGGTGTCTTATCTCTCTCCCTGCCAGTTCATCCACACTCTGGAAATCCAGCGCACTTTCTCTCCAAGAGACCGGGCCTATGTAGCATCATTGCTCACTGTGTCGCTGCACGGGAAGCTGGAGTACTTCACTGACATCCTCAAAACACTCCTGAATGACCTCGTGGAGCAGTATGTGGCCAAGAACCCCAAGCTGATGCTGCGGAGGTGAGTGAGCCAGCCATGGTCCCACTGCTACCTACATGAGGGGACAGAGCCTTTCTGCCCAGCTGGCAAGCTCTGAAACTCCTGTGAGCAGGATAACATCATGGCACGGGCTGCAGCTATAAGACCAGCGTGTGTCCAGACGACACATATCAAATGGGAGGAAGCAGTAACAATGATAGCCCTCTACCCAGTCAGCAATTGGCAGGGAACATAGCAGGAAATATATGAAAAGAGTAGGGAGCTGGAGATGTCCACCCCAAATTCCTCTTCTTTTGAAGCTGCTGTACATTAACTCTCTCCTTGTGCTCAGGTACTGGGGCTCTGCCAAGTCTGCTAATCTTACTTTGCTGTTTAGAGGTCCCTGGGCTTACAGTCATGCCACGTTTGGAAGCTAAACTGAAATATCTCCCGTGTTTGGATCCCCAGTAGCCTCCTGTCTGGTCCATCCTTCTGATCTGAACAAATTTCCCATGTTTGAGACCTACCAGAGGCTTTCCTCTGTCCCCTGCTTGCTTCTCTCTCCACTTCTGTCATTTGGTGCCTCCTTCAGGCTGAAAAGTGCCTCAGGTGCTATCAAAATCATTAATCTTACTGGTCTCTTCAGTCTGTTTTCTTTTTTTGTCTTCCCTCTCTTCCTTCTCCCTTGATCCTGTATCATTATTTAGTGTGCCTTTTTCTCCAGGGGAGTGATCTTTATTTCCAAATCCCTCCCTGCTCTGCACCATTTTCCTGTGACCAACCTCATGCTCTCTTTCAGGACCGAAACAGTGGTAGAGAAGCTGTTAACCAACTGGATGTCCATCTGCCTGTACGCATTTGTGAGGGTGAGCTCTTTGTCTCTTTGTGGTGTAGAGGGGCCAAAAGAGAGGAGACAGCCACAGCTTTGCTTTGTGCCTCACTCACAGCTGAAATGATGTCAGAGTCCTCCTGTATTTCAGGGCGGGGAATGAGAGAGCTGGGCTGCTCATTGGGGACAGGGATGCTTAAACCAGCATTAACATCACTCCTTGTTTCCAGGATGTCTCGCCAGATCATGGAGGGCTTGGCACAGCTCCTTTATCTTGAGACATGCTGGCCACAGGCTAGTCTGTGCATGGGGAGGGCAGATTCTAATCTAATTCCTTTCCTGGAGAGGGGGTGGCAAGGAGACTCTCTCAGATTAGTGATGCAGACGCAGAGCAATGCCTTGGTCTTGTGCATCCACCTGGTAGCTGGCCCGTGTGCTTTCCCTGTGCGTGGAGCAGGAGCTGCTGGCAGAGGTTCTGTCTTTTCCTGCTGTGGCTTAGCTGCCGTATCCTCAGTCCTGCTCCTCCTCTGCTTGGGTGTCCATGGCTCCAAGCCATTGGGCTCTGCTGGGTGGAGCAAGCTGGATTTCTCTCCAGTGAAACTCCTTCCTTTCTGTGCCAGGATTCTGTTGGGGAGCCCCTTTACATGCTGTTTCGGGGAATCAAGCACCAGGTGGACAAAGGGCCGGTCGACTGGGTGACAGGAAAAGCCAAATATACCCTGAGTGACAACCGCCTTCTGAGAGAGGACCTGGAGTACCGGACTCTGGTAAGCACCAAATCTTTTGCTCCCTCTGGGCTCTCCGATGCGACAGGAGAATGTCTCTGCTCCTATTACTGAGGCAGAAGTGCAGCATCCTGCCACTGTCTCCTGGGAGGCACGTTTATTCCAGCAGCACAACTCCATGGATACACAAGAGCTCTGCTAAATCAGGCACCTTTGCCCTAGGCCGATAGGCACTATCGCCACAGTGATCCGGTGTATGTGCTGGGCTCTGTGTCTAGAAATAAGGGGATGAAATTGCTGATGGCACGTCGAAGCACCTTCTCAACACTGTTGAACTGGCTTCTAGCTTTTGACACAAGGCTGAGAACATGGTGTTTAACATCTGTGATGTTCTCTTTTCTGAAATTCTTCCAGTGAAAGAACTAGCTGTTAACTTGCCCTAATGCCAACCGTCAACGGTGTAGCTGTGTCAGATGTAATCTTATCAGCTGAGGAGCTGTGACCTTTTCTTTTCTTCCACAGACCTTAAATGCTTTGACGCAAGCAGGAGTTGCTGCAGGAGGAGCAGAGGACTCCCAGGGGATTTCTGCGAAAGTGCTAGACTGTGACACCATAACACAGGTGAAGGAGAAAATCCTAGATCAGATCTATAAAGGGATGCCATACTGTCACCGACCAGACCCAGACACCCTGGACCTCGGTGAGCAGAACTCCTTGGTGCCAAAATTCAGTGAGAAAGTGGAAGAATAGTCCTTTGCTATCTGCGCACAGCATGCTGGTATGCATGATGTTTGTCCCTCTCTGCTGAGTGTGCAGTCACTGACCACAGATCTTAAGCTCTGGCTGGACCCGACAGGGCATGATGCAGGAAACAGGCTGGCAGCAAGAGGCAGGGGTGGGAAAGAAGCAGCTGGGTCCAGCCCCTTCCATTGAATGGTGTTCTTTGCCAGACTTGGACCATGGCAATGGCTTGGACAAGGAGACACAGGAGAAAAAAAAGCATGGAGAACATGTGGGTGGGGAGGACAGTTTGCGTGCGGCACAGAGATGCTATAGTCATAGCTCTTCCTGCCAGTGAAGTCAACGGCAGCACCTCAGCAGTGTATGTCAGGGAGGATTTTGCCCACGGTGGTCAGAGAAAGGTGGGATTGGCATAGTGAGGGAAGACACTCAGTATTCCATCTTCTTCATTCTTTGACTGTTGCTGAATAGTGGTGATGTTTATGATCAGCAGGTACTGGGGGAATAGGAGCTAATAAGGACTGTGGGTGCATGTGTGTGGTTTGAATAACTTGCTTGAAGAGTCACAATCTGGCAGAATTTGTAGGAACTTGGTGAGTGGAACATGGGAGGCCGTGAGGCCACCTGTCCCTGTGCTCAGAGAGGCTGTCCTGTGACTGCAGGACTCGCCATCATTACAGGCACTTGCTCAGGTTATGTTTTCTGTGAAACAGCGTGGGTGAAGGTTGATGAGGACCAGTGGGTTGTAGCAAGGTCAACCAGGTTGAAGCACAGCAGACTTCAGAGACGCCTCACATTAGCAGTTTATCTTTTCATTTTCTGTTTTAATGGCTGCAGAGTGGAGATCAGGGCTGGCAGGTCATCTGATACTGTCCAATGAGGACGTGACATCTGTTGTTCAAGGAACTTGGAAACGCCTGAACACTCTTCAGCATTACAAGGTCAGAACTCAGTCTACCATTGCCTTGTCTCTCCTCATCTTCTGTACACTGTTATGCTCTATTTGTGGCTCTGGGTCCTGGTGGATCACTGTCAAAAGGCTGGAGCTTCCCTGCAGCAGCATATTCAAATCAAGTCAGTGCTGTGGCCTGCACTCTGACTTCAACAAGCATAGCCCCCTCCTTAACCTGTACCTGAGGCGTGGGCAGGTGTAGAGACACGCATGATTTTAACCACCTTGCACCAATATGTCATACCTTGCTGCAACATGTTCTAGGTGTGAACGACCTCAGTCTCTGAGTATTATCGTCTTCATCGTACTCAGAGTTTTAGTTGGTGCAAACAAGACTCTCCCACCATCAAGAAAGACAGTGATAGTGTCCCAAAATCCCTGATTCTGTCCTTATTTCTAGTAATGGTATAGTCTTTTGGTCTACAAGCACTTGCCTGTTGTGCTGATGAGAAACATGCCATTTGTTCTGAATCTTGATTTTTGCTTGCATGCAGGTGCCCGATGGAGCAACAGTAGCACTGGTGCCACGCCTGACCAAGCATATCCATAGGGAGAATCAGGATTACATCCCAGGAGAGAGTGAGTTTGATGTCCTGTTCTCACAAAATCATTTTATAGCGCTTGCCAGTTTGTGGGGTAAGTCTCTTGCCATAGCCCCAGCTTTATGCTGCTGTAGAAGGCTGAGACGTGATTTGGACCCTCATAGAATTGTCAGGATATTGAAAATGTGGTAAGGTGAGATGAGAGAAAGGCAAAAGAGTGTAAGAACAGAGGATAACAACAATTCTCTAGTTCTGACTCCCTAGGTCTGAGCACAGTCTGCAACTTGTAGGAGTCTTAACACCTTCAGGTGCTGAGCATGGCTTGAGAGTGGTGGTGGGACAGCAGGCAGTTACCTTACTGCCTGGCAGAGCAAACAGCTCCACGGGTACTCCTGTGGTGAGGGACAATAGCCACAGGCTGCAGCTTAACAGGTTCAAATTGGATGTGAAAAAAAAACCATCTTCAGCAAAAGGGTGGTGCAGCCCTGGAGCAGACCGCCAGGGTGCTGGGCGATCACTGTCTGCAGAAGTTTTCAGGACCTTGAAGGTTTTGGGTGGACGAAGGCAACCTGCTGTAGTGCTAGCAACAGTTGTACTCTGTGCAGAAGGCTGGATAGAAGCCTGCACAGGTTCCTACCCATTTGTGTTCCTATCCTACTGTGAAATCTTGCTTCCTTGGGGCTCACCTGGCCATGCTGTGCTGCGAGAGAACTGACGCTTGTCTGTGAACAATTGCTTGTTTTAGAAACACCAATGCTGGAGGATGCAGATGAAGGTGGGATCAAACTTTGGCACCTGGTGAAACCAACAGAAGAGCCAGAGCTTCCCAAGCATCGACGTGGGAGCTTAAGAGATCGGGAGCGAGCCAAGGCAATCCCGGAGATCTATCTGACACGTCTGCTCTCAATGAAGGTGAGAAGCAGCACAGATGGTGTTGTGTTTGGGATCTTGCCCTCCTTCATGTCCCCCGGCAGGTTGCAGGGATGTGTGTGAAGATGAAGAGCCCCTTTGCCTGAGCTGATGCATGTACTGGTTGTTTTCTCTGAGAACCCAGCACTGCAGTGCCGAACTTCTACTCCTCCTAATGGGTTACGTTTTGCAGAGCCTCTAGGAGAGTGAGAAATGGTTTTATCCCTGTGTCCACCCCATGTATATCTCTGTGTGTCCCACAGAAAGAAAGAAGGTACCCTGTGCTTTGCAGCAGTTTCTTTGGCAGCAATGTCCACTGGGCTGCCATGTCTGCTCACCTCGCATCCCACCCAGGGCCAAGAAGATAGGACTGACCTGTTAACTGCTGCAGCAAGATGACACTAATAGTACACACCAGCCATGTACAGATTCAGCTGCAGTCATAACTCGGCCAGAGCGCCTGTTCACACTCTCCTTTTTGCTTTATTCCAGTGTCATTGTTAAAAAATTGACCCAGGAACTTGTCCCTCTGCCCTGTTCTCAAGAAATGATCAGCCCTTGGCACCCAGGTTCCCCAGTGATGCCCTGCTTGCACCGTTCCTTAAGGGACAGCCCAGGCACTTTGCCAGGCAGTGCCTGTGTTTTTACCATGTTCACTGAACTTCCTCTTGCTGCTGAGCAAACCCCTTCTCCTTGTTCCCGTCCGGCTGAACACTGCTGCTGGCAGCCAGCAGTCCCCCTCCTCTAGGCAGTCTCTACGGTTCAGTGCCGTTCTGTTATGTTGCAAGCACTCTTCCCTGTACCTGCAGTGGCTCCAAGCACATCTGACTCCTCTCAGCGTTTTGCTTTGCTCACGAGCTTCCCCCTGGCCCTCTGTTCCAGAAACCCTTGGGGCCTCCTTTCTCCTTCGCTGCTGCTCCATGCAGTGGAGGGGAGGTAGCTTTGAGGTAGCTTTGGACCGGTGAGGGGAGGTTGCTGAGCAGAAAAGGGTAACCTCTCATCTGCGTGAAGCCTGGGGTCCTCACTCTCCTCTGCCCGTGCTGACTTGGTCCTGCTTGGTTCTCCGCAGGGCACTCTGCAGAAGTTTGTGGATGACTTGTTCCAGGTGATCCTCAGCACCAACCGCCCTGTCCCTCTGGCAGTCAAATACTTCTTTGACCTGTTGGACGAGCAGGCGATACACTATGGGATCACAGACCCTGAGACCATCCACATCTGGAAGACGAACAGGTACGGTGTCCCTGTGGGCCCCGGCGGAGGCACTGCTGAGCTGCCTAGAGCTGATCACTTGCGAAGTGACAGCCACCTTTTTCCTACTGCGGAGGAGCAAAAGGGGAGTGCATGACAGCAGAGCACGGTGTGAAAAGCTGGTTTTGCTGGGAGGGCAAAGCTGGGAGGTGGAGTAATGTGCAGAATATCTCTCAGCACCGCAGCTGCTGCCTTTGCTGATACCCTGCTGTGCTTCTGTCCTCTCTGCAGCCTGCCCCTGCGGTTCTGGATCAACATCATCAAGAATCCCCAGTTTGTTTTTGATGTGCAGACGTCGGATAACATAGATGCTGTGCTCCTGGTCATTGCGCAGACCTTCATGGACTCCTGTACGATAGCTGACCACAAGTTAGGGCGCGTAAGTACAGAGGGAGAAGGGAGCGTGGCTGGCACAGGCAGCTGAGCAGTGCTGCCCCGGGAAGGCCATAACGCTTACGTAGTGCCACTGGGACAGCAGGCAAGGCTCATCCTTGCTCCCATGTGCCACCAGAGTGCTGGAGAGTGGTGGGGACTCCTGAGAAGAGAGGAGGGAGGAGCTGATTTTGTTTAGCTCGCAGAAGTTGTCGAGGGCTGCTCTTTGTTTACAGCTTCTTGGGAGACAGAGCTAAATTCTATTTGGCTGTGGCAGACAGCATAAGTCACAGGATGCGTCTTGGGAGGTTCAGGTTGGCCATTAGAGAAACTTCTTACCACTGCTACTCGCCCTGTGCCGAGGGTGGTACAGTCCTGCGCAGGTCGCCAGAGATGGGATGGGTGGGTTTCTGGAGCATTGCAGGAATCTGCTCTGCGAAGCCATAGCCAATGCGATCTCATACTGGTGATCACCCAGCTGCGAGTGGAAGGCTGGACCAGGGATCCCAGAGGTCCCTTCACCAACACATCTCGGGGTTCCTCAGGCTGCGTTGCTGGAGGGAGCCTGGTATTTGAAATGCCTCTCCATGCAGAGGACAAAAATTCCCAATCCTGAATGAATGACAGAACATAGCGGTGATGGCGTTACCTGCTAAGGGTGGTCCACAGCACGATGAAGGAGCTCTTTGTAATCAGTTCTGGTTTTGGATGTTCAAGGACTCTCCGATCAATAAGCTGCTCTATGCCCGGGACATTCCTCGCTACAAGCAGATGGTGGAAAGGTGAGCAACGAATGTGAGGAGTCATAGTTCAAGCAGTAAGAGGGACGCTAGGAGGAACAATACACTAACTGCCTGTGTACCGCTGTACAGGTATTACGCGGACATTCGTCAGACCATCTCTGCCAGTGACCAGGAGATGAACTCTGCCCTGGCTGAGCTATCACGGGTAAATAAAATTATTTCAGAAGTCACCCTGGCCCCTCACCTGTGCCTCTACGAGAAGGTCAGTAATGCAAGGATGAGATATTCCAGCTGTGAGTGCAGTTCTGTTCGGACATACTGACCCTTCCCCGTGGCTGCTCTGCTTTGTGGCACCACCAGGAGGGCGAGGCTCTGCCCAGCTGGCACTGCAAAGAAAAGCGTAGTCAAAGGATTCAGGGCAAGGAGTATGTGTGATTCCCCCACCCCCTTTGCTAGGAACTACTGGTGAATTCCCTTTCCTGTTGCTTTGTGCAACAGGCACATTTCCTAGTGAGCTGTGAGGACGCAGGATTTAGGAGAACAATTGTTAGGTGTCTGACAGTTTTGTCTAACTTCCTCTCTTATTCAGAATTACTCAGGTGACCTCAATTCCCTGGTGGCTCTACATGAATTGTACAAATACATCAACAAGTACTATGACCAGGTGAGTGTGTGTTTCCAGCAGGTATGAACGTGCCCTGCTCCTTTTGCCATCCAAACAAAAAACCTCCAAAAATTAATAATAAAGAGCAGCCAGACTGTCACAACGTTGTGTATTGTTTCATTGGCATGCGTAACTTCCAGGTCATAAGTTTGCTTTATTCTTGTCGGAGAGGGAGGGAGGAAGTCACAGAAAAGGACTTATCTCTGACTTGGAGGCTGTTGGGATTTCATGTTATGCCTCTTTTTTTTGTTGTTGACTCTGGTGTTTGAATGCTCTACTTAAAAATGAAATGCAGTTAGTTCAGATTCATTTACTAAAGATACCGCTTTGAGGTGAGAAGTTTAGCATTCTTTTTGCACTATGAAGTTTATAAGTTAATAGGATGAATCTAGAATACTTGTTTTGTGGTTAATTTGAGATTAATTACTACCTGCCCGCTGTAGTCTTGCGCACGCCGGATTCCAGCCTGGGGCTCTCCACTGTGCGTGGAGCTGAGCTGGCCGACAGCGGTGTGTGCTGGAGAAAGGCTGCCAGCAAGCTCTGTCTCATTGCAGATCATCACTGCCTTGGAAGAAGACCCAACGGCGCAGAAGATGCAGCTCGGATACAGACTACAACAGATTGCAGCAGCTGTGGAGAATAAAGTCACGGATTTGTGACAGGCGCAGACGGACTGCTCTCCCCTGGCTGAAGGGGGACGGTGCTTGTCCCAGCTATACACAGGGTGTCCTGCTGCCACTGGAACCAGACTCTCCGAGGAACCCGCGGGTGACGTGAACAGGGATGGCCAAGGCAGTACAAAGTACAAGCGTCCTCGCATCTCAGAGAATATTTTTTTACAGTTCTTTCTTTTTAAAAACAAAGAAAAACAAAAAATAAACTTTTGGTTTTCCTCTGGCAGACTGTCAGGGCGACCACACAGCTCCTTCCTACAGGTGTTATGTGAATGTGCCAAGTTTCCAAACAACGTTGTTGAAGAGCCAGGCGACAACACCGAGCACCATGTCCGTGGAGTCCTCAGCCTTGCACGGATGCCCTTGCCCCGCTGCTGGGAGACTCCCCTGCTGCAGCCCCTCGCTTCAGCGGGAACGCAGGAAGCTTTGCCCAGGCTGATAGCTGTGCTAACCTCTTTTCCTGGCTAGTGAGCACTCCTGCAGCATCCCACCCGAGAAACTTCCTTGCAGTGATGTCCCCACTGGTTCTGGACACTGGATGGAGAAAGGAGAGCATCCGATGGCGCAGGTCTCTTGCTCCCCAGTGTTCTGGTCTCTGACAGCTCGTGCTTGACACTTGCTCGGATGCAACGTGCCTCACCAGCACGCGTGCTTGCCCCGGGACCGGCTGTGAACGGACAGCACCCCCTCGCCCTTTCCCTCAGGACAGATCCAGCATGTGGGAGTCGCTGCCTGGCTCACCTCGGTCTCCACTGACCCAGCTTGGATCCGTCTTCCTGGTTCCTCGTGGTCAGAGGTTGCTCTGCTCTTCAGAAAAGCACAACAAACGCCTTGTGCCACTTCCCCTTCCTCCGGTGTCTCGCTGTTCTGCTGCTCTGAACTGGACTTGTAAATACCCTGAGAAAGTTAATGTATTTAAATGCTAAAGGAGAATGTTTCATTTTGTGGCTTTGAGACAAAGCTTTTCTTGGAGAAGCATCTCTGTGCACTTCTACTGACAAACGTCTGTCAGCACTGGAGCAGTTTTCTCCACTGCTTTGTCTGCAGGGATAACTCGTAGATGTCTCCGTTGCCGTAACAGCAGCTTGCTTTTCCCCGCAGCTCAGTTCAAGGCTTAGCTGGGTGTTCTTCTGTTAGGCTTGGCTTACATCTCACAGTTTCACTTCCCGAACTCTCCTGTCGTGGCACATAGAAGGGTGATGTGGTGATCTGTGAACTGGAGGAAGCCACGAAGCACAACCACGTTGTTCCCTAGGAGCATCAGTGTCCTGCAGGCGGGAATGATTTGTGCGCGGAAGGAGAGGCTGGAGCAGGCACAAGCACAGTTAGTTGCCAGCTGTCACTGGGCAGCTCCTCGCTGCTCCCTCCTCAGTTCTGCGCCTTGTGAACAGAGCGCTCTGCCCTGCCGGGAGCAAATTCGTGTCTATTCGGGTGCCCTACTTGTTCTTACCCCCTGCTGCTAATTCCCTGCTGACATCCTGCGTGCCTGGGGCAGGTAGACAGGTCTGACTCCTCTGAGCTTCCTGGAGGCAATGATTGTGCAGGCCAGGAGGGACCGGAGCTACAACAGGGCAGGATCATGTCCCTACCTCTCTTTACGTCACATACAGCGGTAATTCCGGGCCTGTTGGATCAGCCCTGTGGCTTTGTGCAAGTGCTGTGCAGTTGCAAAACTCTTCTCTGCGCAATATAACAAGAAGCTAACGCTGGCCGCTCTCCCTGCGAAGCCAGCTCTCTCCTGTGGCCCTCTCAGCAGTATTCCCAGGGACTCCGGGTGCCCAGAGTACGGCCGCTGTCCCTGTGTCACCTCTGCTCCTGCCCTGCTGCTGGCTGGCTGCTGCCAGGCAGGAGGGTGGGGCGGAGTTTGTCCCTCTTTCCCCCAGTGGGCACCAGTTTGGGTCTCGGTCTCGCTCCTGCCTGACTACGCATTTCCACAAAACGTGTGGGAACTTTGTGTCTCTGAAACCGGTTTTGACCAAATCTGATTAAATCAGCCCAAAAAAAGCTGGGTCGAAGGAAGGACTGGCAGATGGGAAAAAGCAGATTGGTAAAGCCCATTCCCTTGGGATCCGCAGGAGGCGATTCCTTGGTCTGAGGCAGGTGCAGTGGCAGAGCAGCGCTGTCCCCTTGTGCGCTGACGCGGGCTGTCTGCTGCAGGCAGCAAGGCGCAGCTTGTGGCCTCTCCACCTTGCTGAGTGTCTGCCAGGAGCCACAGGCTCTCTGCTGGATTTATGGCTCTGCAGCCCGCTCACGTCTGCCCCTATTTCCGCAGAATTATCTCTGCGCTTTCCCAGAGCAGGGTGGCCTGGGGCTTAATTCTGGATCCACCTCACATCGGCAAAGGGAGGAGGACTTGGTGGCTCTCCCGGCGTCACAGCGACAGCAGTCCGGATGTCTCTGCAGAGAGCCCAGCCTCTGCCATGGGGCTGACGCGGGCCGTAGGCTGAGTGGGCTCCACAGCCTCTGCTGTGCAGTTGTGCTCCTGCATGCTGGCAGTGATCTGCTTTCTCTGAGCGGATCTCCAAAAGTCTTCTTTTATTACAGCAATAATCAAGACTTTAAAATAGAACTAAACACAGGTGATTGACTTGACGTCGCAAGCTTGTGCTTGCATAGCTGGACAGGAGGCACTGCCCCGCGCAGGTGCAGCGAGGGTGGAAAGCTGCTGCCTGCCTCTGCCCGTCCATCTGTCCTTGGGGTTTTGGACATTGCGTCATCCTCCCCCGCTGCAGACACGCACTGAAGGCCCCTCGCTGGGATCGACTTGGGCGTTTAGGAATGGCCCCTTCTCTCCGTCCATGCCCCTCTCCTGTGGCAAATCCATTACTACAACAGGGTTCTGTTGCATTTAAATTTGCACAAAACAGGTTTTATTATGAAATTCCCTATTGGAGGGAAGAGTTATTTATTTATTTCTCACAATCCTTCCAAGTTTCTTCCAGTCTCTGCCTGATTCCATGACCAGCTCATCAGACACCCTGGAGATGGATGTTCCTCCTCAGGGATGGAGAATCCTCTCTGGGTGTTCCTGTGTTCCGGGGCACCAGCTGAGAGTGCCCTGCCACAGCGCCAGTTCCGCTTCTGCGAGACCCAAGTGCAGCAAGGGGATGTCGCTGCTTTGATCGTATTCTCCAAAAGGTGATGTTCTTCAGTGGCAGGCATTCAGACTGATTTAGTGCTGCAGTCAGAGAAAGAAACTGGCGTCCACCGTGGTCTGGATGAAATGCCGAGAGCTGCTCAGTGTTAAGATAAATATCTGTTAGCGCATTTGAATGTCTCTCCTGTTGGCACGACTCAGAGTAGCTGGCACCCACACGATGTAGATGTGAAAGCGCTTGCTTTCATCTGTCTAGTGGCAAATTTAGGCTGTACCTGGAAGCTCTTCTGTTGTTGTTTGTTTGTAGAAATGATGGCTAATTTTTCTGAATGAAAATAGAGCGTTCTCAGACGCTGCTGCCTCAGTGGAATGCCGTTTCTTTTTCAGGGTGTGCCCCAGTTGCAGCGAGATGCTGCTTTTTTGGTGCCTTTCTTGTCGGGATGATTCTTTTGGTTTCCAGAACACCCAGTGCGTTTGCTCTCGTAGACTTTCTCCCAGTCCTCTGTCCCAGTGACTGCCCTCTCCCAGCCCTGTGACTTGGTGTCTCTCTGTCTGTTACCGTATGGCCTGACCCGCACTGACGCCCTGCCACATCTTGAGTTCTGCTCAGAGCACCCGAGGTACTGTCTTTCTCAAATTGGAATTAATAATTAATATAAAAAGCTTGAAAAAAAATATGAATTTTGTTACATAGTGTAATAACTGTTTGTAGATACTGTTCTGAGATGTAGGAATCTATTGGTGATATAAGAGGTTTTGTCTGTAAATAATCAGTTTAGAGTCCAAATGATTTTAATAAAGAGAATTCTTACACAATAATTCAATAAATTTTAATATACAACCTGCGTGTCATGCTTGTGTTGCATGATGATGCAATTGCCCAGCATCCATTCACCTCTTTCTTCCAAAGCAGAAACCGTGTACTCCCGAGCACCAGGACCCGCGAGCCGTGCTGGGCACTGCCCACTGCGGTCACGGCACTTCGGCAGTTTCCAGAGCTCAGACAGGGGAGGGGTCTCCTCCTTCCACAGCCTCTCCCAGCTCCTGCTGCCGGACCCGGGCTGCAGCCGCCAGGGATGGGAGCGGGGCTGAGTCTGCTCCATGGGGCCCCATGGCTCTGGCCGTGGTCACGGCTCTGGCCGTGGTTTTCCCCAGTGGAGAAGTGGGGAGGGGGTTGCTCGAGGCACAGTTTATGTTGGTCACCGTTGTCTACCAGCGTGAGGCAGGAACCAGTGCTCCTAAATTAGCAAAATAACTTAATTCTTCAATTAATTGCACGGCTCTTGCCAGCTCATAAAGCTGGGTCCTAGCCCGTCTATCCTGTCTGGCTCCCCCCCCTTCCTCTACTAGCAGAGTTGTGGCTACAGCCTGCTTCTCCCCCCTTGTCCGTGTCATGGCACCGCTTTAGTCCCTCCTTTCCGTGCGTGTCTGTGTTCGTGCTGGCCTTTTAGGGGTTATAAACGGCTCGGCCCCTGCCCCCAGCCCGGTGCAGCCCCTGCCCCCTCCCGCGGTATTTTTGGTGCGGGAGGCAGGTGAGCGGAGAGGGGCACGGCCAAGAGCAGAGGCGCTCCGAGAGGCCCCAACCCGCTTTGGCAGCCGCTGCAAGGCAGCGCCGAGCCTTCGCTGCGGGGCCGGGGCCTGCCCTCTGCGTGGCTGCTGCGCTCTGGGGCGCTGGGGGAACGTGGGGCTTTCACTGCGAGTGGCCATTTGCCCATCAGTGTCGCGAGGGTGCTGGGGGCCCAGGCCCCACGTCGCTGCGAGCGGGGCGGTGGGGAGGGGGCTGCTGTCAGGGTCGCTCCCCACAAAAGGGAGCGGGGAAGCCCTGCGGTCACCAGCACCACGCTGCGACCGCGTTCTGCTGCGTGCGGGTGCTGTGGAGGGAGGCCGAGGTGCCGCAGGACGGGCGGCAAGGCACACGGGTGGGCTGGGGAGCCCATCCCCTCTCCAGGCACCGGCTGGGGACGGCTGTGCCAGCAGCGGATGGCTGGGCCACCAGTCCTGCCGCCACGGTGCCGGGAGCCGCAGGAAGTGCCGGGCAGCCCCGCGGTTTCTGGGTTTAGGGACGGTAGAGCAGAGGGAAAGGATTTTTCTGTTCCCACCTCGGCAGAGCTGTGAATTTCCCTCTATAAATAGTTGCTGTGGAGACTGCAGAGCTGCAGCAGGCTGACAGACCTGCTGCCAGGGAAGCCGGGGGGAGGCAGGGAGAGGCCAGCAGTAAAGTGAACCCACCGCAGCTGTCCTAGGTCTCCTGCTATCTTGAAGCCAAGGTTGTTCCCAGAAGCGGTGCTGTGATCCGATACCCTGCCCTGCTCCTCGCCACGTCCATCCAACGATGCAGAAGAGTTTGGTGTGCTCAAGGACACCCCTCCCAGGCAGCGCAGACTAAAAGGAGAGCGGCACCAGCTGCCTTCTCACTTTGGGGAGCTCCAGAATGAGCCCGATGACAACCGGACCGGTGTGCCCTGCCTGCAAGCTGCTGCCCGGTAAGTCTGCGCAGGGCCCCTGGGGCTCGGAGCCCCCCACACCAACGGGGCTGCTTTTCTGCCGCATGCTGTGATTTGCAGGGATGCTGCGCTCTGCAAGGGCTGCCAGGTCTGTGCTCGTGTGGAAGATGAAGGTGTGTGTTGCTCTGGTGAGCTCTGCAGATCCAGAGGTGCGGGCGCTGTAAGGCGAGGCTGGTGGTGGGCAGCTCCGCACTCTCTCCGTGTGGGCCAGGTGGAGTTGTCCAGGCCGGAGGCGAAGCACTGCTCCCTGCCTGCGGCTCTCGCAGACCAGGCAGGACCAGCACGGCTTCGGGCTGAGGTTCTCTGAGCTGGTCCACGCCCACAGCAAGGCAGCTGGTTCTGCACAACGTAGCTTTGAATTACAAATGCAAAGTAACAGTTGTTTTTAACGTAAAGACAGAGTGATGAAGGACTTAAAAGCATTGCTCGTTCTTCATCACAAAGCTTAGAAAAGTACATTTCACTCTCCTATACCAAGCTGCATAGCAACGCTCCTCATCCTCTGCCAGCGCATCCCTCCAGCGAGGGCGGGTGAAGTCTCACATGCCTAAGGACGGAGCTGCGCGGTCAGGGCGCCGGGGCCAGGTGAGCTGCCCGAAGCTCCGTCAGCCCTGGCACTAGGCCACGTTTCACGCTCTGAGTCTGTCTTGGGGTCCTGCTTTCCCACTGAGGTCTCCCATTCCCACAACATTCCGCCTAGGGAAGATGCTGTTGAGCTCTCATCTCCACGCACTCCGGTTTTCCTTTGGCAGGTAAATGGTGAGCAACGTAACAAAATCTTTCAGGCCGTTGCCCGGCTCTCGGATCAGCCCCTGCTGTCCTAACGTGAGCGAAGAGGGCTTGGGTAGATGCTGGTGCTGCAGGAGCGTGTGAGGTTACTGACATGCTCGGTCTGTGAACAAATACAGAAAATTTTTATTTCCCCTCTGTTTCATAGTTAAGACGTTAGTAAGTATTTGCTGGGAAGAGTGGCCATACAGACATGCAGCATCCTGGAGGTTTCTGCCTTAAAGAAACTGATTCTGAGCAGTGTAAATGCCACGGTTAGAGGTGTAAAAACAAAAGGAGGGGGAGGGATTTTGAGCTCCCTCCAGACTGCAGTACAGGTTTGGGTGAATGGAGCAACCCCAGCTCTGGCAATTCAGATTGTCCCTCACGGGATCAGAGCCTTGAGCNCAGGCTGACCCTTGATTAGAACCGTGCTGGGAGCCTGCTGGGTGCTGGGAGAGGAGCATCAGCACNTGGAAAGAAACTTCAGTATTTTGAGGAAGTCACACCTCTGCCTGAGCACCTGGGAGATGTTACTATCCCGGAACAACTCCTGGTCACGTGGCTCCCGCTGCCACCACCACCGCCAGCCCACTGTAACTATTTCTGAAAATCCTCCGGTGCAGACGGGCTCTGAGCTGATTTGAAGGATTTAAAGGTCAATATTTCTGCTGTGCTAATGGTCTACTGGGATTGTTATCGCCTGTCACGAGCTCTGGCAATGCGTTTTAACGTGAAGCTTCGGCCACACGGCAAGTGACATTTCCAAGCTACGAGAGGCTGGGCTGGGAGTACCCCAGCTACGGCAGCTTACGTCTATATTTCTGCTAGCAACACGGGCTCTGGGTGGAATTTCAGGTGACCAGTGCTGAAGCCAATTCTACGCCGGTGGTGCAGGGCGGGGGGACAGCAGCTGCATCAGTCTGTCTGCACCATCTTGGTGTTTGTACCTTGGGCTGTCATAGTAACAAACCCCAGGGACAGCCGCCCCCTCTGTCACAGCCTCTTGCCAGGGCGTCATGGGACGGTCAGCGATAAACCCGTGCTCCGGCCCGGGGCTGGGCTGCGGACAGATGTGCAGCGCTGCGGTTCCTGAAACGCAGGTTCTGCTTCTCACCCATCTGGAGCGTGATGTTCCTCCTGCCAGCAAAAGCCCCGACGTGTCGCTTCCTCAGCCGGGACAGGGCTGGGGAGCGGGTGCTTTCCCCGGCTGCGGCCGTGGGAGGGGATCCCTCAGTCCCCGCTAAGCCCCTGAAAATCCACAGGAGGCACAGGGAAACCCAAGACTCCCACCTGGCCCTGGCCTGGCCGCACACCGCCAGGATCCCTGCCCGGCCCCTGCCTGCCAGCTTTCCTCTTCTGAACTCTTAAATGAATCCCTGCCTCTGTGAAGTGCCAGAAGAGTTTGTAACAGCCCGGCTCCAGGGGCTGGTGGAGCAGATGGGAAGGAAGGGGCGAGGGGAGAGCCGGGGTAGGAGAGGGAATCGATGTGCGCGGCATGCGGCAGGGGTGCGGCGGCTCGGCAGCTCTCCAACTCTTTAAAGGAGTAAAGTGCTGAAGACCGCACTGCCCGTGCCCCACGACCTGGTTTCCGACCGCCTCCGTCCCCTCGTGCCAGGCTCTGCTGCGCTGCTGGGCCATGGAGGAGCAGGTGCAGGAGGAGATGCTGGCAGCCCAGCACACAGGTCAGTCCTCGGGCGCGCGGCTCCAGAGCCGAGATCTTTCCGGGCTCTTCCCAGGCCAGAGGAGGCCACCGGGACCTGTGCGGCTGTTCCTCCAGGAGGCTGGCTGGCCTCAGCTGCTCTCTCAGCCTAAGAGCACTTGGAGATGTCAGTAACATCTCTTGTCGACAGTCCCCGCAGGAGGCCACCACGCCGCGGGGGAAGGAGAGGTGTTCAACACGCGATACCAGGCTCTGCGCAAGCTGGGCTGCGGCGCCTTCGCCACCGTTTGGCTGTGCCAAGACATGAGGTAAGGGGCCACGACTGCCTTTTGGGGAGGTGGGAAGGGGCGGCCGAGCTCCCAGGCAGGACCAGCCCCTCTCGGGGCACAGCTGCCTGCCTGGGAGCGTACCCGCATCCCCCGAGCAGGGGGCAAACCTGGCAGCGAGACTGGTGGGGTGCAATGAGCAGAGCTGGTCCCTGGAAACCAAACAATGTAAATGAGGCGGGATCAGCCCTTGCTCTGCATTTGTTCTTCTCGTTTAGACCCTGCAGTATCCATGCTCTGCCTTTTTCCCTCCGGCCCGTTGCTGGTCCCTGGGGCAGCTGCCCTGCCCGATGCCAGCAGCGTCACCAGGAGGGATGCCACGGGCCTGGCGTGCTGCAGACCAAGGGCCAGGCTGCTGGCAGGAGGGCAGCACCCACCTGCGGGCCCAGTCTGGGTGACTGGGAGAAGGGGAGGTGCTGCCGGTCAGGGCCGCTCTGGCGTGCACTGGCTGGCAGCCGTGATTCGTTTCCCAGGAGGAAGAAGCACGTAGCTGTGAAGGTCCTGAAAAGCAGGGAAGGCTTTGCGGAGGCTGCCCAGGACGAGGTCGCTCTCCTCCGCTGTGTATGTATACTCTGGGGCTCTGTGCTTTGCTCTGCGGGGACGGCCACTGGGTTCAGGTCTGAGTATCAGCCTCGTCATCCCTCCTCCCTCCAGGTCTCGGCCTGAGGAGCTGGGTGGGGAAGAGGAAAAAACCCAGAAAGTTAGGGAACGCATAGAAATCGCCCTGACCTCTGAAACGGGCCTGTTCTCCTTTTTCCTGCCATACTGGGACATGCTGGCCGTGTCCTCCTTGCCCTGTCAGCCCACTCTTTCAGCTGAGACCAAAATCCAGTAAATTGGAGGAACCTGCAGAAAGATAAGGTGGATAACCACTAGCAAACGGTGGTAATGTTGTTCTTCAGCAGGAGATGGGAGTGTGTCCAGTGTATCTGCATCGCTCCCAGCTCAGAGGGCACTGCTCTATCACAACACTGATACTGAAGTAAAAGGAAGTACCTGGGGCAAAAAAGAAAAAAGTAGGATGTAGCAAAAATATAATAAACTTCTGAAGTCAGAAAGCTTCCTCCTGCCTTTGCTAATGGATGTGGTAATTAGGTGCCCGTATCTGGGTCTCAGCTAGTTGCCTTTGAAGGTGGCTTAACCTGCTAGTTCTAGAAAGCTCATGGTTACAATTCTGCAAGTTTGCCTAAATACAAAGTTACATCAGCTTTAGGTGAGTAAAAGCTATTAAATTTTGCATTTCAAATTACTCTGAGGCCTTTCTCCAGCAGGTTTGAGAAGGGTTTCGTTTGCACCTATGAATCTGCAGGCCCTGTCCAAAGGGGCGTGAGGCAGACTCAGGGATGCAGGAGGAAGTACCAAGTGGCACTGATGTAATGGAATCAGAGGGCTGCTTTTCCACACACCAGCACAATCTTGGGTGCAGGCTGAGCCTGACTTTTAATTTATTACTAATTCTCTCTGAAAGGCATGCCTTCCATTCAGCAGAACACAGCTGGTTCCCAGGGCTGTTCCCACCAGCACAGGGTGGTCGGTGCCTGCAGAGCTGCCAGGAGAGGTGATCTGCGCTCCCCTGCTTCCACAACTGCTCACCTCCTGCCGTGCCCGCAGCAGATATCCAGATGGGGGGAAGGACAAGCTAAATGCAGGGTGCTGCTCCCCCTGAACACTCCCCTGGCCTACAGCAGTTTCCAGCTGGAGATTTCTTGGGCCAAGGGTGACGTCTGCGTGGGCAGTAATTCTCAGCAGATTTACTGTCAAGAGACCTGCCCTGCTGTCCCGTGAGCCCACGTGGGCTTCAGCACCCACAGCCCCCTGTGACAAGAACTGTCACCAATTACCCACGTGCTACATGAAGAACCAGCTCCTCTGCTCTGTTTCTGAACCTCCCAAGCGCTAGGTTTGATGCCCCCTGGTTCCTGAATGAAAGATCTGTGTTCACACCCTCTGCCGCCACTCCATATCTGCAGTATTTGCCCATAGCCAGCCCTTTTTCAGCCCAAAGAAGCCCACGTCACTGAGTTCCTCCAGACATGGAAGCTGCTCTACCCCAGTAGGAGAGGTAGCAGTTGTGTGGTCGAAGACAACCACAAGGTCTCTGCCTCTCTGCAACCCCTTGCGAGAAATTGCTGAAGGGAAGGTGTGGGTTTTAAAAGGCGATGTCCCAGCCTGGCGCTCTCAGCTGGGGTGGGACAGGGCTGTCCCTGCTCCAAGGACAAGAAGCAGAGGCTGCAGAAGGGCAAAGGAAATGGACAGCCACTGCTGCTGGGAGCAGGGAGCTGCGGTCTGGGGGCAATCCGCTTCCAGCAGAAACAGGAGCACTTTCTGGGCCTGTGTGGGATAGGACAAGCAACAGGAAGTGTGCTAGATGCTATTAGCAGGATCAGTTTGAGTGATTTGGACACTGTGAGGGTGATGGTCCCATGTGGTCAAGAGCTAGACAACACACAAACTTATTCCCTGGTAATAGACTCCACTTGTGTGTTTGGAGCCTGGTTTTCCTGATGGTGTCTTCATGGGATTTGTCATCAAACACCAACTCCTGGAAGAGAAAGTCTGTAGAACGGGAGAAAACAGGTGCAAGATGTCCTTGTGCATGTATGTGTCTCTAATTGCAGCTCTCTTGGCATCCTCCCCCTCAGGTGAGCAGTATGAAGAAGAAGGACCGGGCAGGAGAAAACATCGTCTGTTTGTTAGATGACTTCAGAATCCTTGGAGAGAACGGCTTCCATATCCTTCTGCTCAGAGTGCTGCAGCTCTGGGTCAGCAAAGCCTTGGCTTGCCCTGGAGAGTCACAGGACGGTGTAAAACCCAGTGCTCTGCTCCCATGGGGAGGATGAGCAGGACAGTAGCTAGTCTGGGGCACATGGAGGTGGCTGGAGGGGAGAGGTTGGATAAGGACATCTTTGGTTGCTCTGATGAAGGGCAAGAGGCTGGTGGTAGCATCTTCTCTCTGCTAGTGAATTCCTGACTCTTTCCCACATGTGTGCTTGGTATTTGAGGCGCTGGGTCCTTCCCTGCGATGTCTGATGAGTAACTACACAGCCCAGGGACTGCCTTTGCCTTTTGTGAAAAAATCTTTACAGCAGGTGAGAACTTGGCGGGAATGGGGTGAGGGCACCAGCTGGCTGGGGAACACGCCGTGGTCTTCATCCTGGGGTCAGCTGCTTTGAGCTCCTGTATGATCGCACTTGCAAAGAAAGGGACAATACGGAGTGAGTGCCCAAGGCAGGCATTTTTTAAAGGAAAACAGTAACTATTTATTCTAGGTGTAAGGAGACAAAACACTAGAATGCAGAGCAGGAAGTCATCACACTCCCATTTACACAGGGGCTCTGTGCGTTACTGCCCAAGCCTGCGGTCTCATTGGGTCTGGGAAGGTGCCAGGACCACCAGCCCACAGACCTGCACTGGGGACTCGGGAGTAGCACTGGTGCTCCCATCTCAGGAACCACTGAATTCTCCAGCAGTCCTGCTGCTCGCAGGAGCGGCGGGCGACAAACAGCCTGCCAGAATTATGCTTCTTGTTGGCACACCATGTGTATCTCTGCCCTCCCGCTGCCCTGAGCACTCCCCTCCGTCGCCTCGGCACCCAGCCACGGGTAGCACTGGCAGGTCCGGCAGCCTTCTGCATGGTGCCACCAAAGGCTGCTCGAGATCTCCCTCTGCGCTGACGTCTTTCCAGGGCTTTTTAAATTGCTGGTTCCGTTGGCTGCCCCTCCACCCTTGTCAAGGTTTTCCTGCTCAGAGCCAACTGCTCCTTCATGCCCTGTAAGGATGTGGTGTGCCAATCAAACAGATCACAAAAACCGAGTTTCTTATGCATTGGCTGGGAATAGCTAAGGAATGGGAAACCTGAGGCCTCAGAATAGTTAAGATTACATTTTGCTGCTCATGCTGAGATTTATCAGAAGTCTGCACACTTGCCAAGATGCAGATTTGCTGCCCTGATTCCTGTGTCCTTCTAGGGACACTAAGAAAGAAAACTGCTTCCTCTTTCATCCTTCTGGAATAGCCTCTTCTTCCTCTGAAGAAGCTCCACGAACACCTGAATAAGTTACACAAAAGTGGCGTTAATCTCTGTGCCCCATTTCACACCCAAGCCTTTTGCTTGACCCATTCCTTTATCTGCTTTAGTTGTAAAATCTCAGAATATTTTTCCCCCTTCAGATCAGCGCTGAGGCAGTATTTACTTCTGATTCATTCCAGTTTAGCTATTTAAATCTTTCCCTGTGTTTCACAGTTACCATTTAAGGTTGGTATTTCCCTGGGGCTGCTGTTTATCCAAGAATAGAATTTGATAACAGAGAATATTTTCCAGCCCTTTATGAATGACCAGAGTGTTTAAAAAACAAACGTAGCTCTCCCAGTAGCCTTTTTGCTGCTATTGATTTCCGATAGTGACTGTTTTCTCTGGTAGGTGTTGTTTATCTCTCCCCTGTGACAAGCCAGACTCTCCCTGCTCCATCGTAAGCTGTTCCTTCCCTACATGGCTCTCCCACACTGCCCTTACGGCCTCTCTACACGCACCCGCTCATCGTCTCTCCCTCCTCCTGTCTGGGTTATGTTGCACCTCCCTGTCTTTCCCTGGGTGACGGGACACCCTCCTGTGCCGTGTCACTCCATAACTGGCCCCAGCTCCCATTCGAATGATCATCAGCAGGAAGGCATGGTGGTCCGAGGACGTAACAGCCACATGAACGAGTGTTTTTGCGGGAGAAAGTTCAGCTCTGTGATCGCAGTGCCTCCTCGGAGCCCCTTCCGCTTTCCGTTTCCCCGGGCTTGCCCATCCACGCTGGCATCTGTGCGTTTTCATGCCGCCTTCTGCTGCGTGTGACCCTCACCTCCCCGCCCAGCCCCTTCCCTGCTGGGCTCCCCAGGCCCCATCTCACTTGGCGTGCTGGGCTCGTGGGGCTCCAGCGCCAGCTCCTCCTGCCCCGTTGGGCAACGAAACCCCTTGTGCCTGCTGCCACAGGGCCACCCCAGCCGACGTCACTTCTCTGCCAGCCGCACCTCCAGCCTAGCACAGGGCACTGTGCAGAAACATGCAGATATTGCAGATAGCTCTCATCAGTGGCCCTTTTCTTCGATGCCAGGATGTCCATGCCTCGCGTGCCCGCTGTGCCGGTCTGCTGACGGCACCGGCAGTGCTGGGGCGGTGGTGGGACCCCCACGCCGCTGACGTGCCTCTCTGCCCGCTCACCCAGGTGCTGGCAGGGCTGCACTTCCTGCACAAGCGCTGCCGCATCATCCACGCGGACATCAAACCGGAGAACATCTTGCTGTGCGGACGTGACAAGACCCTCCAGAGGCTTCTGCCCGACACGCTCGACTGCGGCCAGAGAACAGATCTGAGGCTAGAGGGACCAGGTGAGAACTTTTTAACAAGAAAAGAGACTTACGCGTTTATTGTCAGGAGGGAAACAGAGAGGCAGCAGGTACAGACATCTTGGGAAAGGTTCCCATCTCCTGCAACGGCTAGTACGAACCAGTACCACCAGCTTATGCTGCCGAGAGGCCTCTCCTATCGCTGCTTAATGCAAACTTCCGGCTGAGCGGCTACAAGCTACTGAAGGCACCCACAGAAACGCAGTCCTGCAGGTAGGTTTGTGTGGAGGACAACTACAGACCACGGGCATCTGTTAACAGCCCCCCCACCAGCTCGGAGCTCATTTGTATGGCTTTAGGTACAGGGCAGTTCCCTTGTGTCTGGCGTTCTCAGCCACTGAAAGATTAACACATAAAATGGTTTGATCAAAAAGCTGTAGGACACTTCTGCTCTTTATTTCCCATATTTCTGAGGTCTGTGGGAGACTTGTATGTACTGCTCATCTTCACGGCCTTTTGAGACATAATTTATTTGCAGAGAGTGGTGTGAATATCAAATGAGACGTAGGTCTGGAGAGACTCTTGAGAGATCAGCTCATCTCCCAGCAGTGAGACCCTTTATATTTTCCTTGCACGATGGTCTCCCAGGAGCATTTCTCCCACAATCGTGCTGTTTTGTCACTCAAACTCTGGAGCAATCAGGGAATGCTAAATTAGCGACGGAGTCTTGCTCGGAGCAGGAAGGTGCAGTATTAGACATAGACTAACAGCTCAGCGTAAAGCAGTAAACCAAAAATGACCCTTTTCCGGGGTCATAGGAAAATGTGACCTTTATGGCGCTTGCCAAGCCGCCTGTGTCCAAGCTCCGTGACGGCTGGGATTGCTGAAGGCTAAGGAGGCCTGGCAGATGCTTTGTGTCTGACCAGTGCTGGCACAACGTGCTCTCCTCTGAGCCCGCAGAAACCTAAGTGCTAGAGGAACCTTGCATCAGGACAGGAGCACACGGTCGCACCACTCCACCCCAAGCTATTGTCCTCCCAAACATCCTCGTAGATTTGGACTGGATACCAGCTCTTCTTTTGTTTCCTCAAAAAACAGCGGTGGCATTTTATTGATGATAAAAAGCATTTTAGGATGTTTTAGGCTGAAAAACTTTAAAGGCAGGCATATATGCCTCCCTTGTGGTAAGTGATGCACACCTGCTGGTTTGGAAAGACTTGCTTTCTCTCTGTCCTTTCCACCTAGGAGGTGATCTTGGCAATCAGTTGGAAGAATCGGATCTAATGAGCATAGAAGTGAAAATCGCAGATCTGGGCAGCGCATGCTGGACAGTGAGTCTGCTCCGAGTCTCAGTCCCATGACGACACGGGATGCTGTGTGCTCTTTCCATGCCACCTTGGGGGTCTGTCCTTTTACAGCTGAACAGTTGTTTCGGTGTGCTGAAGAGATGCCGATTTCGAAGGCTGTTATATTCAGCACTCCCAGCTCAGAGCTGGGCCCTGTGCTCCTGGAGATGCTGTCAGCTTTGGATGTTTCTTCAGCTTGCAGTTAGTCCTTACAACTATAGATTCAAAACTGTGTTCAGTGTGAAACGTCAGCAGATAAATTCACCCTGGTGTCAGTGGGGCTGATAATGTTCCTGCCGTGCCCTGTGCAGAGTTTAGTACACATACTCAGTTCTGCCCCGCAGCGTCCTCCTCGCTCTGCGGGAAGCTTGTGACCACAAGCGCTGCCGTTACTCGTTTATGGATGCTAATCAAGGGGAGTTTGTTTCCGTTTCAGTACAAGCCTTTTTCCAAGGAGATACAGACCCAGCCGTACCGCGCCCTCGAAGTGCTTCTTGGATTAGACTACGGCACTCCTGCGGATATCTGGAGCATGGGCTGCCTGGTAGGACAGGGGACAACGCTGCGCGTGCAGGGGAGGCGACTGATGCTAACAGGGCAGGGCAGCATGTCCTCAGCACCCGCCTACACCCTCTGCATGGGGAGCAATGCATCCTTGCCGAGAAGCAGGAAGGGGCTGGCTGCAGTCATTCACTTTGGATTGAAAGTATCCTGCTGATAAAATTCACTCTTAGTTTATGGTATAAGGCAATTCACACTCCACGTACGTTAACTCATAGGCTTGACTGAATCAGACACACACTGCTTTTCATCCCGACGGAGCGAAAGGTGTTGTTTCACCACGGTGCAGACCAAACCAGTCCAACTATTTCTGTATTTCAGGATCGGTTTTGTGGGACAGTAAGGGAAATTGGTACTCTCAGTTAACGGGGAAGAAAAACCCCAAGTCAATTAGTGAATTAACAATGCTACTCCATTTCTAGGCATTTGAAATGGCAACTGGGGAGTGTCTATTTGATCCTCAACCTGGGAAATATTTCTCCAGAGATGATGGTAGGACTCCATCAGTTTTATTCTTTTCACTGACAGAAGTGTCACAAACTTTGTATCTACATGTGTTTTCCCTCCCTCTGTCCAGATCACGTTGCTCGTATTATTGAACTCCTGGGACGAATTCCTCCCCAAATTGCTTTGTCCTGGAACAAGTCAACAAAATTTTTCAGCAGGCCAGGTAAGAACTGGAGTAAGGAAGTTTACTCTAAAAAAATACTGTGGATCTCTGACATTCTCCCGCTCAGCTCACAGAGCTTTCACCACAAAAGTTATGTTACACAACGCAGGCTACAAGCAGGGACAGAACACAAGCGGAGGTTTCATAAAGAGCAGTAGCACTCCCTGCCCTGCCTACCTTTGCAATCCAGGAGCATTCCAGGTACGAATGCAAAATCCTGAAAAACGGTAATAGCAAACACCCAACAGGGAAAACATTTCCATTCTTTCTCCTTTGGATTTGGAGAGAATGGAAATACGCACAGGAAATAGGTACATGCCAGGGAGGCTGAAAAGTGTGTAACTGGCTGGATTTCACCCGTGCACTTGGCAGAGAACAATGATGATCAGGAATGGGACACACATCCTTCCAACGGGGCTGCTATAATTAGTCTTCCGACACAACCGTAACGTCTCTTCTGTTTCATTCTCCCCAATTCCTTTCCCTTTGACTCACCAGGCTTGAGATCCTTGCCTTTGAGTTCAAAGCCTCACATGACTCCACCCTTCTGCAATTTAGTCTATCGTCCTCTTTCTCTGCTTTCACACTCACCAGCCACACAGCCTCAGCCTACCCACAGTCCGTGACTGTCGAGTGCTAGTCCCATGCTGTAGCTCAGCAAGCACCTCCCTGCGCAGTCACATCCTTCACTCACACTTCTTCCTTCTATGGCGCTCAAAAGAAATGAGTCGAAACTAGCCCTTGTTCTACATTTGCTCTCCATGTGAGTCAGATGCCCTGACCATGCACACGCCTAACCTGAATCGCTACACTTGCTCCTGGGGACAAGGATGGCTTCCCGGTCAGTAGTGGCACCCTTCTGGGCCCCGCAGAGCTAGGAGACACAAAGCACATGAAACATTAGTGCCTTGCGAGCGCTGGCACGGAACCGGCCTGACGCACTCAGGGCTGCCTGCGGGCAGGCAGCGGGAACACGCAGCGACGGCTCCGGCACGGCCGTTCTGGGAACGCTTCACGCGCCCTCGGCGCCCGCTTACCAAAGCAGCACTCGGGAGGGGGGAGACTCCAAACGCCAGCTCGGCAAGCTGACTTCCCAGCAGCACGCCAGAGCCAAAGGCGCGAGGGGCAGCGCAGGTGAAGGCCAGCGAGGCGGGAACCCGCGGGAACCCTCCGGGATCCCCGGGAGGAGGTGAGGCGCGGCGGCCTCTCGGCCTCGCCGGGGTAACCGAGGCGCCGCGCCCGCGCTCTCTCTGCCAGGTGCCCTCCTGCGCATCTCCCGGCTCTCGCCCCGCAGCCTGCCGGCCGTGCTAGCGGACAGACACCGCTGGGCCCACCGCTGCGCCGCTCCCTTCGCCGCCTTCCTCCTGCCCGCGCTGCACTACGCGCCCCAGCGCCGCGCCACAGCCGCCCAGTGCCTGCAGCACCCGTGGCTGGGCGGCCCCTGACCGGCCCCGCGCCCCC